>Ga0247727_10000161_pt1 | contig 150423 bp, 159 predicted proteins | sample WisWelCaveWW1625_FD_202498 | JGI IMG/M metagenome (GOLD analysis project Ga0247727, IMG submission 202498) | Biofilm microbial communities from Wishing Well Cave, Virginia, United States - WW16-25 | ecosystem: Environmental > Aquatic > Deep subsurface > Groundwater > Cave microbial mat... | reverse complement strand
GAAAGCTCTTTAACTATAACTAATATTTTTCCCATCATAAAATACATGTCATAGCTTGCATAACCTTTTTTTTCTGCAATTCTAAAATCAACAAGTGCGAAGTCATATTTCTTGAGCGTGTAATAAATCTCTCCCTTTAAATAATGAACATACCCGGGATACTTTTCTCCTATCATCATGTTATCCAAAGTTATTATTGCATCGGTATAATTTTCCTGAATCATCAGAAGCTTGACTTCAGTAAATTTTGACGTGTCGTAATCTTGAGAAAAAATTTCAAGTGATAAGCCGGTAAGAAGTAAAATAAATAAGAGAATGTTTTTTGTCAAAAGATAATGAAGATTAGTTGATGAAGATTATTTGTTATGAAAGCTAAAGAATATATTCTTTCAATCCCTGAACGCCGCCTTCTCTTCCGAAGCCACTTTCTTTATAACCGCCGAACGGTGAAGCCGGATTGAATTTGTTATAAGTGTTCGACCAAACAACTCCTGCTTTAATATCTCCAACCATTTTGAAAATCTTTGAACCTTTATCTGTCCAGATTCCCGCTGAAAGACCATACGGTGTGTTGTTTGCTTTTTCAATTGCCTCTTTCGGTGTTCTGAATGTTAAGATTGAAAGAACCGGTCCGAAAATTTCTTCGTGTGCAATACGATTTGACTGTGCAACGTTCACAAAAAATGTCGGCTTGAACCAGTAACCGCGTTCGGGGAGAACACAATTCGATTGATACATTCCGCAGCCCTCATCGATTCCCGATTGAACAAGCTCTGTAATTTTATCAAGCTGCATCTTTGAATTAATCGCACCAACATCCGTGTTCTTATCAAGCGGGTCACCAACTCTGAGTGATTTCAATCTGTGTTTAAGCTTCTTCACAACAATTTCCTTAATACTTTCCTGAACAAACAATCTTGAACCTGCACAGCAAACATGTCCCTGATTGAAATAAATTCCGTTGATGATTCCTTCAATCGCCTGGTCAATCGGTGCGTCTTCAAAAATTATGTTTGCAGCTTTTCCGCCAAGCTCAAGCGTAATTTTTTTGTCTGTTCCCGCAACTGCACGCATAATAATCTTTCCGACTTCAGTTGAGCCGGTGAATGCAATTTTTTTTACATGCGGATGATTTACAATGTGTGAACCTGTATCTCCTGCCCCGCTTATAATATTTACAACTCCATCGGGCAGCTCAGCTTCCTGAATAATTTCTGCGAGCTTGTATAAAGTCAGAGGAGTTGTTTCGGCGGATTTTATTACAACTGTATTTCCGCAGGCAAGAGCCGGTGCAATTTTCCACGCAGCCATGAGCAAAGGAAAATTCCACGGAATGATTTGTCCGCAAACGCCGATTGATTGAACTTTTCTTTTCGAAAAAGCGTACTCCAATTTATCCGCCCAGCCCGCATGGTAAAAGAAATGCTGAATCGCCAATGGCACGTCAACATTTTTAGATTCTTTAATTGGCTTTCCGCCGTCCATCGATTCGATTACAGCAAGCTCTCGTGCTTTTTCCTGCATGATTCGTGCGATGCGGAAAATATATTTCGCTTTTTCTTTAGGCGGAACTTTAGACCACACTTTTTCATAAGAACGTTTTGCAGAGCGGACTGCCGAGTCAACATCTTTTTCATTTGCCCAGGCGACTTTCGCAATCGTTTCTTCGTTGGATGGATTTATCGTATCAAAATACTTTTTCGTCTTCACCCATTTCCCGCCGATGAATAAATCGTAGCTGTCTTTTAATTGTATGTGGTCACTCGCTTCCGGCGACTTTGCGTATTCCCAAACTGATTTTGTTCGCTTCTTCGGAAGTCCGTTTGTCCTGCCGTTGGAATTTATTTTGATATTTGCTTTGACTTTTACGGCTGTTGACATTGGTTTGCTGATATTATTAGAATTTCAAACAACTCGATAGAGAAACTGAACTTATTTTTTGAATAGTAAGACTACTTCACACCAAAACTGACATCATATTACCCCGCAACATACATCATTTTTCTTAAAACGAGATTACTCTACCCCTCGACATACATCATTTTTCTGAAAATGAGATTACTCTACCTCTCGACATACATCATTTTTCTGAAAATGAGATTACTCTCCTCCCCGACATACATCATTTTTACTAAAATGAGATACCTTTACCCCAAGTCATACATCACTTTTCGCATCTGATGATTCACTTCCATGTTCTTTATCATTTGCAATATCGAACTCGCCGAGGTCAGCACCGTCTGTCTCTACGAACTTCTTAATCGCATCGATGTTTTCAAGAATCATTTTTGCTTTGCCAAGCCCGAACGAGAACATGAACTTCGAGCCGGGGTTAAGGCAAATTAATTTGTTTCCTTTGTATTCTGAGATTGTTGGCATGGTTGTTAGTTTAAGTTTGAGAATTAAGTTTTTGAATTAAGTTTTTGAATTAATCATTTGTAAAGTAAATAAGCGATTGATAAACTCCGTCTTTTTCTTTCTTGTATTGCATCAGCAAATCGTTCAGCAATGTCGAAGCACCGATTCGGAATAAATCGGGAGTGAGCCATTCATCGCCGAGAGTTTCTTTGACAAGACACAAATAAGCAATTGCCTCTTTTGTATTCTTAATTCCGCCTGCCGGCTTCATTCCGATTTTCGTTCCTGTCAGCTCATAAAAATCTCTGATTGCTTCAAGCATCACAAGGGTAACCGGCAAAGTTGCTGCGGGTTGAACTTTTCCTGTAGATGTTTTAATAAAATCCGCTCCTGCAAGCATCGAGATTAAGCTTGCTTTACGAACATTGTCATAAGTTTCAAGCTCACCTGTTTCAAGAATAACTTTTAAATGAGTATCACCACATGCTTCTTTAATTGCTTTTATTTCATTGAAAATATATTCATCATTCCCTGAAAGAAATTCTCCCCTGCTTATCACCATATCAACTTCATCTGCACCAAGTGAAATAACTTTCTTAACTTCATCGACTTTAATTTTCATCGGTGATTGTCCCGACGGAAACGAAGTTGCAACAGAAGCAACTTTAACACCACTTCCTTCCAAAGATTTCTTCGCTGTCTTAATCATATTCGGATAAACACATATTGCAGCAACATGAGGAATTTCATTGTCTCCTTCAAGCGGATGAATTCCCTTCTGACATAATGCACTGACTTTGCCTTCGGAATCTTTTCCTTCCAAAGTTGTGAGGTCAATCATCGAGATTGCAATTTTGATTGCTTCAACTTTGCTTTGCTTTTTTATGCTTCGCCCTGCAAGAGAAGCTGCACGCTCCTTCGCTCCGATTTCATCAACCGGAAGGTGAAAATATTTTAAATCGTTCAAGTTCATTTTATTCAAATTCAAATTAACGATATTTGTTCAAAGATAATGTTCTGAAAAGTGATTGCTGAAATTCCTATCTTTGCAGATTCTCAAACCAAATTTTAACATGGATAACACTATTCCTCAATACAGCATCCGACAATTCTTTTCGATGCGTGCAATTATAAATTTTACAATCTCACCGTACGGTAAAACAATTGCATACGTTACCAACACAGACGGCTTCCCTAACATCTGGACGATTTCAATAAACGGCGGATGGGCAAAACAAATAACCATCGGAAAAAATGTTATACGCAGTTTGAAATTTTCACCTAACGGGAAGAAAATACTTTTCGATTCTGATATAAACGGAGATGAGCAGTTTCAGCTCTACATGATTGATGCTGACGGCGGCGAACCAAAATGTTTAACTCCGCAGCATAAAAGCGGTGAAGTATCTTTTGTGAAGTTCAACAAGAAAGGTAATAAAATATTCTACTCCACTAATTCAAAAGACAGCAGGTTCTTTGAATCTTTCAGCTTGGAGCTTAGCACGATGAATGAAACTCTTCTTTATAAATCCGAATCAATTCATGTAGAGCAGCTGATTGATGTTTCTAACGATGAAAAGAAAATATTGCTGCTTCAGTATTTCTCCAACTCTGACCAGGACATCATTTTATATGATTTAGAAACAAAGAAGAAAATAATTATTACCGAGCACGGAGAAGTTCCGATGAAAAACTTCGGTGCTGAGTTCAATAAAAAAGGTGACACGGTTTATTTCATTTCAGATTACGAACGTGAATTTGCGGGACTCGCTTACTACAAAATAAAATCACAGGAAATCGGCTGGCATAAGCTTGAAAAATGGGACATCCGTGGCTTCAGTTTATCAAAGAACGAAAAATATCTGTCGTATGCTATCAACGAAAATGGTGCAACGAAAATAAAGCTTCACAATACAAAAAAAGATAAAACCAAAACACTGAAGCTTCCAAAAGGAAACGTTGTAACTTATCATTTTTCTCCCGACGAATCTAAAATTATTTTGCTTTGTGATACACCGCAGAACCCAAACGACATTTATGTTTACGACATCAAGAAAGATAAGATGAAGCAAATAACTTTTTCGATGATTGGAGGAATAAAGAAAAAATATTTCGTTGTCCCGAACCAGATTCAATACAAAAGCTTCGACGGACTTGAAATCAACGCTATGCTTTACATTCCGTCATGGATGAAAAAAGACGGAACAAACCCTGCAATGGTTTGGCCCCACGGCGGACCTGAGCATCAGGAAAAAGTTTTGTTCAATAAATATTTACAAATACTTTTAAACAGAGGTTATATTGTAATCGCACCCAATTTCAGAGGAAGCACCGGCTACGGCAAAACTTTTCAACAGATGATTTACAAAGATTGGGGAGGTGGAGAATACAAAGACGTTCTGAAAGCTTATGATTATTTGATTGATTCCGGTTACGTTGATAAAAACAAAATCGGAGTCATCGGTGGAAGCTTCGGTGGATTTATGACTTTGACTTGCGTTACTCAATCTCCGGAACTATGGCGTTGTGCAGTGGATATTTTCGGTCCGTCAAACTTGATTTCATTCCTCGACACTGTTCCGGAATATTGGAAGCCCGGAACAATCGCATTGGTCGGTGACTCGGTAAAAGATAAAGACATGCTCATAGAACGCTCACCGATTACTCACGTCGATAAAATTCAATGTCCGATTTGTATAATTCAGGGAGCGAATGACCCGCGTGTTGTGAAAGCGGAGTCCGACCAAATTGCCGAACGATTGAGAGCATCAGGTAAAGAAGTTGAATACAAAGTTTATGATGATGAAGGTCACGGCTTTTCAAAAGTGAATAACGCAATCGACGTGTGGGAAAGGATTTCTTCATTTCTTGATAAGCACATGAAAACTAATGGCTGAAATTATCGACGGAAAAAAAATCTCGGAGGAAATATTTTCTGAGATACAATCAGAGTTAAGCAAATATAAAGTTAAGCCCGGCTTGGGTTTAATTCTTGTCGGAAATAATCCCGCCTCAGAAATTTATGTGAAGATGAAAGGAAAAAAATGCGAAGAGCTTGGCTATTATTCCGTCACCGAAAAACATCCTGATTCAATTACAGAAGAACAACTCCTCTTGCAAATAGAAGCGTTCAACTCCGATAAAAAAATTCACGGCATACTTGTTCAGCTTCCCCTTCCGAAACACATTAATGAAATAAAAATAATAGAAGCAATCGATTACAAAAAAGATATCGATGGATTTCATCCAATCAATGCCGGAAGATTGCTCATCGGAAAAAAATGTTTTGTCCCATGCACACCCGCAGGGATAATGGAATTAATCTCACGTTATAAAATTGAAACATCCGGAAAAAATATTGTCGTGCTTGGTCGAAGCAATATTGTTGGTAAACCCATTGCAAATTTGCTTCTTCAAAAAAATAAAAATGCAAACGCAACGGTTACGGTTTGCCACAGTGCAACAGAAAATATTTCCGAACACACAAAACAAGCGGATATTATTATCGCTGCAATCGGCAAAGCAAATTTTGTGAAAGCAGAAATGATTAAAGATGGCTGCGTGATAATTGACGTTGGAATAAACCGTATTGAAGATTCAACAAAGAAAAGCGGATATAAAATAGTAGGTGATGTTGATTATGATTCATGTTTTAACAAAGCTTCAATGATAACTCCTGTTCCGGGAGGAGTCGGACCAATGACAATCGCGATGCTTATGAAGAATACACTCGACTCGGCACTAAAAAGAATCTACTGACTTGAAATCCTATCTCGAAGTCGAAATTCCATTCAACCAAACAAATTACGACCGCATCTACGAAACTCTCTACCTTCATGGAATCACAACTATATTTGAAGAAAACGGAATTGTAAAATTTTTCATCGAAGAGAAGAATAAATTAATTCTTGAAGAGATAAAGTCTTCACTGATAAAACATTGCCTGATTAATTCTTCTGACACCCATGTTTCAAAGTTTGAAGACAAGGACTGGAACAAAGAATGGGAAAAGACAATCGAACCGATTTACATCAAGGATAAAATAGTAATCTATCCTTCGTGGAAAGAAAGAGAAATTCTTTCGTCTCCTGTCGAAATAAAAATTCAGATTGACCCGAAAATGTCCTTCGGTACAGGACACAACGAAACGACTCAGCTTATTCTTGAATTGATGTGTGAAAATATCGATTCTTCAAAAGATAAAACGATGCTCGACTTCGGCTGTGGAACAGGAATACTTGCAATCGCAGGAATCAAGCTCGGATTAGAACAAGCTATTGGAATTGATACTGACAAAGATGCTATTGAAAATGCTAAGGAATGTATCGAAAACAATGGCCTAAGTGACAGGATAAGGTTACTTACGTGCGATTTACTTCAAGTTATTGAAAGCGGTTTTGATATTGTGACAACAAACATTGTTTCCAGCGTCATCATTCCTAATTTGAAATTGATTCACACAAAGCTGAATCCGAATGGGAAATTATTTTTGAGTGGGATTTTAATTGAGGAAAAAGATTTAATGATTCAACAACTCACAAAAAATAATTTTGAATTGAAAGATTATATTCAACGAGCCGAGTGGTCAGCGTTTTATTGTAAGAAGGAATGAGATAGAATGATATTCTCACTTCATCCTCGTCCACTTCAAATTAATTATCCCCAATCCATCCACATACATTCCAGAAACGTTTTTTTGTTTCAAGTAAATGTACTGGTTGTAATAAACAATCATCCACGCTGCTTCTTCGATGATTATCTTATCAATCTCCCTGTAAACTTTCATCCGCTCGTCAAAGTCAACTAACTTTAAGCCAAGCTCATAGAGCGAATCTACTTTTGCATTTTTGTAATGAGTCGTGTTTGGTCCGGTCGGAGTTTCGTTCTTGCTGTAAAACAATGCGTAATAATTTTCCGGGTCGTAATAATCCGCTCCCCAGTTTGCACGCCAGAATTTCAATCGCCCTTCGTTCTGTCCTGTGCGGTGAGTTGCCCCGACCATTTCATCAATCTTTAAATCAATCCCGACTTCTTTAAGCTGTGCCTGAATCGCTTCGCATAGTTCTCTCTGCGATTCATCGTTGTGATAAACTATCGTAAGATTCAATCCTTTGCCGTTCGGATAACCCGCTTCTTCAAGATATTTTTTGGCTTTCTCTTTGTCGTAAGAAAATCCTTTTACATCTTCTGAAAATCCCGGCATGCCTCTCGGAATCGCTCCGTGAATTCCCGGTGTCCCCTTGCCGCGTAAAACAAACTTCACAATCTTTTCGCGGTCGATTGCATAAGCAATCGCAAGACGCAGCTTTTTATTCTGTGTAAGCTGGTTATCTTTTCCGCCTTCCATTTTCGGATTATCCATCGAAGCAAGATAAACCGTGTTCAGATACGGCTGTTTCACCAGCTCAAAATTATATTCCGGCTTTAAGTTTCCCTTCTCATCTGTGATTTGCGAATAGACATCTATTCCCGGCTTCTGAAAATCAAGCTTGCTTTCTTTGAAATCAAGAAATTCCGTTTCACTGCTTCGGATAAATGAAACATGAAATCCGTCAATGGATGAGTAAGGCAAGGCGTTTCCTTCTTTATCTTTCGCCCAATAATTTTTACTCTTCTCGAAGATTAATTCTTTATCAACGTCCCACTTCACAAATTTGAACGGTCCCGTTCCCACAATATGAAATCCGAAATTCTCATTATACTTTTCAACTGCTTCCTTCGGATAAACGTAACCGTAAGGCATCGTGAGAATACTCATGAACGGAGCAAACGGATGAACAAGCTTGATTATAAAAGTTGTGTCATTCTGTGCGATGAATCCTTTTATCTCTTTCGCTTTATCCGGGTCGGCAGAAAATTGTTCAGCACCAACAACTTTATCTCTGAAAACCCAAAGCCCGCGTGTTTTCACTTTAGGGTTGCAGACTCTTTCGTAGCAGTATTTGAAATCGCCCGCAGTAACTTTTCTGCCTTTGGAATTCGGAAAACATTCGTCGTTGTGGAAATAAACATCGCCGCGTAAATGAAAAGTATATGTCTTCCCCGAATCGGAAATCTCGAAACTCTTTGCAATCAATGGCTGAAGCTTTGCTTCTTTATTATACTCCACAAGTCCTTCGCAGGAATTTATGAGCACATGAAGTGCAGGATAATTGTTGCACGTAATCGGGTCTAAGCTTTCGATTCCGTTCGGCTCGTTGTAACGGAAAACTTTCGACCCGTCATCTTTCTTAGAGCATGATTGAAATAAAAAAACAGCCGTAAAAGCTGCGATGATAATTTGTTTCATATTATTTGTAAACTTTTAATGAATGATACCTTATACATTTCTCTTTATCTTGTCGTAATCATAAACTTTTCCTTCGGCAATCTCTTTCTCAGCTTTTTTCATCCTCTCTTCAAATCCGGGAATAGCTAAAAGCTCCTTAGTTGCTTCATTCATTTCATCTATTTCATCAATGAAGTTTTCCACAACTTTAATCTTATCAGAAGAAAGCTTGTCAATCTTTTTATGAACTCTGTTTTTTAATGCTGTTGTTGTCATTTCTTTATTACTAATTATTAATTACTAATTGTTAATTGTCTTCTCGTGCCTCCGGAAGGATTCGAACCCTCGACCAATTGATTAAGAGTCAACTGCTCTACCAACTGAGCTACAGAGGCAAATAAATTTTAGTTGGAACACAAATATAAATTTTATACAGGTGGGTTTCAATGAAAGGAGTTTTGTCTTTCCCGCGTAAGCGGGAATCCAGTTAACTAAGTTGTTCTTTATTTTGTTGGTGAGAACACCCAGAAAGACGGGATTTCTTAGCTATGGTATTTGTTTTACCTGAGGCGGCGTTTTTCTTTTAACGGTCAGAATTCCTAAAACCAGAAGACCCAAAATATTGAAGAGAAAGCCGATAAAGAACCATAACATTGGTCTGCGGCCAGTGGCTTTGGCGATTTTTTTGCACGCTATACCGCAGATAAAACTAATGAGTAAACCTCCAATAATGAATTTGGTCATGAGCTCTCCTTACCTTTATTAAATTTTAAATAACTTTGTTTAATTTGTAACAACCACTTATCTTGAGTGATGGTTATACCATAATAACAGCATGCCTGATATTTCTTTCCGTTAAATTCCACAGTAACAAAGGCATTTTCCCATTTATCCATCCCCCACCAATCATCAGTATAATTAATCGCTCGCCCGTCTGCGTCCAATAAAATAAAATAATTAATGCCTTCAAGAACATCTATAGTTGTATCAACTTTTTGCGGTAACACATATACCGCCACTTCATTTCTAAAAGAATTATTTGACGAGATGAATAAAAATATTTTTTCACCCCCCTGATTAAGCACTCGTCCAGTTTTCTTAACAAGAAATTCATCCAGACCTTTGCCTTGAGATACCGTGTCTTTTACAAAAATACCATCCACCCACTTCCATACAGATTGAGCAGTTGAATATGCAGTGTTAAATGTATTATACAAAAAGAAAATGCCAGCCAATGCCAAAAACGTATAAACCCTTATTTTTCTCTTTAGTGCTTTTTTACCTAACGGAGAAAAAAATGCCTTAAACACTTCGCTAAACGGAACAGCAGCAACGGCTGCCATCAATAGAAAGGCAATCACTTTACTAAATCCGTTAGGCACGATGCCAAACGCCCAGTTATTGAAAAAATTAAATATTTCAAACCAGGAAAATATGATTGCCAGAATTATAAGCATGCAGGCTATTAAGGCGATACTCACGCCAATCGTAATACCTCCTAAGATTGACGGCAACTTTTTTTGAAAAAAAGATTTCTTTGATGTTGACTCTTGTTCCACGTTTGTAACCCCACCTTTCATGAGGTTTATTGTTTATTTGTCTTACAAAGATAACTAAATAATATTATTTTCTTTTGTTGGTGTTCTCTCCCTCAAACTTACTCATTCCCCTTCAAACTAAAAACAAAAAAGCCGAGCATAAAACCCGGCTTTTAACATTTCACCTTTGACGTTTCACGTTCAACTCACTGCACAAACTTCTCAACCGGCTCGGTGAAGTTGTATAAGCCGATTTTATTTGCTTCGGGACTTGTTGCCACAGCTTTGAAAACATATTTCGTTCCGCTTGTTAATCCCTGAATCATCCCCGATGTCTTTCGGGTTAATGAAACGGAGGGTTTCGGGAAAGCAAAATAGGAATGTCGGAAAACACGCAAAGGTTCAAACGCCTGCTCCCGCATCAAAGTGCGGGATAAAGTCCAGCCCGACCCAGGGAAAGATACCATTACCAAATGTCACCCAAAAAAAATATTACTAATACTCCATCTCCATGCTTTCCATCACATCCTCGCTTGTGTTTCGTTTTTTTGCGAGACGGACAATGCCGAGCTTGCTGAATAAAAGGATGAGCCAATGGACAATATCAATTTCATACCACTTCACACCGAATTTAATCGCAGAGGGAAAACGGTGATGGTCGTTGTGATATGCCTCGCCGAGCAAAAACAAATCCACCGGAACTAAGTTGCGTGATTTATTATTCAGGTCATAATTTCTGTATCCGATTTTATGTCCGTACCAGTTTACAATAACTCCATGCGTTGGCTCCATTAAAATTGTAAACGGTAAAAGCAGATACAGCCACGGCGTAGTTGCAAAGTAAACATAGAAGGCAACGTAAGCACCAACCCATAAAATTTTTACGAAACGCGAATCCGCCCATTTGTCGAACCATTTCCAGTCGGGAACATTTTTCAGGAAGCGTGCTTCCACGTCATACCTTTCGTAATAAACATCGGTGTAAATTTGTCTTGTCCGCCACATCATCGCAAAAAGATTTGGCGAGTAATCCGGCGAATGAGGGTCTTTGTCAGTATCGGTGTAAGCGTGATGCATCCTGTGCATGACTGCATAAGCACGCGGGCTCATGTAAGTTGCACCCTGTGTGATGAATGCGAAGATATAAAAAAAACGCTCCCAGAATTTATTCATTGTGAAAGCACGGTGCGAAGCGTAACGGTGGTCGAAAAATGATTGAGAGAAAAACGAAAGATACCATTGAGCGATGAAGAAGATGATGATTTCCATAAGAAGTGTTGGGTTGATGTAAAAAAAAGAAACTGTTTGGGTTATTTTGGCAAGCAGTTTCTTTGAAAAAATAATTACCGCACAAATATAACTTAATATTTATTGTAAAACGTTTACTCGTCACTCCTTATCTTTTACTTTTAACTTTCCACTTTTAACTTTTAACTTGCATTCATGCCCGACAATTTACAAGACGACATAAACAAACGCAGAGAAGAAATTAAGAAAAAGTTTTCTTCGGAGAATCCGAATGATGATCTGACCTCACCCCTAACCCCTCTCCTAAAAGGAGAGGGGGATGAGAAACCGGAGGGTGAGGTCAGCAACATGCCCGAAGAAAAGGAATCTGAAAATGAACTCTCCCCTCTCCTCTCAGGAGAGGGGCAGGGGGGTGAGGTCAGCAAATCGGAAATACCTTACCAATCAGAAAAGGCAAGGGCATTAAGAAAATCAGGCACACCTGCTGAAGAAAAACTTTGGCAGATTTTAAGAAATAGAAAAGTCACAAATCTTAAATTCAGAAGACAACACCCAATTGGTTATTTTATAGTAGATTTTTATTGTGATGAAAAAAAACTTATTATAGAAATTGATGGAAGTATTCATGACGTTGTTGAAAATAAAGAATATGATTTAAACAGACAGGAAGAACTGACAGCTGCAGGTTATAAAATAATTAGGTTTAGAAATGAGAAAGTTTTAAAAAATATAGAAGAAGTAATTGAGAGAATCAAAGATGAAGTTTCTGTTTCAGATAAGAGACTGACCTCACCCCTAACCCCTCTCCTAAAAGGAGAGGGGAATGACAATCTTAATCCATTCATCACCGAGTTCGACATTCATCTTTTCTCAAAAGGAAACTACTATAAAATATTTGAGAAGTTCGGCAGCCACGAGATTGAGCACAACGGAGAAAAAGGAGTTTACTTTGTTACGTGGGCGCCGAATGCCGAGGCAATCAGCATCATCGGTGAGTTCAACGGGTGGACAGCAAATAAAAATTTTATGAAATGCGAAAATGATTTTGGTGTCTGGGATTGTTTCATTCCCGGATTAAAAGAAGGCGACACTTATAAATATTCAATCAAGCCGAAAGGAAGTGAAACTCTACTTCAGAAAGCCGACCCTTACGCTTTCCGCTCCGAGCTTCGTCCGAAAGATGCTTCGATTGTTCACAACATAAATAAATATAAGTGGAAAGATTCTGAGTGGATGAAGAAAAGAAAGTCCACACTCTCCCCTCTCCTCTCAGGAGAGGGGCAGGGGGGTGAGGTCAACTCAGAAACGAAGAAAGAGGTCAGTCCGTGGAAAAGTCAGCCGCTCAACATTTACGAAGTTCATCTTCCCTCATGGCGTCGTGATTACGAAAACTCCGAGAATAAAAACGAATGGGGATTTCTTTCTTACGGCGAGCTTGCTCACGAAATTGTTGCGTATGTAAAAAAGATGGGATACACTCACGTCGAGCTTATGCCCGTGATGGAACACCCTCTCGATATTTCGTGGGGCTATCAGGTTACAAGTTATTACGCACCCACTTCCCGCTTCGGCGACCCGGAGGGCTTCATGTATTTCGTTGACCACTGCCACCAAAATGGAATCGGCGTAATTCTCGATTGGGTGCCCGCTCACTTCCCTGCCGACGACCACTCACTCGCTTACTTCGACGGCAAACAAATCTATGCGTATGAAAACTGGAAGAAAGCATTTCAGAAAGACTGGAATACTTATGTGTTCGATTATGCAAAACCGGAAGTTCAAAATTTTTTAATCGGCAGTGCGATGTTCTGGCTTGAAAAATACCATGCCGACGGTTTGCGTTTCGATGCAGTTGCTTCCATGCTTTATTTGGATTACTCAAGAGAGCAGGGCGAGTGGGAGCCGAACATTAACGGCGGAAGAGAGAACCTCGAAGCGATTGAGTTTTTAAAACACCTGAACGCAGTGCTTCATGAATTTCATCCGGATGTTCTCACCATTGCAGAAGAATCTACTGCGTGGCCCAAAGTTTCGCATCCCGTTAGTGAAGGTGGACTTGGGTTCGATATGAAATGGAACATGGGCTGGATGAATGACATTCTTCTTTACTTTTCCAAAGACCCGGTTCACAGAAAATATCATCAGGGCAAGATTACTTTTTCATTGTGGTATGCATTCACCGAAAATTTTGTTCTGCCGATTTCGCATGATGAAGTTGTTCACGGAAAAAAATCATTGCTCCAAAAAATGCCCGGCGATACGTGGCAGAAGTTTGCTAACCTTCGGCTCTTTCTCGGATTCATGTTCGCTCATCCCGGCAAGAAATTAAATTTCATGACGACTGACATCGCACAATACAATGAATGGAACTCTGAAGTAAGCTTAGAAAGAAATCTACTCGAACTCGAGATGAATGCAAAACACAACAAGTTTGCCGAAGACCTTTCACATCTTTATAAAGAGCATCCCGCAATGCATGAAATCGATTTCGATAGCGGCGGCTTCGGGTGGATTGATTTCTCCGATGCACTCAACAGCGTTTTATCTTTCGTGCGTTACTCTAAAGATAAAAAAGAAATTCTGCTTTTCACTTTCAACATGACGCCCGTGATTCATTATGATTATCCTGTTGGAGTTCCCAAGGCGGGATTCTGGAAAGAAATTCTAAACAGCGATTCAGAGATTTACGGCGGAAGCGGAAGCGGTAACATGGGCGGTAAACAATCTGAGGAAATTAAAGTGAAAGATTGGGAGCATTCAATCAAAGTCAATTTACCGCCGCTGGGGATGAATGTGTATAAGCTGGAAGGAAATTCGAGTAAGGTTTTAACCGCCAAGAACGCAAAGAAAAGAGTTTAGCAACGTAATTTTTTTTTGTTGGTGATGACATCAACAAAGGCAGGAAATTATAAAATTAAAATTTACTTAAAATGCATTGGTCTGAATACGAAAGTAAAGTGTTGGATTACTTCAAAGCCAAATTCAACATGGAAAATATTCAAAAAAATATCAAGCTACCCGGAAAATTATCAGGTACTTTAAGAGAAATTGACGTATTAGTAGAAACCCAAGTGGCTGATTTGCATATATCAATTGCAATTGAATGTAAAAATTGGCAAACAAAACTAGACGTAGCCGATATAGGTAGTTTTATAGACAAACTAAATGATATTGGTATTTCTAAAGGTGTAATGATTTCTAAAAATGGTTACACCGAAGCAGCTTATAAAAGAGCATACAGTGAAAACGATATCCAACTCTTTGTCTTAGATTTTGAAAATTTAAATCAATTCCAAGGATTCTGGGCAAATCCTTATGATGGTGATTGTGGAGCATTAATTTCAGCACCAAGCGGTTGGGTTATTGATAGTAATCTTTTAGAAATAGGTTTGCAATTTTTAGGGAATTGCACTATGTATCCTATGAACATGTCACTTCCAGAGGCATTAATAAAAAAAGAATTTGCATATTTTACTATTCGTAATAAACCAAAAGATATTAAAACTGTATTTGATGAACAAAATAATGAAGTATTGAGAAAAGATAATGATGCCAAAATCAAAACTTGGGAGGAACAACTTCAGATTGGTAAAGTTTTGATGAGAGAAATTTATTATTCATTATATGATTATACGGAATACACAGCAGGCGTTGATACCGAAAGATTTCATGCATACTTTATTTTCAATACTAAAGATATTATATCTAAAATTACTTTAGCCAAACTAAAATATGTAATGAATGAAACACATTTTATAGTATTAGATGGCATTGATAAAAACAATCCACATAAGTATTGGAAAAACTTGTCCAAAATACTAAAATAATTTAGGTCTTTGTTGGTTTTTTCATTAACAAAATAATTCTATTAGTGTAGTTGTTGGTAACGCATCGCTAAAAACTGACAAAAAATGAACGACATTCTTTATACCGTTGCAACAGACAAAAACGGAAACCTTATAAAAGCAATTGACGCTGAAAAGGGAAACGTCTTTTTTTGCACTGTTTGTAAAACCGAACTTATTCTTCGTAAAAGTGGCAAGAAGGGTAAAGGAACAAAGCGACCTCACTTTGCTCACAAGACACTGACACCAAATTGCACACCTGAAACAGCACTTCATTTTGTTTTTAAAAATCTACTTGCTAAAAAAATACAGAATCACATTGACAACAGATTGCCGTTAAACTTTAATTGGGAATGTAAATATTGTTACGACCAACATTCGGGAAACCTACTAAGAAAAATCAAGACAGTTAAAGTGGAACACAATTTAACTGTATGCCAACCAGATATTGCACTTCTCGATAATGATGATAAAGTTTTTGGAGTAATTGAAGTTGTTGTATCTCACAAACCAGAAGAAAGTGTTTTAAAGTATTACCACGACAACAACATAATTCTAATTCAAATAAATCTACAATCCGATCAGGACATAGACAAGTTAGAGAACAAAGTTTTAAAACCCGACCTTGTAACTACTTGCTTTAATCCGAAATGCCAGAAATGTGGACACTTCCAACACAAAACAAAAATGACAATCGTTGACGGTGAATGTTGGAAATGTCATTCGACAATGAAAGTTGCAATTATAGAAGGTGGTATGGAACATGGCGAAAGCACCTTTGGACCAAACAAATTTACCAAGCAAGAAATTGAATTTGCAAGAAGTAAAGGCGTAATTATAAAACAACATTACAGCAAGACAGAAAACGAAAAGTACTTAGCAAACACTTGTGCAAAGTGTGGGTCATTTGCTGGCGATTTTTATTTATTCACTTCATATTTGGCACCTGCTTCTTATGGAGAATTACCATCTGAAACTTACGACATGGGTTATCATTGCGACCATAGTGAAGAGATTCTTTGAAGAAATTCCCGTCTTTGTTGGTGTTTTCACCAACAACTATTAAATAATAACAATGCAAGATATTGGACAACAATATTCCAAAGACGACTTGAACGACAAAACGGGCTTTCTCAGACGAGCACGACTTCATCAATCAAAATTCAGAGCCGAAAAACTAAATCTTACCTACGAAAGATTTGGAAACTACTTGACAAAAGAGGATGGAGAAAAAGGGAAAAACTTTTATGACGGCTTTGGAATTATTGACTCAGTAAAAAAATATAGAAAATACAACAAACCACTCTACTCAAATATGTTGCGAAGTGAACACATTCCGTTCAATTTTTTTATTCCATTCAGACACGACACCAATTTTTGTAAAAATGTTTTCAATGAGATTTTGCATGGTTGCATTAAGTCAATTGACAAGCAAGCTACAATTGACAAAAGAAAAAACATCAAAATCGAATTTGCCCCGAAACCGAAATCCCATTACTTAGATGACCGAACTTCATTTGACACTTACATTGAATACACACACACCGACAACACAAAAGGAATAATCGGCATTGAAGTAAAATACACTGAGAAAGAGTATAAACTAAAAGCTGGTTCAACCGAAGAAAAAACACTTAACAGAATAGATGCAAAATATTTTATAGTATCAAATAATGAACAGCGTAAATTTTACAAGCCAGGAAATATTGAGAAGTTAAAATCAGATGAGTTTAGACAGATTTGGAGAAACCATTTGCTTGGAGAAAGCATACTACTTTTCAAACCTAACGAGTTTAAACATTTTTCTTCAGTGACATTTTTCCCAAATGGCAATTTGCATTTTGTTCAAACATGTAAAAAATATATTGACTTGCTTCAAACAAACGATAATCGGTTTATGCCAATTACTTACGAGAACTTCTTCTCTTATTTAACAAAACATTCTCCCAACAATAAATTTTCAAAGTGGATTAACTACTTACAAAAACGATACATTGTAAAATCAAATGACAACTAAACACCAACAACATTAAAACTATTTTAATCCCTTTCCGATAATTATATTTGAACATGACAAAACAAGTAAAAATAATTGTAGAAAAACACGAGGATGGATTCGTGGCATACCCAATTGGAATTGAAGGTGTCGTTGTCGGAGAAGGTAATACTTACGATGAAGCGTTGAGCGATGCAAAGTCAGCAATAAAATTCCACGTGGAAACATTTGGCTCCGGTTCTTTGTGTCCGGCGACTGTCCCGCACTTTGATGCGGGATGCCCTCAGTGGTGAATTTTCTCCTTATTCCCTTCCCACCGTTCAAATATTCAATCCCACAGTACTAAGACGTTATCTCACAATTGCAAGCTGTTATCCGTTAGTTGTAAGACATTATCCTACAATTGCAAGCTCTAATCCCACAGTTGTAAGACGTAATTAATTAGTTGTAAGCTCTAATCTCACAGTTGTAAGACGTAATTAATTAGTTGTAAGCTTTAATCCTACAATTGTAAGATATAATTAATTAGTTGTAAGATATAGTTCTATAGTTGCATTCTCTATTTTTAAAGTAATAAATTTTAATTTAATAGTTGCATTATTCAATTCTTCTGATTATGTTTGTCATGTTGTTGAGTTAAACTTTAGAACCAATGGACATAACTTTAAATCTGGACAACCTCTTCAAGCTAAAGAACGTCGAAAACCGCCTCAAATTCTTACGCACAAACGGCTTCAAATACTACGAAGCACGTTACATCTCTTACGAAAATCCTAAATCACTAAAGCTCGACCAGATTGCCCGGCTCTGCCTCGCATTCAATTGCACACCCAATGACCTGTTTGCGGTAGCCGAAAATTCTAAATCTGCAATTCCCAAAGGCAGTCCGCTCAATGTTCTAATCAAAAAACCCGTTGCCGATATTCCGTTCATACTCAAAAACCTTTCCCCCGAAGAATACGCAAAGCTCGCTGAACAAATCTCAAGCTTATCTTCAAAGAATGAATAGTGAAACTAAAATAACAATCCTCGTTCCATATTTAATTTTAAAATTACAAATGCGGTTACTCCGCATCAAAAGAGTATCGGGTATCTTTACAACAATAATTAATTGAACAAAATCTTTTAAACTAAACGTTAGAAAGCAGGGAGTATGAAAACTCTATTCATTTGTTTGATTCTTCTCACATCCTCATTAAACATCTTTGCACAGCTCAAAGATATTAAATCCGCATCAGCTCCTATCAAACCGCCGAAGTACACTTACAGCATTTCTATCGGGTACAATTATGCATTAACAGGCAACAGGGATGTTCTTGCCTTCAGCCAGGTTTATGACCCCGTTACAAATGCAAACATTTTCAATTCCGAATCATATGCTATAAACATGGGACTCGGAATTATGACCCAAATGAAATATGCTCTGGATAAAAAAAGAAAGGTTTGGCTGACCGGAGATTTAAGCTACAACCATTTTTTAAACAGCAAAAACAACGGCAGCAACAGAACACGATGGCAGTTGCTGAGTTTCGGAGGCGGTGCGGATTATTGCTTCAATCCAAAAGCAAAGAACAAAATCTTCCTTGGCGGAAGCGTGCTCTACTCTATTATATGGGGAGCATGGCAGACAAATGTTACTTATCCGGACGGATATCAATCCAATATATATGTTAACTTCAACGCAGCACAGCGTCTTGGTCTCGCATTGAAACTGAACACAGAATATAAGCTGTCTAAGAAAACTACTTTTATGGTTGGGTTGAAAGGTGTTTGGGCGAACATTGCACCCAAGCAAAACAATTTTGCCGATTCACCTTACGATACTTACATCAACGATTCACAGGACAACAACGGAATTGTCCAGGGCGGCACGAAGCAGGTAATATTTTTACAGCTTATGGCGGGAATAAATTTCTGGTAAGATAAAGGTAGGTTAGCTTTCTACTTTTAATCTCCCGATTATGTCGGGAGATTTTTTTTATTGCTAATCATTGCATTCAACTTTCCGCCTAACAATTATCAACCATAAGCGGTATTTTACATCACTTAAAAGTAATCCACGGCGGAATCATCTTCCGCCTTAATTTTAATAAAACATTTTTGAAAACTATAAAACAAAATAAGAAGCTTAGAAATATTGCAATCATAGCACACGTTGACCACGGAAAAACTACATTAGTTGACCACATGTTTCGTCAGAGCGGGACATTCCGTGACAATCAGAAAATCGAAGACAGAGTAATGGACAACATGGACCTCGAACGGGAAAGAGGAATAACAATTTCAGCAAAGAACTGCTCCGTTTACTGGAAAGATGTTAAGATAAATATTCTCGATACACCGGGTCACTCGGATTTCAGCGGAGAAGTTGAGCGTGCATTAATGATGGTTGACGGTGTTGTGCTGTTGGTCGATGCGTCGGAAGGTCCGCTGCCACAAACAAGATTTGTTCTGAAGAAAGCACTCGATTCAGGATTAAAAGTCATCGTCGTTGTAAATAAGATTGACCGCAAGGATGCAAGACCGGAAGAAGTTTTAAATGAAATCTATGACCTGTTCATCGACCTTGATGCAAACGAAAAACAAATTGAGTTTCCTGTGCTGTATGCAATCGGCAAGCTCGGTATCGCACAAAATTCGCTTCAGGAAAAAGGAACCGACCTCTCCCCTCTTTTCAAAAAAATTATAGACGAAATCCCCGGACCGGTTTTCGATACTAAAGAGCCGTTTCAGATGCTGGTTGCAGACCTCGATTATTCTGATTACCTCGGGCGTCTCGCTATCGGCAGGATTGCAAACGGAAGTGCACGTAAATATGATGACCTTGCTTGCATCAATGAAGAAGGTAAAATCCGCCCGTTGAAAATTTCCAAGCTTCAGGTTTATGACGGATTAAAATTAATGGAAGTTGAAAATGCCGAGCCGGGTGAAATAATTATTCTTGCAGGAATTGAAAATGTTCACATCGGCGACACTATCTGCACAAAGGAAGACCCCAAGCCGCTTAAAAGAATTGTTGTCGATGAGCCGACAATCTCAATGATGTTTGCAATTAATACTTCACCGCTTACAGGCAGAGAAGGAAAAATTGTTCAGTCAAATAAAATAAGCGAACGGCTTCATAAAGAAACTCTCCGAAACGTTGGCTTAAAAGTTGAAGATTCCCCCGACGGAGACAGCTACATTGTAAAAGGACGCGGTGAATTTCAGATGGCAATCCTGATAGAAACAATGCGGCGTGAGGGCTTTGAGTTAAGCGTTGGAAGACCACAGGTTATTTTCAAAAAGAAAGCCGGCAAGCTACTGGAACCAATCGAACATCTCTTTATTGACTGTGAAGAAGAATTCACGGGAATTGTTTCAGAAAAACTTTCGCGGCGAAAAGGATTGATGATAAACTTAGTTAATCACGGGACGGGCAGAGTGAGAATAGAATTTTCAATTCCGTCGCGTTCACTTATCGGCTATCGAAATGAATTTTTAACCGATACACGCGGAACGGGATTGATGAATTCATATCTCAAGGGCTATGAAAATTTCAGAGGAGATTTTCCGACACGGTTAACCGGCTCGCTTGTTTCAGACAGACAAGGCACTGGATTATCTTACGCATTATTTAATCTTGAACCACGCGGAACATTATTTGTCAGGCCGACTGAACCCGTTTATGAAGGTATGATTGTTGGTGAGCATAACCGAGATAACGACCTTGACGTGAACGCAACGAAAGGAAAAAAACTATCTAACATGAGAGCATCCGGAAAAGATGACAGCATTAAATTAACGCCCATCACTCCGCTGACTCTTGAAAAAGCTATTGAGTTTATTAAAGACGATGAGATGGTTGAAGTGACACCCAAGAGCATACGATTAAGAAAAGCTGAACTGTCTTTGCAAAAAAGACATACTATGCGAGGAAAGAAATCTGCTGAGATAAAGGAAGATAAATAAATCTTAAGAAAACTTAAGACCCCAATAATCATTTGACAAACCTCTGCATACACGGACATTTTTATCAGCCGCCGAGAGAAAATCCGTGGACAGGAGAAATCGAAAAGCAGAAATCAGCCGCACCATTTCATGACTGGAACGAAAAAATATGGAGCGAATGCTACGAGCCGAACACTCACTCACAGATTATAAATGACGATAAAGTTATTGTTGCGGAGATAAATAATTTTGATTTCCTGAATTTCAATTTCGGACCGACACTTCTTCATTGGCTCAAAAGAAAACATCCCGAAACTTATAAACATATTATTGATGCTGACGCGAGAAGTGTGTGTGAGCACAACGGACACGGCAATGCAATTGCAATGTGTTACAATCACATGATTATGCCGCTTGCAAATGAGCATGATAAAGAAACGCAAATCAAATGGGCATTAACGGATTTCAAATTCCATTTCGGAAGAGAGAGCGAAGGAATCTGGCTTCCGGAAACTGCTTGCAATGAAAATACTCTCGAATCTTTATGCAGGGAAAATATCAGCTACACAATTCTTGATTCAAGCCAGGCATTGAAAATTAGCAAGTTCCATTCAAACATTTCTCTTGATGTTTCTAACGGAAACATAAACACACTTCATCCTTACAGATGGTTTTCAAAAATTAATTCGTCGAAATTCATAGATATATTTTTTTACAACGGACCCGTTTCCAAGGCAATTGCGTTTAATGACGCGTTGATGTCGTCAGAGAATCTGCTTCATAAAATTAACGAAGCAATAATTCGGGATTATAATAAACTACATCTTGTTTCTGTTGCAACAGACGGCGAAACTTTCGGACATCACAAAAAACTTGGCGAGAGAACGCTTGCATTTTTTTTAAAAGTTCTTGCAACGCAAAACAATATCAACATTGTAAACTATGGTGAATATCTTCAGAAAGACCCTCCGCAATTTGAAGTTCAGATTAAACCCGGTGAAGGAACTTCATGGAGCTGTGTTCATGGTGTTAAAAGATGGGCAGATGATTGCGGATGCGGAGGTGGGGATGGGTGGAATCAAAAGTGGCGTAAGCCCTTAAGAGATGCTTTGAATTGGCTGAGAGATGAATTGATAATTATTTTTGAAACCGAGGGAAGAAAATATTTTAAAAATGTTTGGTCGGCAAGAAACGATTATATACTTCTATTGAATGACGCAACATCTAGAAAAGAATTTTTTCAAAAAAAATCATGCAAAAAATTATCAGCTAAAAAAGAACTGAAAGCAATTGAACTTTTGGAGATGCAGAAATATTCAATGTTCATGTTCACAAGCTGCGGCTGGTTCTTTTCGGAAATCAGCGGAATAGAGACAGTAAAAATTCTTGAGTACGCTTCACGTGCCATGGAGCTTGCAAAAAATATTTGCGGGGCAAAGCTCGAAAAGAAATTCCTGTCACTTCTTGAAAAAGCTCCGAGCAATATTAAAAAATACATGAACGGAAAAAAAATCTATGAGGAATTAGTCCTTTCTGAAAAGCAAATCCATGTTTAACTCCGAGCAAATTTTACATACACGAACTTCTAACCATTGGCAAAGAATCGGAATTAAACGTCGTGCCGGAATTTGCGCTCCCCTGTTTTCGATTTATTCAAAAGACAGCATCGGCATCGGTGAATTCCCGGATATTAAAATTCTGGGCGAATGGTGCAAACAATCTGGCTTCTCAATCATTCAGCTTCTCCCGTTGAATGAAGTCGGTTCCGATTTCACCCCTTATAGTTCAATCAGCACGTTTGCTTTGGAACCCATGTATCTCAAGCTGTCTGAGTTGAAAAATGTTGACACAGAAAAATTTTCGAAAGATATTTTATCTCTGAAAAGAAAATTCAGACAAAGAAAGACAAGAGTAAATTATCTTATCAAAAGCTATAAACTTCAAATATTAAAAAAGATATACCGGGAAACTGAAAGCATAGATGACCTTCAATTAAAAGCTTTTATCGACGAAAATATTTTTTGGTTAACAGATTTCGCTCTATTCAAAGTTCTCAAGAAAATTAATAAAGGAAAGTTTTGGGAAACATGGAACGACAGAGATATTTTTATAGATGAGAAAAGAATTGCAGAGCTAACAGAAAAATATAAGAGTGAAATCGGATTCATTTACTGGACACAATGGCAATGTTATGAGCAACTGAAAGACACTAAAAAATATCTTAACTCTATCGGAATTCTTTTAATGGGTGACCTTCCTTTTCTTGTTTCGCGTGAAAGTGCAGACGTGTGGTCACAAAAAAAATATTTCCATCTTAATCTTTCCGCAGGAGCACCTCCAGATTTATATTTTGCATCTGGACAGGAATGGGGAATGCCTCCTTACAACTGGAAAGAAATCGTAAAAGATAATTTCGCTTATATCAAAAACAAATTAAAGTACGCTGAAAATTTTTATGACATGTACCGCATAGACCACTTCGTTGGTTTATTCCGTGTGTGGACTGTCGAGCTAACTGCCCATGCAGAAACCGACGGGCTTACACGGCGGTTCATGCCCAGTGACGAGTCTGTTTGGGAACAGCACGGACGTCTTGTCCTTAATGAAATGCTCAGCTCAACAACAATGCTTCCTCTTGCCGAAGACCTCGGGACAGTTCCTCAATGCTCATATAAAGTTTTGCATGAATACGGAATCCCCGGAATTGAGTTTCAACGATACAGGAAGACTTCATCGACTGATTTTCATTTCAATTCAAATGATACATTCAGATTGAACTCCTGTGCATTGTTATCGACACATGATTCAAGTTTCTTCGCATCGTGGTGGAAACATGAAGCAAGCACAATTGATAAAGCTTTATTTAAAATGCTGTGCTTAAAATCCGGCTTCGATAAGAAGAAAACAAAATCTTTGATAAGATTATTATTCATGTCTCAGAAAGAAAAATCAAATCGTTTAAAATGGAAAGATGAAATAAATTCTTCCGAATTATTGCTTAACATCATTAATCCTAAAGAAGAATTCAAAAATGAATTCAGATATCTTTACCTTAATAGCTTCAATGAAAAAGAAAAATACCTGAATTATCTTGGCAGAGCATCCGAGAAATCAGAACTGATGCTTAACAGCTTACAGAAGATTAACGAGTCATCTTCAATCTTCAGCATCCAGCTTTTGCAGGATTACCTTTCAGCAGATGAAAAATTATTTCCTGTGATTAACCGGTTGAATTACCGAATCAACACACCGGGAACCGTTACTAAAAAAAATTGGAATATTGTTCTTCCTGTTTATCTGGAAGAATTATTTAGGTTGGATATAAACGATAAAATAAAAAATATGCTGCTCGAAACAAATAGGTCTTAAGCTATTCGTTCGTCAATAATTCTTTACACTTCTTTAATTCTTCTCTCTCTTTTTCAGAAACATCGGGATATTTCAAATCGAGAGATTCAAGTGTACCCACAATTATATCTCCTACAGCAGCACGCATGAACCATTTGTTGTCGGCGGGAATCACATACCACGGAGCCCATTCTGTTGATGTATCCGAAATTGCTTTCTCGTAAGCTTGCATGTAATCATTCCAGTGCTCTCTTTCTTTGACATCATTAGCTGAAAACTTCCAGTTCTTTTCCGGCTCTTCGATTCGGTCAAGAAATCTTTTCTTCTGCTCTTCTTTGGAAACGTTAAGAAAGAATTTTAAAATGATTGTCCCAGAATCAAACAAAAGTTTCTCGAAGCTTTTTATCCGGTTAAATCTTTCCTGCCAGAAATTATCATCGATATTTTTTGCAGGTAAATTTTGTGCGGACAAATATTCCGGGTGAACTCTCACGACAAGAACTTCTTCGTAATGTGAGCGGTTGAAAATTGCAATCATTCCTTTCTGCGGAACTTCCTTATGAACACGCCACAGAAAATCATGTGCAAGCTCTTCGTCCGTCGGCTGTTTGAAGCTCTGAACGTAGCACCCCTGCGGATTTATTCCTGACATCACATGCTTAATCGTTCCGTCTTTTCCCGCAGCATCGATTGCCTGAATAACAATTAACAACGAATGTTTCTTAGAAGCATAAAGAATGTCCTGAAGCTCACTCAATCTATTGACATCCTTCTCAAGCATTTCCTGTGCGTCATCTTTCGATTTGAAAAGTGATGGTAAGATGTATCGTAGTTTTTTAAATCGACTTTTTCTCCGGGCTTAACAAGAAGCTTGGGGTCATTCCTTAAATCATTATCGGTTGATTTCATTTGCTTAATCTTTCTAATCTAGTTAATCTTTCTTTTTCATTTTTTTGAAGGCAGATATCTTGAAATAAAATCTCATAAGCTTTTTTGAAAAAAGATTTTGATTCATTTTCTTTTCCAAGTATCAAAAGACATTCTCCGATTTCTTCATAAACAAACCCGTCTTCTTTTTTTATTGATTCAAACTCCTTGAGCAGCTCTCTTTGCATCTTTAACGACTCATCAATTTTATTCATCGAACGCAAACATCTCGCTACGCACCATTTCATAATCTTGATTTCCGATTCATTCTTTTGTCCCATCCTGAACTCAAGTGCTTTCTCAAAATTAGACAATGCCTTTTCATAATCTTTCATCTCATGATAAGTCCAGCCGATATTATTCAGAAGCGAGCCGAGCCATCTTCTCGCTTTCTCATCTTTCGATTCTTCCGCATCCTTAATCGCAATCTCATTCCATCTCAGCGATTCATTTCCCTTCTCAACAGCACCCATCATGTGTGCCGCATCAACGGCATATAAATCCAGCTTGTATTTCTTCGCCTGATGATAACACGATTCAAAAATTTCCTTCGCCTTCTCTTTCTCACAGGAAGAATTGTATGCCCTTCCTCTCTCAAGCATGTATCTTACGCGGACTGTTTCCTGCGTTGGCTTCACTTTCTTCATCACACTGTCAAGCAGCTTATGAGCTTCCTCAAACTTCATCTGCAATCCGAGTGTTCTCGCAATTTGTGTTTCAAGCTCAAGCAAATAAGAATTATCCTTCTGCTTCTTTGCAAGCAGTAATATCTCCCTGAACTTCTTTTCTGTTTCAGCAGGATTACCATAATCCCAAAGTGAATCAATATCGGGAAGATTCTCTTTGTTAATATCTTTTGTTCTTTTCATCCGGATAAAGTTAATTAGTTAATCCGTGGTTAGTTAATTCGTAGATTATCCAATTGATTTACATTCAACCGATTAACCATTCAACTGATTAACTGATTCATTCCCTCACTGTCATCTTATAAATCAACGCCGCCACAGCTCCGCCTAAAAATTGCGGAAGAAGATAGCTCAGTGTCTGCGATGAATTCCCGCCTTTCAATAAATCCACGACCACCATCCCGATTGTCAAAGCCGGATTAAAAACTCCGCCCGAAATTTGTCCGCAGGCAAATGCTCCAGCCATGACTGTGAAACCGATTGCTAAAGCATAGAACCCGTTTCCTTCCAGCTTCTTTGAAGTTGCAACGTGCAGGATAACGAACACCAATCCAAAAGTAAAAATAAATTCTGCAAGCAATGCTTTCCAAAGCTCTGTGCCCGGTGCAGGTGCCGACGTCCTGTTAATCAGCACAAACGAAACCCATGCCGCAATGAACGCCGCACAAATTTGGATTATGATGTATGCCAAAGATTCCCGTGCTTCGCACTTCCCTCTTATCAGCAGCCCCAGCGTTACCGCAGGATTATAATGTGCCCCCGATACATGTGCTCCCGCAAATATCATTGCAACCAAAACTGCCCCGACTGCTATGGGGTTACCTGTTACGGCTGCCGTGAGGCATAAGAAAAATGTCCCGATGAATTCTATGATTAGTTTGTTCATGTTCCCTCCTGAATATTTTTATTTAAGAAATTATTTCCCGTCCACCCTGTAACTCGGAATCCCTGTAATATCCTCACCTATTATAAGCGTATGCATCTCATGTGTTCCTTCGTATGTCTTCACGGATTCTAAATTGTTCGCATGCCGCATCACGGGATATTCGTCCAGTATCCCGTTCGCTCCCAGAATCTCTCTCGCCATCCGGCAGATTGTTAAAGCAACCTCGCAGTTATTTCTTTTCGCCATCGAAATTTGCTGAGGTCTCGCCTTCCCGTCATCCTTCAGCTTCGCAAGATGATAGCAAAGCAATTGTCCCTTCGTGATTTCATTCAGCATCCACACAAGTTTTTCCTGCGTCATCTGGTAAGCGGCAATCGGCTTATCGAACGTTATTCGCGTTTTGGAATATTCAAGAGCAGTGTTATAACATTCCGAAGCAGAGCCGAGAACTCCCCATGCAATTCCGTATCTCGCCTGATTCAAACAGCTGAGCGGACCTTTCAAGCCCTTCACATTCGGCAGTAAATTTTCTTCCGGCACAAAAACATCCTGCAAAGTAATTTCTCCTGTTATCGATGCACGAAGCGAAAGTTTTCCTTTCATCTCCGGCGTCCCGAATCCTTTAAATTCTCTTTCGACAAGAAATCCGTGAACAACTCCGTCGAGCTTTGCCCACACAATTGCAACGTCCGAGATTGGCGAGTTCGTTATCCACATCTTCGCACCGTTCAAAACGTAACCACCGTTTGTTTTTTTCGCTGTGGTAATCATTCCTCCCGGGTTCGAGCCGAAATCCGGCTCCGTCAATCCGAAGCATCCGATTTTCTCCGCCTTCGCAAGTGCGGGAAGCCATCTTTTCTTTTGTTCCGAACTGCCGAAAGCAAAAATAGGATACATCACTAATCCTGATTGCACAGATGCAAAGCTTCTCACTCCCGAATCACCGCGTTCAAGCTCCGTCATCATCAAGCCGTAAGCCATGTTGTTAATTGACATCCCGCCGTATTCTTCCGGCAATGTTGGACCGAACAATCCAATCTCAGCCATCTTCGGAATCAGTTCCATCGGAAATGTCATCGCCTGATTATGTTTTTCTATGATTGGCAGAACTTCATTGTTCACAAAATCACGGACAGTATCACGCACCATTTTTTCTTCCGTGCTGAAAAGCTCTTCGAGATTGTAATAATCCACTCCGCTGTAATTCATTTTCATTTATGCAGTCACTCTTTCTTTTTTATGATTTTCTTTGATAGATTTTTTAATCCGGATAATTTCGTTTTTCGTTGCTTTGATTTTAATTTTTATCGAGTCATCAAGATATTCTTCTTTCAAAACTTCAACTTTTGAATGAAGGTCGTTCACGATTTTATAAACACCGTTGCTCAGGGGAATTTTTATCACAGCTTCTGCAAGGTCATCTTCCACAAACGAATAAATTTTCTTGTAAAGGTTTGACAGATTAATTCCTTTCGATGCGGAAATAAAAACCGAATCTCTGTATTTCAATTTTAAGTCATGAACCAATTCTGCATTACCAAGCTTATCAACTTTATTGAAAACCATAATCACCGGCTTCTCATCTGCTTTGATTTCTTTGAGTGTTTCATTAACAACAGTAATCTGGTCATCAAAATTCTCTAATGAAATATCAATGACGTGCAAAAGAATATCCGCTTCCACAACTTCTGCAAGCGTGCTTTTAAATGATTCAATTAAGCTGTGCGGAAGATTCCTGATGAAACCAACTGTGTCAGAAATCAGCATCGGTTTCGGCAAACGTTTCCCGTTTATTTCTTTTAACAGCTTCGTCGATGTATCCAGCGTTGCAAATAATTTATTCTCGACATAAACACCTGCATCCGTGAGGATGTTCAGCAAAGTTGACTTCCCAACGTTCGTGTAACCGACTAATGACAGCCGGACAAAACCGCTTCTTTGCTGCCGCTGAGTTTTACGCTGCTCATCAATCTTTTCGAGCTTTTGTTTCAGCATCGAAATTCTTGTCCCGATTAATCGTCTGTCTGTTTCAATCTGGGTTTCTCCCGGACCTTTCGTCCCGATTCCGCCGTATTGTTTCGAAAGATGTGTCCATTGGCGTGTCAGTCTCGGTAAAAGATATTGAAGCTGTGCAAGCTCGACTTGTGTCTTAGCTTCTGCCGTTCGTGCATTCGATGCAAAGATATCGAGTATCAATGCGGGCTTATCGATTACCTTACATTTAATAACTTTCTCAAGATTTCTTATCTGTGTCGGTGATAGTTGGTTCTCAAAAATCACGAGGTCGATTTTTTTATCCTCCACGAAGCGTGCAATCTCTTCGACTTTCCCCTTGCCTACAAAAAAAGATGAATCAATATTTTCTCTCTCCTGATAAAATCTGCCAACGACTTCCGCCCCAGCTGTTTGAGTTAAAAACTCAAGCTCATCAAGATGTTCTTTGTGAATTTTTTGTTTTACTACTTTTGAAGTTGCCTTGGGAATTGTCGTGCAGACAAGAACTGCTTTCTCGGATGGGTTGGCTGTGTTTAAAAGCTTATCTCTCAATCGGTAGTGACCTCATAATCAAGTTAACTTTAAAAAATCTAATCATAAAAATTTTTTTTATCAATAGATTCCCACTTTCGTGGGAATGAGTACCAATCAATAAATCACTAATTTGTTATCCGGGTTGAAAAAGAAAAATTTCTCCGGTGCTTTGAACGGTTGCGTAATCGCTTTCTGAGAATCCGATGAAGCAAAATAAAACTTAGCAAGGTCTTTGGTAATGTCGAAAGGCAAAGTTACAGAATATGTCTCTGAATTTGTCTCATTCATTTTCTTTTTCAGCTCCATCGTTTCGTTTTTGAAATCGCTTGCAGTGTTCCCGGAAGTGCTATAAAATATTTTCACTGACGACGCATCTATGTTTTCTTTTGAAACAACATTGATTGTAATAACCGACTGACCGTCTTTAATTTCTATCTCCGGTTTATTACTCATGAACATTCCGTTATACAAAACAGCATCGTATGAATTTATCAAACCCCAGCCGTAAACATTATTCGGATTATCTTTTTTGTCAGCAGTCATTCTCAACGCATCACGCACTTGCATCGGCGTTAATTCAGGATGTGCAGATAAAATCAAAGCACAAACTCCGGCAGTGAGCGGACATGAAAAAGAAGTTCCGCTTGTATAGGAATATGGATTTGGAATATTTGTAAAGCTTACTGAGCTTGCCGCCCAGACATCGGTTCCCATTGCAACGATGTCCGGCTTGATTCTTCCGTCACTCGTCGGACCATTCGAGCTGAAGAATGTAATCCTTCCCGTGCTGTCAACCGCTCCTACACTAATTACAGAATCTCCGTCAGGCGGTGAAACAATACTCGGCGGGTCGGTTTGTCTTTCGTTGCCCATCGAGTTGCAGACAACAACTCCGTAGTAAGCACACTTGTCTGCGGCACGGACGATTACAGTTGTCTTGCCGTCCATATCTTTGTAAGTATATTTATTATTCGGCTCATCGTACGGTTTATAAATCAGTGAGCTTGAAATTACGTCCACACCTTTCGATTCCATCCACTCAACTGCTTCAAGCCAATAATCTTCTTCGACAGGAGTTTCCGTTGCACCGTATTCGGTTTTGCTCAGATAAAAAGAAACATCAAACGCAGGACCAATCATTTTTCCGTCTTTGAATCCTCCAAGCGTTGACATGGTTGCAGTCCCGTGCCCGTCCTGGTCTCCGATATCACCCGGTTGCTGATTCGGGGAAAACTGAAACAAAGTTGAATCGTCTTTGAAAATCCAGTCATACTCACCGAGAACATCTCTGCCGGATAATGCTTCATGATTCCGCCAGTTGAAACCATCGTCGCACATTCCTACCATCACACCAAAACCTGTTACACCGAGATTATGCAATTGCGGAACTTTGATTTGTTCGTTCTGCCAGAATGATAATCCATAATTAAATTTATATCCTTCGAGCTGAATGAAATTATTGTCAGGAATTTTATTCGACTCATGCGATTTAACATTTTCTAAAAACTGAACGCCTTCAATCTTTGAAACAAACGGAAGTTTTTTTATTCCATCAAGCTTATCCTTCTTAACTTTCACGCTAACCGCATTCATCCATCTGGAATATGCATGCGGTTTAACGCCAAGCTCTTTGATTTTAGAAATGTATTCTTCATTCAAAGGAAGGTCATCATAAGAAACAATATTCTCCTCCGATAAAACTTTTGCACGTCTCATCAAAGCACGCTCGGTTAAATTTGAAACAGCTAAATTGTATGCTTCACTTCCCTTTTCAATATTATCTTCATGCTTAAATTTACCTTTGTCTTTAAAATAAATCCAGTACCTGAACTCATTCACTTCAGGATTATTTGATTGAGCAAAAAGATTCATGCTCAAAAATATAAAAACAAATAAACTATAAACTCTTTTCATTCTTAATTCTTAATTTTTAATTCTTAATTAATTCTTTTGCCGCTTCATCCGCATGATACGAACTTCTCACAAGCGGACCGGATTCAACATTTCCGAATCCCATTTTCATTCCAATCTCTTTGAACTTTCTGAAATCATTCGGGTGAACATATCTCTGCACAGGCAGATGCTGTTTTGTCGGCTGTAAATATTGACCGATGGTAACAATGTCAACTTTATTTTCATTTAAGTCATGCAATAGCTCGATTACTTCGTTATCCGTTTCGCCAAGTCCCACCATGAATCCGCTTTTAGTTACCATTCCCATTTTCTTCGAGCGTTTCAAAAGCTCAAGTGTTCTGTCGTAATTTGCCTGCGGTCTCACAAAATGATAAAGCCGTTTCACTGTTTCGATGTTATGGTTCAAAACATCCGGCTTTGCATCAATAACAATTTGCAATGCTTCACGGTCGCCTTTAAAATCCGGAATCAAAACTTCAACTTTGCAATCCGGCTGAAGCTTTCTGATTTCATTTATCGTCATTGCAAAAACATCTGCTCCGCCAAGCTTCTCGTCATCGCGGTTAACGGAAGTTATCACTGAATATTTCAGGCCAAGCTCCATCACTGATTCAGCAACTCTTCGCGGCTCATCGTAATCAATCTCATTTGGTCTGCCGAGCTTCACCGAACAAAATCCGCACGAGCGTGTACAGATTTCTCCGAGTATCATGAACGTAGCAGTTTTTCTCGACCAGCATTCAGCCATGTTAGGGCATCGTGCATCTTCGCAAACTGTGTTCAGCTTTTTTGATTCGACAAGCTTTTTTAATTTAAGATAATTTTCTCCGGTGGGAATTTTTACTTTCAGCCATTCCGGCTTGCGTGAGTTTTCTATTTCAGGATTCGGAACGGAATGTTTTCGCTGATGTGTGTTGATGTAACCGGGAATCTTGATGGAAACTAATTCTGACAATTATACTCCGTAAACTTTTTTGTAAATAATGTTTCCTATGATTGGATATCTTTTCAACTCACCTTTGTAAGCTTTGATGCCGACGTAAATCGAATAACCCAAAGTTCCGAAAATCACAACAAACAGAACGAAAACAAAAAGAATTAAAAGTATCACCATAAACACAGGCATCCCTTTGCTTCCATAATTGGTTGCAGTACCTAATCCTACCATCCCCAAGCTCACAAACAATGTTCCGAAAATTGTCATCACAAGAACAAAGAAAAGATACACGATATGAAAAAAGATTGCCTGCAAAGAATGAAACCTGACGAACTTGGATTTGTCTTTATGGATTGCCCAGAAAATTATCGGAAGAATTATCCCGCCAACGAAAGTTGACAAATGAGAAAACAAAGAAAGCAATCTCTCATCACTTGTTGTCTCCGGTTTATCGTAAATCGATTCTGTCATGTTATTAATTTTCTAATCTGATAAATTTTCAAATTTGATAATTCTCTAGATACTCAACAATTTTCATCACAAACTTTCCGCCCAATGCACCGTCAATTAATCTGTGGTCGAATGCAAGGGTCAAATACATAATCGGTTTAATCGCAATTGAATCACCCTGCTCTGTTTCAACAACAACAGCACGTTTCTTGATTGCTCCTGTTCCGAGAATTGCCATCTGCGGCTGATTTATAATCGGCGTCCCGATAATATTTCCGAAGATGCCGTAATTCGTAATCGTAAATGTTCCGTCCTGAATTTCATCGAGCGTAAGCTTTTTTATTCGTGCACGTTTCGCAAGGTCGTTGATGTCACGAGCCAAGCCGGTAATATTTTTAGAATCAGCATTCTTAATCACAGGCACAATCAATCCGCCCTTATCCATTGCAACGGCAATTCCTATATTGATGAAACTCTTGTTGAGAATATTATTTTTATCAATCGAAGAATTCACTAACGGAAAATCTCGCAATGACTTAACAACCGCTTCGCAGATGAACGGCATATACGTCAGCTTGAAACCCTCAGTCCTCATAAACTCACCGCTCATTGCTTTGCGTGCTTTATCGACAGCACTCATGTCGCACTCTGCAATCGCAGAAACGTGAGGTGAAGTGTGAACGCTCATCACCATGTGCTCTGCCATTTTAGATTGAAGCGTATCCATCGGAATTACTTTTACGCCGGGAATATTATACAACGCAGTAAGCTCAGGCGAGCTTTCAAGTAACGGCATCGGCTCGGTTGTCTTCGGCTTCGTAACTGTTTCTGTTTTTTGTTCAGGTTTTTTGGGTGAGGTTTTTCTCTGCTCAACGTAAGCAAAAACATCCTGCTTGCGGACTCTTCCGCCCTGTCCTGTTCCGTTGATTGTTCCAAGCTCTTGCATCGAAACGCCTTCTTTGGAAGCAATGTTCATCACAAGCGGTGAATAAAATCCGTCGTTCCCTTTTGCATCAGCAGTTTTAGTTTCTGTGCTGGTCTCTTGTTTAGTTTCTTGCACAGGTTTTTCTTCAAGTTTGCTTTCTGTATTTTCATCTTTTGCTTTTTCATTTTTGCCTTCTGCCTTTTGCCCTCTGCCGTCTTTCACCACTTTCGCATTTGATGCATCCGTTTCTATTCGTGCAACAACATCGCCAACATTTGCAGTGTCACCTTCTCCGAACAATAATTCTACAACAACTCCTGCATCTGAACAGGGAACTTCCGTGTCAACTTTATCCGTAGAAATTTCGAACAGCGTTTCATCTCTGCCGATTGTGTCACCAGGTTTTTTATACCATTTCAAAATCCTGCCGTCCATTATGGACTCACCCATCTTGGGCATTACTATGTCAACTAACATATATTTTTGTTATTGGTTATTAGTTACTGGTTATTAGTTTTGTTTTTGTTTGGAATACAAAGTTAAAAAGAAGTAGGAACTTGTGAAAGGAAAGAAGTTTTGTTGTTAGGTGTGTCGCTAATTACTAATTGTTTCTTTATTTTTGTTATCATTCAATCACAACTAAAATCTTCTGTTATGAAAAAATGGAACATGGCGTCTTTATCGCCAACATTTATAGTCTTCATAATTATTTTTAATTGCTCAGCATTATTTTCTCAGGACGAGATTAAAAATTATAGACCTCCCAAAGTTATGAAGGGAAGTGATTTGCAGCTTTTTATGTATAATCAAAGCGAAGGCGATAATGATTCTAAAAGATTTTCTTCAGGATTAGGATTAGGATATACAAGATGGAAGTATTCAGACAGATTAAATTATATTATAAGTTTCAGAATGTCCGGTTCCTATCAAGCTTTCAAAAATTCTTATTTCGGAGATGAGACAGACAGCTATTCAAGCTTATATAATAGAATCGAAGGAGGGGTTAACTACTATTTCAAAAAAAATATTTTTTATGCCGGCTTTAATGGGGCAACATACATTGAATTTAGAAGCAGAAGTAAGCCGTATTCTTCCAATTATCTCGGACCTAACATAGGAATCGGAAAAATTGTGAATGCATCACAGGTAGCAAGGACACAAAACTTCGAAAAGGTTTTAAGAAAAGAAAAAATAAATGTGGACAACCTGCCTTACAGCGTAAAAATTAAACTGACAGAATTATTTGACAGAAGAAATAACCGGGAGTTTTATTTCAAATTCAAAGATGATGACGAAATTAATTTCTTCACCGAAGTAGAGAACCTTTTAAAAGATGAACGGATAATAATATCATCCCTTAATGCAAGAACGATTCTGAAATTATTCCAGTTACTGACCAACAATAAATTTCTTTACTATCCAAAGTATAAGGGATACCAGTTCCAAACAATGTTATATTTTCCTCTTGTTGTGAAAAAAGTTTCTGACAACCCCTATCAGATTATTTTCAGCGGTGTTTACGGCTTGCCCTTGAATTATAAAACTTCATTTGTTTTGTATGGATTTTTTTCGAAAACTTTTGATAATGAAAACGGAGCTTATAATTCATATCACAATTATAATGTCAGGAACATTTTTCCTTTAAGCTTAAACACAAATCAATATGAAAAATATGCACCATATTTCCCGGGTGAAAACAATTTTGAAGAGGTTTTTGAAACACCGGACTATTCTCTGGGCGGCAGCGTAACAGGTTTTCATAATTTTACCGAGTTCTTTGGATTGAGAGGTGAAGTATCTGGAAGATATAGCAGTTATAACAGGTATCGAGGCGTTGATACAAGCTACAATCAAAATTCATTAAATGAAAATATCAATCTCGATTATGCAATTTTATCAAGGTTAATTCTGTCTGCTTCTATTTCTTCACATCAAAGCTTTATCAATAAAAAGATTAGATACCGTTTTAGTGCAGAGGTGGGAATAAATTATACAGTATTTTAATTTCCCTCTCTTGTTTTTATCCGAAGCATCTTGTAGTGGACGCATATTTGCGTCCCTCTTGTTTTATCTGTGAATCGGTGCCCACACTCATATTACATTGTTATTGGCACAACAAACACACATCTTTGTTACGATTGAAAGCAAATTATTAAAACAGCTTTCGATTAATTATCGCAGAAAAACTTTTATATTTGGCTTGATTTTCCTCCCTCTCCTCAAATTCTTCCAATACAAATTCTTTTCTTCTAATGTAATTCAATCGGACCTGATTTTTAAATCAAATTGCTCCATTCAAAAAAATGTATAGCATGTTGCTATACAAAAACTTTAAGCCCTAAAATTTAATGGGCAGGAGAAAAACAAAATGAATATCTATGTGGGAAACATTTCACGCGAATCTTCAGAAAGCTCTATCCGTACGGAATTTGAACAGTACGGAACAGTTGAGACAATCAACTTAATTAAGGATAAATTCACAAACCAGCTCAAGGGCTTTGGCTTTGTGGAAATGCCAAATAAAGAAGAAGCTGAAAAGGCAATCAAAAACCTTCATGGTGCGAATGTTGGCGGAAGAACCCTCTCGGTAAATGAGGCAAAACCCAAAACCGAATCGTACAGCAATAGCCGCAGATAAAAACGGTTATTAAGAGTATCTCTGTAAGGAATATTCAAAACCGGTTTACGAAAGTGAATCGGTTTTTTTTTATTTCTTTGACATTGCGAGGACACTGAACTCGTTTCAGTGGATGTGGCAATCCCTACAAACAAAAAACCCGACTCATTTCTAAATCGGGTTTTAATTATTAACTATTAATTACTAACTGCTAATTAATTCAGCTTACCGCTGTATAATATTTTCTCCAGCGTTGGACTGTTCTTGTCGAAGTTCGCTGTCGGTGTATATGTGTAAAGTATATAATTTCCTTTGCCGCCGTTTTCAACTGCTGACATAACATACATCATCATATCCGTTCCGTCCATCTTTCCTCTTGCGACTGTGATATAACCTTCCATGTTGCCTTCTGTATATGCAAAAGCTTCACCCGATGGGTCGAAGTCAAAATCACCGAGAGCCAGCTCTAGTAATTCATCGGAAGTAATTTTATCATTTGCAAAAATTACAAACGTCACTCCCATAGATTTATCTTCACTCAATGCAGTGAATTTTGTCGGTGAGTCATCCGATATAACCCAGTTTGAAGGAGCACTGAATTTGAATTTCCCGTCTTTGGAAACAAGCTCTGTCCAGTCTGCCGGAACGTCTGATTTTATTTCTTTCTTCGGTGCATCGGATTTTTTTATTTCCTTCTTCTTCTTATCGTCAGTTTTTTTATCGGTCGTCTGAGTTTTTGAATCGGTTTTTGTGTCGGTTTTTTTATCCTCTTTTTTACCGCAGCCGGCAAAGATAAACGCTGCAATTAAAAGTAAAGTGAATAAAGCTTTAAAGCTGTGGCTCGTCATTTTGTTTTTCTCCTGTCCCGCTTTGCAGGACGATTAATTTGTTTGGAATGTTACAAAGATAAGAATAAATATTGTAACGGTGAGATGGGAGCTTGGGGATAATTATTTTCTTTTGTTCTTGGCTATGGGCTCTGACTTTCGTATTCGAGTCCGTTTATATTTTACTTTCGGTTCAAACAATCTGAATTGATTTTCTTTAGCGATTTCTTTAGGTAACTTTTGCAGATAGTTTGAAATGAAAAGTTCTTTACCTGTTTGGTTTGATGTGGCTGTTACGTTTCGCATTCCGTAAGTCAAATCCCATTCAATGATGTATGCAAATGAAAACAGATTGCGGATGTATTCGCTGTCGTCATAAGTGATGAGCCAATTGTGTTTGCAATTTTTCATTGTTTCAGCAAAACGAACATGGTCAAACCCTTTGTGCAGGTTTCCGTTCTTGCCATAGAGTGCTGATTTAGTTGCTGAATGATACGGTGGGTCTAAAAAAATAAAAACATTTTGACCGTCTTGTTCAATTATTTTTTGGAAATCAAGGTTCGTAATTTTTGTCCCATTAATCAATTTGCCAAATTGTTTCAGCCGGTGAATACTGCTTTCTGTAAATCTACCATGATACGTTTGTTCGCTGTAACCACCGCTTTCACTTGTTCCTGAAAAAGTAATTCTGTTGAAGATGAAAAACGCTGCTGCTTTTTCCAAGTCGTCAAACTTTGAAATATTTTCTTTGAGAAATTTATGCAGATATTTTCCTTCGGTAAACTGATTTCGCCATTCATAAACTTTCTCAATTACTGTTTCAACATTATTCCGGCTCATTTCCCAGAACTTAATCAACTCCAAATACAAATCATTTATCCAAAATGTTTTCTTCGGAAATCGTTGCTTCAAATAAATGAAGACAGAGCCGCCGCCCAAAAATGGTTCACGAAATTCATCAAACTTAGGAACAAGCGTAGAGATTAAATCTACTGCTCTGCTTTTTCCTCCAGGGTATCTTAACGGACTTTTTATCATAGACGGTCTAAACTTTCGTGTTTAATATTTACTGCAAAGATATTGCTCTTTGTTTCTTTAAAAAGTTTTTTAATAATTTGTTTTTGTCCTTCGTTAAAAGCATTGTTGCTTAGAAAATCTGAAATTTCTTTTTCTGATGAATTGGAATTGATTTGCCCTTTCAGTTTGGTTGAGGTCAATTCCAAAATAGGTCTGCATTGCAAGTCTTTTCCGTCAACTTTTGTTTCAATAGATTGCAATACAAAATCATTTTCAGCAATCCGTCTTTGATGTCACCCTTGCTTGGCAAAAAAGAATTTACGCTGTGTTTGCCTTCAACTAAAAATAATTTTTCTTTTGTAACTATTATTTCATCTACAGTGAAATAATAATTTCCACCAAGATAATTTGTAATAGTAATTTTTGCTTTGCTTAAAGTGGATAGATTTTCCTTCGGCTGTCTTGTTACAAATTCTCTTGATTGTGCTTTCAATGCTTTGCCTCTTGAGAATTCCATAAACAAAGAAACATCTGCTCCGATTTTGTCTTGAAAGTTTTGCAGTCCTTTTATTCCGTGCAATGGGACCTTTGTTTTCTTTTCAATTTTACCATAAGACAAAACAACTTTCTTCAAAATATCGTGAAAGTTTGTTTTCAATTCGTTAATGTTCCAATGCAATGCGGAACTGTGATATTCTTCAATCTCTTTTATTTTTTGCAAAACATATTTGTTGTCAAACTGTTGGTTCGTGATTTTCTTGCTGGCTTTTTCTGCTTTGTTGTAGTAAGCGAAGATTACATAAACATCCAGCAATGACATTAACGAAACTGTGTCCCATTGTAGAAAATCTCTATCACCCGCTGCCCCCTCGTCTTTAACAATTGGGATTACTGTAATCTTTTTGGAAGTGTTGAGCGTGTTGTAAACTCTTTCGTAAGGATAAGAGCGGGTTCGCTTCGGTGAAACCCACCTTGAAATTGCGAAGGTATGTTTGCCGTCATTGATGATGCAGGCAGTAGGAACTTTGTTTATGTCAAACTTAGTTGCTTCAATCTTTTGAAGTTCATCAGTCAGAAATAGTTTGTATTTGATTCCTGTGATTTTACCTGTAATATTCATGCGACCATACAAGCCCTTAATTTTATCAATTATTTTCTTTTAAGTCCTCAAGCATCGGACAAGGCCCCATTTTCAAAAAATTTCTTTAAATCTGATGTTAGCAGCTGTAATACTTCACTTGCTACTTGCTGCAACATACTTTTTTGTCAGTTCAGTTGATATGTCATGTTGTTGGGCTGTTGACAAGTTGTTTGCTTATGAAGTCTGTTGATTTAAAGTTCATGTGTCGGTTGTTTCTTGCTGGCAGATAGAGTACTCATTGTCAAATATTGACCTATAACAATCATTAAACGAAACTACTTATCAAGTCTTGAATAAACAATGTAAGGTTTATCTTTTGTTTCGTAAAATTACGTGGCTAAAAATCTTTTCCTCTGTGCCGTCGCCTGTCCCGCACTTCATGCGGGATTTCCTCTGTGGCTAACCTCTCTCGACTCCTCACTTACGACTCACGAACTTTTGAGTAGGGTTGCCACGTCGCTACTCTCCTCGCAATTGAGACTTAAACTCAATCATCACTTCAGTGCCTTCACCTTCTTTGCTTGAGACAGAGATTTTAGCGTTCATATCATCCAGAATCTTTTTGGTAATCACGAGCCCAAGCCCCATACCCGATGACTTTGTAGAAAAGTACGGCTTAAATAGATTGCCGAGCGTTTCCTTATCCATTCCTTCACCGTTGTCCCTGAACCTCACAAAAGGTTTTAGCTCATCGATTCCCGAATCAACCTCGACGATTCCCTTCTCTTTATTTTCAACTGCGTGAAGTGCATTCCTGATTATGTTAATGAACGCCCTTCGAAGCTCATCTTTATCCGCGGTTACTTTAACAGCACCGTTCCCGAACGCGTCAGCAGAACGTGCAAGGAAATGAATATTCCCGTGAGAGTTGAAAAGCTTTACAACATCGCTGAGAATTTCGTCCACGTTGAGCGGCTCATAATTTCGTTTCGGAAGCTTCGCAAAATCCGAGAACTCGGTCGCAATCCTGTTCAGCGTTTCAATCTGCTCTACAATCAGACGGTTCGTTGTTTGAATGATTGTTTTAAAATCTTTGTGGCTGTTCGTATAAGAATAATACAGATACTGCATTGCAAGTTTCATCGGTGTGAGCGGATTTTTTATTTCGTGTGCAACCTGCCGTGCAATATCACGCCATGCGGATTCACGTTCAGCTTTTTTAAGCTCCTCACGTGAGCGTTTCAATTCTTTGGTCATGGTGTTAAACAAACGGACAAGCTCGCCTATTTCATCGCTCGTTGTTGTCTTCACCTGCACATCGATGTTTCCGCGTGAAAGTTCCTGCGTTGCTTTTTGCAGTTTAACAATCGGGTTGGAAATCCTGAACGAAATTATGTTAACAATTATTACAAGAAAAACCATACCGAGAAAATAAGGACCGAAAATATAAATCAAGCTTTCGTTAAGCTCCCTGTTAATTTCCGATTGGCGAAAAACCGTTTGCGATGAAAGGATTCCGATAAGCTTATTGTATGAATCATAATACGGCTTGTAGCCGGCAATAAAATTGAAGCTGCCAATCAACTGGTTCTCTGAGAAATAATCTTTCTTCATCAACACGATATTATAAAACGCATCGCCGCTGATTCGTGTGTCGAGGAAATCGGATTTATAAAGCTGTTCATTCGTAGTTGAGTTGATTTTGTTTTTGACGTAAAGATTAAAGCTCTTGTCCGATTCGGAAAAGCTTCTGTCAAAAATATTCTGGAACGTTGTCTGGCTTTCCGGTATGTTGTTTTTCTGTTTACTGGTATCACTCAATTTAATCAACGCAGAGCGGCTCTTAACGTATTGCTCAAGAATCCGCAGGTCGGAAATCAGCTGGTTCCTGTAAAACTCGTTGTTCTTGTCTTTTACATATTCACGGGTGTAAACAGCGAGAATGATAAACGGAATTATGGATGCTCCGAGAAAAAGTGCGAACAACTTTTCACGGAAGCCGAAAATAAATTTAGGTCTCTCGCTTCCCGGGCGAAAAATGAGAATGAGCTTGGTTGAAAAATAAATGACGAGGAAGATTATAAAAACAAAAACCGCAAAGAGCAGAAAATAAAAAAAGAAATAAGATGACAAGCCGACTTCATTCACCGCAACGGTTGAAATATAAATTTTCTCAGGAGATTCTCCGGTGCCGGTCTTAATCGTTTTGAGAATGTAAAAAGATTTGTAAAGCTGGTTTTCGATTTCGTCATAACGCAATGCGGACTTATCCGTTTTATCTTTTACACTTTCACGGAACGCATCGAATGATTTTACGAACGCCTTTGAAACATCCCTGCTCGATGAGCCGACAAGTTCACCGTTTGTGAACTCGGAAATAACCGGCTCGGATGTCAGCTTTGAAATAACATTATCACGAGAGAAGCTTTTGAAAATTCCGAGATTGGATTGAGTGAGAAAATTCTTTGCGTCATACTGTGCAGCGATTATCACATAACCCGCAACCCTTCTGACACCGCTCTTCTTCAAATCCGCTCTTTCGATTTGAATCATCCCTGCGTAAAATTTGAGCTCATCATTCTTCCAGACATTTTTAGCTTCTTCCTGAAGGTCGGATAAAATATTTTCAGATACTTTTTCAATTTCAGTTTCCTGTTCATCTTCAACGATTTCGATTTCTTCGGGTTTCGATTTTTCATTGAATGAAAATTTGATAATACTGTCAGCAACAAGCTCGGACGGGTTAAGATTGAAGTCACTGATTATTTTCTTTGCAGTATCAAGCACAAAAACTGCCGAGTTAAAATCTTCGTTGTAGAGTTTGCTCTGAAGCCAGATGTTAAATGCCAGCTTGGGATATTTATTCTTGTCCTTGATTTCATTTTCGAGCTGTTTGTTTTCGGAAATATCATCCAAGCTGAAGCTGATTAGCGAGCTTATTCTTTCATTGGACTGAGTGGATACATCGCGTGCAAGCTTCTCAAGATTTTTATTTTCCTGCGAAGTGATGTTATTCAATAAAACAAACGGGACAAAGATGATGCACGAAAGAAACACGAGTGAAATATTCGTTGCGTTTCCGAAAACCATTTGCCGTGAAAAAATCTTCCGCCGCTGTAAAACCAAAGCAGTAATTCCGCATAAAGAAATTATCAGTATTTCATAATTCAGCTTCAGGGATGTTTCTCCAATCAAAAGGTCAATGATAAAGCCAAGCAAAATTAAGAATGCAGTGATGAGCAGGATGGAATACTTTCTGACAAGTTTGTTGTGATTAATTGTTCCGAGAAAACTCCGTGATGCAATGAGAATCAGCATCGAAGATACAATGACTACGGAAACGGACAGCAATAAAATTACAAGCTTAAGGAAAAATGAAGGAACGTTAGAGAAAGAGAGGATAAAATCTTTATCAATCAGCTTTAAGCTTGAATCGTTGACAATTGTCTGGAGCATCTGACCGTATGACTGCATAATAAAAAGCACCGCAGCGAAACCGAACAGCATTAAAAAAAGATTGAGGTATTTAAACTTAAACCAGTTGCGTTCGAATGTAAGCTCAAGCATCCTCGAAGCAAACATAAAAGATGCTGCAAGTGCAAATGCAGAAGTAATGAGATACTCCCCGATACTGGACGCAAGCCCGAATAAAGCAGTTGATGAAAAATATAGCGGAGAAAAAATACCGGTATCATCAGCTCTGAACAATGAAGCGGGTATTCCAAGATACAGCAGAACAAACCTGAGAAGAATCAAAGATGCTAGAGAGACAATTATCCGGACAAAGATATTTTTTGAGCTTCGGGAAAATTTCAGACCGCAAACAAAAAGTATTAAAGCCAAAACCAAAAACTGAAAACTCAATAATGTGCTGAAAGAATTTTTTACTTCACTTAGGTAAGAGCTTTTATCCAGCACGGGAATTAATATCGTGCCTATGCTTTCACCGGTTATACTTTTTAAATCAGCACATGTAAAATCTTTACTTAACGAATCAGGAAACTGTGCGGGCTTAATATTGAAATCAAAAGTAACATCTGCGTTGAAAGTATTTTTAATTTTATTGGTGAGCCCGAAATCCCTGAAGAATTCGTTGTTGATGTCGTAGTTAACGTCAATCAGCTTTGAAGTGATTAGGACGCCCGCAGGTAAATTGTTCTCGGCGATTACCGGTTCATAGACGGAAAGATAACGGAAGAAACCGATTTCTTTTACTAAGGAAAATCTTTTTCCGTCTAATGCACGCTTAAGCTCAAGTATGTCGGGGTTCTGCTGGCGTCCTTCAAAAAGAAAAAGCTCGAGCCGTGAATTATAAACTTCGATGTTGAAATTTTTATACTGAGCATCCTCCTGAAGTATTTCGTAGCAACGCTTTAGATTTTGATTTGAGAATGAAGTAACAAATTTTTTATTCTTAACAACACTCGCTGAATAATCAGAAGTTGATTTCTGCCCGTCTTCGAAAAGCTTTACACATTCATCAACGACCTGCCTGTTCTTGTCATTGGAAATCTCATTCCATTTATTTTCAAGAGTACGCTCAAAATAAATTTTAGAAATAAACGTAGCTGTGATTGTGAAAAAAATCACAACGAGGAGCAGCGTTACGCTTTGAAGGAACCTGTCTAAGCTTTTAAACTTTGTAATGAGCTTCATTTCAAAATTATCTGGTCAATCTTCCAGTAACCGGATGAATATTTTAGAGATACTCCGATTGAGTAGCTGTTAACAAATCCGCCTTTGCTGTATTTATATCTGCCCGATGCAAATGCATACGAGCTGGAGTAATTTGAGTTCAGCCATTTAAAAGAGTTTGGTGGGTATGATGAAAATAAATTTTCCAGAATCATCTTCGCCTGCTCGGTTGAGTAATAACCTTTATCAACAGATGAGATATTCAGAAAAACTTCATCGTTGAAATACTGGCTGACTGAATAAACATCAGCCGAGCCGAACCCTTCGCCAATCGTTACAAAAACACTTTTGCACTGAAGATATTTTTGTTTGGCAGATTCTGTTTTGAATTTTTTCTGCTTCCACCAGCTATCCTGAGAAAAAGATTGCTGTGAAATCAATAGTATGGCAACGATGAAGAAAAAAATCCTATTCATTTTTCCAAAATACTTAAAATAAAAATGAATGTCATTGAAGTTATAATTAAACGCAGATGAACTCTGATTGTTTTATGAAAACCAGACATCCTCAACGCTCTCATAAACAGAGAGCGGAAATTATTTTTTTTTGTATTAACCATAATTATTCATTGTCAATCTGTGTTTAATTGGAAAACCATGAATTGAATCTTAGGTATAAAATGGGTATATTTGTACTTCAAAATTTCTCACCACTCAGTTACACGACATACTTGGTTAAAATCAGAAGAGTTGCAAACGAATCCGACCGATTGAGTTTCATCAAATTTCCTTGGGAAATTTACAAAAATAACAAGTTTTGGGTTCCACCGCTTTTATTTGATGTTAGAAAAAATCTTGACCCGAAGAAAAATCCGTTCTTTCAGCACGCAGAAGTTGAGCTTTTTTTAGCCGAAGATAACGGCAAGTTTGTCGGCAGAATCGCCGCCATAAAAAACGATGCTCATAATAATTTTCATAAAGACAAAACAGGATTCTTCGGTTTTTATGAGACGATTGATGATGAAGAAGTTTCCGATTTACTTTTAGACACAGCTTGCGGATGGCTTAAAGAAAAAGGATTTGATACTGTGATTGGACCTGTGAATCCTTCGACAAACGATGAATGCGGTTTATTGATTGACGCTTTCGATTCATCACCCGTTCTTTTAATGACTTACAATCCGCCTCACTACGCACAAAAGCTCGAGAGCTTCGGATTTGAAAAAGCACGTGACCTATATTCTTTCTTTATTTCCTCAGAAGTTATTAATAATGAAAAGATGATGGCTAAGCTTACGAGAATGTCTGAGCTGATTAAGAAGCGTTACAACATTACACTGAAAACGATTGATATGAAAAATATGATGAGTGAGGTTAGAAAGCTTGAGGAGATTTATAATTCTGCATGGGAAGATAACTGGGGATTCGTTCCGCTAACACCTGCTGAGTTTGATTACATGGCGAATAGTTTGAAAATGATTGTTGACCCGGACTTGATAATGTTTGCAGAGGTTGATGGGAAGCCGGCGGGTTTTACTTTATCACTTCCCGACTTCAACCAGGTTCTGAAGCATCTCAACGGAAGGTTGTTCCCTTTCGGAATTTTCAAGATGCTTTATTACAAAAAGAAAATTGATTTGCTGAGAACAATAATCATGGGAGTGAAACCGGAATATCAAAAAAAAGGAATTGATTCGGTTTTCTATCTTGAAACAATTAAAAACGGAAATAAGAACAACTATAAAGGTTCAGAAATTTCATGGGTGCTTGAAGATAATCATGTAATGAGACAAACTGCTGAAAAGCTTGGAGCGAAGATATATAAAACATATCGTATCTACCAAAAAGCAATTTAAATTAATTCTAAAGTCATGGCAGTAAAAGCAGTAGAAAAAATCTGGATGAACGGAAAGTTCGTCGACTGGGATGATGCGAAAATTCACATCCTCTCACACGTAATTCATTACGGCTCATCGTTCTTTGAAGGTTTAAGATGTTACGATACTAAACGCGGCTCTGCAATTTTTCGTTTGGATGACCATACAAGAAGATTAATTTTCTCTGCGAAAGTTTTCAGAGCTGATATTCCTTATTCACATGATGAAATTAACGAAGCGATAATTGAAACGGTCAGGATTAACGGAATCGAAGCTTGCTACATCAGACCAATTGCATACCGCGGCTTCGATGATTTAAGCGTTAACCCGTTGAACAATCCGGTTGATTTGACAATCGCAGTTTATGAATGGGGTTCTTATCTCGGCAAAGGTGCAGTAGAAAACGGAATCGATGTTTGCGTTTCATCATGGAGAAGAAACGTTCCAAACAGCACACCAACGATGACAAAAATTGGTGGAGCATACATGAACAGCCAGTTGATAAAAATGGAAGCCTTGACAAACGGCTACAGCGAAGGAATCGCACTTGACGGTAATGGTTATGTAAGCGAAGGAAGCGGCGAAAACATTTTTCTTGTTCATGACAATGCAGTTTATACTCCTCTTTTCGCTAACGGAGTTTTGCCGGGTGTAACAAGAAGCAGTGTGATTCATCTTGCAAGAGAGCTAGGTTATGAAGTTAAAGAAATGAACATGCAAAGAGAAATGCTTTACATGGCTGATGAATTATTCTTAACCGGAACGGCTGCTGAAATAACACCGATTCGTTCGGTTGATAAGATGCAGGTCGGCAAAGGAAGACCCGGAACAATAACGAAGAAATTACAGGAAGTATTTTTTGATGTAGTGCACAACGGAAATGATAAACATGGATGGCTCACATTTATTGACGGTGGAAATAGAATTATTCCTTTGGATAAATCTGCTGTAAGCTAATTTAGAATTTGTTTAGTCTGTCAGCTGACGGATAGAAATTCGATATTCGAATTTATTAAATTGTTCTTTTAAAAAGATTGTCCCGCTTTTAAAATTTATTAGCGGGATATAAAAAAGATAAAACGCTCCGGAAGTAATGTTTATTACTTTTCCCGCCTGCGGGATGGCGCGTCACGCGCTCATGGTAAGCTATCGTCCGCTTTGTTGTCTCACTTATTCGATATCATATGAAAGTCATATAATATCAAGGACGGATTCAATGTTAAAAAAAACGAAAGGAGTAATTTGTTAAAAACAAAAATTCTGCCGTTTATCTTTTTTATGACTGTTATATTTATCGGTACTACTCACACGCCGAACGTAGCTATTTCAACCGACGATCCTGCCGGTTCAAGCTTTGTAGAAACTGGTGAGGCTTCGTGGTACGGTCCCGGATTTCATGGGCGTAAAACCGCAAATGGGGAGCGGTTCGACACTCATGACCTGACCTGTGCACACAAAACCTTACCTTTCGGAACCATCTTAAAGGTTACAAATCTTGAAAACAATCGATGGACAATAGTTCGTGTGAACGACAGAGGTCCTTTCATTCGTGGAAGGATTATCGACCTGTCAAAAGCGGCGAAAGAAGAAATCGGAATGGGTGGTACTGCCCAGGTTAAGATAGAGGAAATCTCGGACGAAGATGCAGAGCTTTTAAGAAGCGGCATTGACCCGAACGAGAAAATTGATGAGAGTACATTAGATACGAACGAATTCAAATCAACGGAGCTTTTGGATAAAGACGTCGAAGAAAGCTCTAAAGTATTTGTTGAGTTCACATCTGATGCAGGAGAAATAAACGACTTCGAGCTGAATAAAAATCTCAAATCGAACGGACGTTTAAAGATTAAAGTGATTACACCAAAGACCGAAGAAGAAAAGAATCCCGAATCGAATTTATATCAAACGATTGAAAACATTACTCCTCTGATAGTTCTCTATGACCTTTCAAACAAAGTCGCACAGGTAAAGGGCTACTCTTTTGAAGTAGGAAGTTACAGCGACAAGTCACTGGCTGACAGGTTTATAGGTCGGCTCGAAAGAGATGGTTTCAAAAATATATTTCTTGAAGAAATCATCACAAAAGACAAGAGCACTAAACTGGAAACGAAAACTTACAAAGTCCTTGTTGGAATTTACGGCAAGAAAAAAGATTCCAAAAAAGACATGAAAAAACTAAACGGGATGAAATACAAAACGACTCTCGTTAAAATAGGTGGATAAGTAACAGTCATAATTCAAAAAATCCCGGTCAAAACTATTTGGTCGGGATTTTTTTTTGGTTTACACATTCTATATTTGTGTCTATATTGACATCATGAAAAAATTATTTCCGCTTGTTCTCGCATTATTTTTCTTCTCATGCAGAGATGATTCAGTTCCAAACTTTAATTCGAACACACAGACAATATGGAATGTAAATAACGTCTTCGCAACGAACAATTTTAAATCAATAGTTTTCACTTCCGCAAACACCGGATACATCGCCGGCAATTCTTTTCCGAATGATTCAACCAAGCTGTTAAAAACTATCGACGGCGGTTTGAACTGGAGCAGAGTTTTGATGCCAATGGGTTCATCGACTATAGTTTCGATGGACTGGCTCGATGATAATAACGGGTATCTTCTCGGTGGTTTCAACAAGATTTATAAAACCACAAACGGCGGAGCGAGCTTCACAGAGCAAATTCCGAATGCATCTCCATTGAACGACATTGATTTCGTTGATACAGAGCATGGATACGGAGTTGGCATTTCAAATACAATTGTCAGGACAAATAACGGAGGTATTGTTTGGGATTCGCTGAGTGCGGCTGTTTCAGATTCGATAAGTTATTATTCCATAAAAACTTTTTCGTGGAATGATGCAATTGCCTGCGGTGACAGCGGAAAAATTGTCCGCATTTTCAATTCAACTCAAACCGATACGGCAACATCAAACACAACGAATGGATTAAACGCAATTTACTTTGTAAATGCTTTGGTAGGATATTGTGTAGGACAAAATGCAACCGTGGTGAGAACTCTCGACGGAGGAGCAACATGGCTGAGAAGCTTTCTTACAATCAGCAATCACTTCAACGATGTTGTTTTCAGAAATGAATCAACCGGTTATTGTGTTGGCGAGAACGGAATTATTCTTAAAACTTCTAACTCTGCATCCACATGGTCAGGGGAAACATCACATACAACTGACTATCTTCGTTCAATAATTATTTTCGGTGATAAAGGATGGATTGCCGGTGAAAGCGGAACTGTGCTAAGCGGAATAATAAGATAATTATCTAAAAACCGAATCCGAAGGAACCTGATATGCTGTGCAGCTTCGAGAAATTATAATCGAACGATAATTGTATGACACCAAGCTTTGCAGCAGCACCGATTGTCATCCTGAAAATATTTTTCTGCTGTGAATCTACCGAAACCTTTTCAACAAACTCATTGCCTGAAGCATCCTCGTAACGAAAACCATAATTGAATGATGTGCGAATATTATTCATCGACCCGCCGATATACGGCTCGATTCTTACCATCTTGCTCCCGATTTTTTTGCTTGCATATAAGCTGAACATATTCGATTCGCTCTTTATCATACTTCCAATCTTTAAACTGTTGTAAGTAATGCCAAGAGAAATATCCAAAGCAGGTTTTTTAGTAAACCAAGCCATCGGGTTATGAAAAATACTGAACCCGAGACTCTTAATGTATCCTGCTTCATCACTAATTTTTATAGGCGGGAGCCATCTTACACTCGCTTTTGTCCCGGCAACTGTTCCCAACGTTAACTGCATTGCTGCAAGCGGAACAACGGGTATCGATAGTCCCCTTACTTCGGTTTCGATGTTAAGAGCGCTGACGTTTACCTGTTGAGCAACGTTGTCATGCATAATTGTAATCACTTCTCCCGCATAATGTAAATTGATTGATTCATTCCTTGAGCCGAATAATGTCGGTCCGTAAACGTCAATCAGCATTTCCCTGTTTCTCAGAGTATCTTTTACTATTGAACGGATACTTGGGTCGAGGTAGGCAACGATTTTATCGAGAGAGCCGTCACTCAGTTTCATCTTCTCTGTTGATGAAAATGTTTTATGATGGTCTTTCAAAAACGTGCCCGCACCGATTACCGAAAACTCCACGTTAATTCCTGCAAGATTTGAAGCAGGTGATGTATTGAACCAACCGTTGTTCATGCCGGCATTCAAGCCAAGAACGACAGGCATAATGTATGATTCGCCGATTGAGTTGTCTATTTTTTCAGTTGTCTGTGAAAATAATGCGGAACACCCCGCTAAAATGAGATATGTTACTGTAAATATTTTCTTTTCCATTCCGGCATTATGGCTGACACGAATTGTAGTGAGTATAACGGATTCTCTGATATTGATTTTTATTGAACGCTGTGATGAGATTATGTATAATTGTAAATTATGCGACGGTAACTCAGCTGGTAGAGTATTTGCTTCCCAAGCAAAATGTCGCGGGTTCGATTCCCGTCCGTCGCTCTACTCCTCACCCCCTTCCCCTCTCCTCTAAGGAGAGGGGTGGCACGAAGTGACGGGGTGAGGTCATACAACTAATGTTACAAATCACAATCAATTCATTCAGCTATAAAAAATCCGGAGTCCCGAAAGATACATCAGGACATGGCGGAGGTTTCGTTTTTGATTGCAGATTTATTTATAATCCCGGACGTAAGTTTGAATACATGCATCTCACCGGGCTGGACAAAGAAGTAATTAATTTTCTTGATGAAGAATCCGATATGCAGAAGTTTCTTGAAGATGTTTATGAGATTATCAATAAAGCTGCGGAGAATTTCATGGCAAGAGATTTCACAAACCTTATGGTAAGCTTCGGATGCACCGGCGGACAGCACCGCTCGGTTTATGCCGCCGAGAATTTAAACGCTCACCTCCAAAAGAAATACGGCTCTCAAATTAGCACATCGCTTACGCATATTGATATGCCGGGCAGGAAATAAAAAAAGGGAGCGTTAAACTCCCTTAAAAAATGTCAAAGCACAAATGCCAAATGTCAAATCAATCTTATAAATCTTCAATCTGACAAATCTTACAAATCCCTAAAGCGTCACGCTCCAGCTTCCGTCTGCTCCTGAATTATTCGTCACATTCAGAAAATGATTTTGTGTTACATCGCCCAAAGCAGATGCCTGAACTGTTTGCGAAGTTCCCGCAAGAACAGTTACACCAGCTCCAACAAGAACGACATCACCAACAAGCTTCATCAAACCGAATTGCAAATCAACAGTGCCTGTATTTACTAAAAGAATTTCATCATCAGCTTTGAAAGTTTTTTCGATGATGTTAAAGGTTATTCCTGCAAGCACATTTCCTGTCCGGACAATCTGTCCCGGTGATGGTTCAAGAATAAAAAGATTATACATCGCAGGGTTATTGCGGTAAATATATTTTCCGTCCTCGCACAAATCAGAAACTTTGTCATAAATTGAGTTGAGAGCTAACACTCTGGTTTGAGTACTAACGGGACGCGTTCCTTTTTTAACTTCCTGCTGGTTATCCGAACCGCTCAGCAGGTCATAGAAAGTTTCGATTTCATCAATGCGTGCCTGTGAATAATTCACCGCAATTAAAGCCGCTGAATTTGCAGTTGCAACCGTGTGTGCTTCCATCATAAAAGCCCTTAGCTGTGCCTGATTATCTTTGATAAGGTCATACTCGTTCATTGAAAATTCTTTATACTTCGCTTTATTATTAGGGAACGCCTTTTTCACATAACGCCTCAGCTCCCAGACCTTGTCCTGGCAAAGTGTCATTGCACTGTTAACCGCACTTGTGAGTCCCATTTGCTGACCGAGAACAGCGGCATCATCGGGAATCAGCTCGGTATCGTCAACCTGAGTTGTGAAGTTTGCAGCGAACGGAGCTGAGTACATTGAATCCAGATTAACAAAATCCGCAAGAAAAAGCTGGATGATTGCTATGTATTTTTTGCAAATCTGGAACAAAGTTCCATCGGAAAAGTCGAATTTTCGTTTGATTGTGTTTTTAGCCATTTTTTTTTACCTCATTTTTAGTTTGTTTTTGATTCGGTTAATTAAGTTGAAAAGCTTGAAGGGGCTTGGTTGAAGCCCAAATATTGCGTTTTTAGAAAATTCTTCCCAAAAGGTAAGCCCTCGCGTAGGCGGGGGTAACAGTCCCGCCGAAAGTGGCAAGCCCTCCTTTACCGGTCGGTAGGTTTTCCTCAATCGGGGGGTTACTCTCCCGCCGGGGAAGGTTACAATTTTGCCGGTAAAGGTCTGAGTAAAACCGCAAGGGGAAGCCCTCGCTCAGGCGGGGGTTGATTCTCCTTTCAAAGCGGTTGACACTGAAGCGATTTGAGGAACTCTTACCGCTCACTATTATAAGCCAACCTCTCACGGTAAAAAACCAACCTCCTTCGGCTTGAACCCAACCGCCTTCTGCCATTTGCCTTCTGCCATTTGCCTTCTGCCTATTTAATAAGCACCATTTTTTTACTATCCACAAACGTACCAGCTTCTATCTTATAAAAATAAATTCCCGAAGCAAGATTCGTTCCATCGAATGGAATCTCATGGTAACCGGCTTTCCTCACTTCGTTTGTAAGTGTTTTAACTTCTCTTCCGAGCAAGTCATATACTTTAATCACAACTTTCGATTCCTTCGGCAAATCGAATTTGATTTTTGTAACCGGGTTGAAAGGATTAGGGAAGTTTTGATGTAGCTTGAATACAGTCGGAATATTATTATTTGTGTTTGAAACACCTCCTTTTTCCCAACGAATGTATCTTTTGTATGGAAAATCTCCGCCGCCTTCACTTCCGTTTCCTCCGCCTAAATTAAAGTCATCACCCAATGTATCTACGACCATCTGAACATAAAAGCTGTCGGTTCCATTTGGAATATTGGTTATTATAAATCCTTCGAGATATTCCACCTGAATCGTATCTCCGGTATGAACCGTATCATGAGCAAGAAGCTGGTGCATTTCATTTGTTGTTTTGTTCATCAGCTTTACCAAATATTCAACTTCAGTAACTGCACCTGATGAATCATCTAAAATATAAAATGCATTCCTGCCTATAACCAAGGTATCATTATCATTCAAAAGAAATGGTTTCGATGCAAGATTTTCATTAAAGGCATTTCCATCTTCGATTGTGGTATCTATATCAGTATCAAAGCCAACCAAATTCCAGTTGACCATTATATTGCCAAGATTAAAAGAATATTTTGTATAATCATCGGTAACAACTCCGTTGATTTCTTCATAAGCACCGCTTCCCGATGTGCCGTCTGTAATTGTAAAATACTGTCTTCCAAGCTGATAAATATTTCCACTATTTGAAAGAGTAGCCAAAGCTTGATATGTGGATGAAGAATTAATCAGCCCGCCTCTTATAAATTTAGCATCAGCACCTGGGAAACTATTCGGCTCACACCTGTATAAGTTGGGTGAATTCCCGTTCCATCTTGGAACAACCTGCTTGTATAAATTGCCGTTTTTGTAATTCAGCATACACGAGTTCATAGTTTTTGAACCTTCAACATTTGGGTAAGCTTGAGCTGTGTTAAGAGAATTATAAATTATGCTCGATGCGCTCCATGTTCCGTTCGAAAGTCTTTCTCTGACATAAATGGGATAATAAGTCCCATCAACAAATATAGGTGGTCCAGATTCATATTGAATTGCTATCCTCACCTCATACTGCCCCTGATAACCCACGACCGGTTGAACGTTCAAAGATGATGGATTGTTGGAAGAATTTTTTAAGCTTATCTCAGGAGAAAATCTAAGACGAGAAATATCACTGTTAGAAACTGTGTAATTCTCATTTGTAAAAAAATATGGTGGATATAATACATTATAAGGAATTAATACTCTCATATACTTTACATCTCTGCCTTCAAGATAAGCAATGTGAAGATAATTGGCACCAGAATTTATATATTCATTAGCGGCTGAATATTCAATTATGTTTTTGTTAGTTAATAAGTCATAAAACTGTGCAGTAAAAACTGAATTCCTGTAAACTCTTACTTTTAGGTTTTTATTTGTTGGACCATTTGGTTCAAGATAAGTAACCATCCCCCATTCGTGTGCAGAACCACCTGAAAATTGTTGTACCTGAAAAATTTTCGGAAATGCTTTAAAGTTAGGTTGATTTTGTACGTTAATTGTAACATGCTCTATTGGATTAACCCAATGGCTTTCACAGTATGATATGTTGTATCTTTGTGTGGAAATTATTTTAATATTATTTCCTTCTCTCCTTTCCCATACAGCTACAACATTTGCGTCCGGATCAATGGGGGGACTGGAAGCATAAGGAAGTGCTTCGGAAATGAACGGGTTGGAATTGTTAAAAGTAGCAAAGCCCTGGCTGTATATATTTGATGTCCCTGAAAGTATTTCTTCGTTTCTGAATGAAGTGCTTACGGGCTCTTTTGTACTTGTGTAAAATATTCCTTCCATAGATACATAAATTAAATGTGTCCTGCCGTTTACATCTTTAAATGAGCGCGTTTGGTTTGCATATTTTAAAGCGTCGGGTGTTGTGGAGATTAGTTTGGTTTTATAATCGGCATTGATAGCTCCATCGTAAATGTAATAGTATTCACTGTTATACGGATTCATGGAAGCATTTCCACCATTCCCACCCCAATAGTAGAAGATAGCAATGGTATCATTACCCTGTGTTACATATCTTTCAGAGCTTGGAATAGAAATAATCGATTTTCCGCCTCTTCTTAATATATTCGGTGCTGGTGTATTGAATGTAGTCCATGTACTACCATCTAAATTATGAAAATTAATTTGTCCACTGTGGCTAGTACTCCAATCACGTATTGAATTAAAATTTACATTTAAGCGTCTTGCATGAAAATTTTTATATGGTGGGTCATAGGGTCTATGAACAAAATAACATATATTACCTATAACTGGAATTTGTCTCAAATTATAAGGGACAAAATAATTTCCAATTGGATAACTGAGATTCCATGTAGAACCCCCATCTACGGTATAATCAATTGAATATTGGGGTTCATCAGTAGTTGTCCCTCGATATGAGTATCCAATATTTTGGTCATAAAAATTGTAAATCCTTTCTTGACCGGAATAATAACTTACAAGGGTTTGAAAATTTACATCGTTCGTCATTTTGAGAAGTTTTTTATTGCAGGTAAGAAACACCTGGTCAGACCCATTATTATTAATTGTTGACAATTCAAAAATATGTTCGCTCTGATATGGGTCACTGTTACCGTCAAGTATTGAAGTAAAATTTCCAGAGCTAAAACCATCGTTGTTGACGATTAAATATGGTCTAACTAAATAGGTTGAGATAAGTTTATATCCGGCCACATAAATTATGTTGCTGTTTATTTTTGATATCTGTAAATCATAAATGTTTTTATCACTTGGTATTGTAGTTATGGGATTCCATACAACCCCTTTATTAGTAGTTCTATATAAAATATTCCAACCATTTCCCCACAAAAAACCTGTGTTAGCGTTAACAAAAAGAGCTTCAGGTTTGTCATCAACATCTACACCTTGTTCCACTATTATATTGCCCCAAGTTAAACCTCCATCAGTTGTATTGATAGAACGAAGTATTGAATAATAGCTATATTGTTGGTTCCAGAATACCCATCCATTGTTTTCATCCGCAAATGTCATATAATTTCTTTCAGGATGAGTATTCTGTGTGCCAATTTCTAAGATTCGTGACCAGTGGTACCCTTTGTCTGTTGTTTTATAAGTTCGTAGTATATTATTATTGTTTCCTGAACTGAAACAAAACATTATATAACCCGTAGAAGGATTTATAAATTGTATGTTTTTGGGTATATAATCGGGGGTTGAAAATTCATAAGAAAATGGGGTTTCCCACTGAGAATATATATAGCTATGACATAAAATATAAATTAATGATAGAATGATTTTATTTAATAAGTTTTTCATTGTAATAAGAATTTATTTTTGTAAATTTGTTAATAATAAAACTGGCAGCCCCGGACACTCGGTAAAGAACCGAATCCATAATTTAGCCGTTCTGGAGTCCGTGGAGCTGCCTTAATATTTTTATGGTGGAATATTCATTTTTTATTTATAAAATTTCCGAAAGCAAAATAATAAGTGTTATAAAAGTTTGGCAGAGTATAATATATTATAAATGTATTATTGAAAAGAATAGAGCTTGCGTAGCTATCTTTTACAGGGTGAGGAGGGTTATAGTTTGACTGTAATAGCCATTTATCGTTATCCCAAAAATATAAAAATACTCCACCATAAGGGTTTAGTTTTGTTGCAGAGGTTAAAAATCTATCTTTATTAAACCCACCAATTGAGCTTACCAATAAACGTGGAAATTCATATTCAGGGTAATTGGCAACAAAATCCCAAGAGCTTCCATTAAAAGAATACATATCTTTATTGCCTATTGCTATAATTTCATTCAAACAAAAACCGAAACCACGCGATGCAATTCCTTCTCCATTAGTAATTGTATCTCTCCTGAGCTCTACCCATTCTCCATTTCTAAAGGAGTATATATACATATAACCTGAATTTGTTCCGAATGAATATTGTCCAACCAAGTTTAAATTTCCACTGTAATCTTTATAAAAAAAACCACCCCTGACGTTAGTGCTATTCAAAGTATAGGTTGTTATTGAATCACCAACAAGTTTATAAACTCTATTACTCTCATAAGCTGTCATCCATACCTCATTACCAGAATTAATATAAATATCACCTATCACTTGAGTTGAATCTTCCGGTATATTTATTACTTCGAGTGCTCCTCCATTCCATTTTCTTAACTGTGGATGTTCATTAAGAAAACTATCCCCGCCGAAGTAAACATTGTTTTCATCTGTTCCTGCTACACACCATGGAGTAAAATCATTAGTCGAATAGAATAACCTGTTAAAGCTTGTTCCATTATAAAATACTCCGCCGTCATTTGCACAAATAAATATTTTATTAGTATCAATTACATATAGTTCATCAACGGTAAAATTATGAAACTCTACAAATCTCCAATTGAATATAGAGCTATCTATAACATACGGTTTTTGTTTTGGGGGGATGATGGGATTTTCTTCACTGCAATAAAACGAGAAGAGAGAGAGAAGAATGAAAAATATTTTACTAAGAGTTTTCAAATATTCTGGTTTCAGTAATTACTGTGAGAGGAGTAACGCCAATCTACAAAATTGAATTTTAAAAAACAATTTACTTAGACCTTTCAGTCGTGACCTTAAATACTACACTCCTATAATATATTAATTACAGTTAATTTTAAAATATTTATTCAAAAAAAAAAAAAACTGTCGGGCTTATACCTAATTGTCAAATAATAAAATCTCTCTGCCATCTGCCATCTACCTTTTCACTATTTCACACTCAACTATTTCACACATCTGCCATCTGCCTATTCCATTTCACACTTCATTGAATCCAAATCAAGAAATAAGTATCATTGCAACTCAAAGTTAGTATAAAAATTCGGGCGTTTAGCTCAGCTGGTTCAGAGCATCTGCCTTACAAGCAGAGGGTCCGGGGTTCGAATCCCTGAACGCCCACATTCTTTCTCGAAAAGCTCTTTTTCTTTTACCCTTCTATTATATAGCCCCTGTAAAAATCTTCCGCCGGCTTTGGTCCACATCAAGAATGATTCAGCCGCTCCTTTGAAATCCTGTTCATTTAATTTTCTGCGGACACTCGAACCTCTGAATCCGCCTTTGCCTATATTATAGACAAGCGAAACAAGTGCGGAAAACTGATTTGAGGTAAGCGGAACATTGACAAGCTCTGCAACGTTTTCCTCAAAATCTTTAACGTCTTTTCTGATATATTCTTCGGCAAGTTCCATCGTTATTTCCATCCCATGAGAAACCGGTGTGCCGTTTATCCTTGTCGTGCCGTAGCCGATAGTCCACACTCCCGCAGAATCTTTATAGCTTTCAAGGCGTAATCCTTCGGCATCTTTTATAAACTGCAATCCTTCATCATTGATTTCATATAGAATATTCTCATCATTCGTTTCATCGGCGGGAAGATTAATGAGGTCTTCCGGGTCGCCTTTCATTGCTCCTTCGTTTTCTTCGTCAACACCATCGGAAGCTGTCGCCAGTTCGCTGTATGCTTCGAGGAATTTCTTGACCGATTCAATCGGTTCGTTTCCTGCTCGCAAGCTCTCCAGCTCTTTTGTTATCCTGTCCTGAAATTCTTCGCTCTGTTGGACCTTAAAACATGGACATGCTTTATTAAAAGTAAAATCATTATGTCCGAAGATATCACCGATGTTTAATTCAAAACTTACATCATTCAGCTTTTCCTCACGCTCTGCAAGATGAAGAACATATGCAGTAATTGCTTCGGATGAACGTTTCTGTTCGGGAGTAAGATATTTTCCGTAAGGGTCATTGGATTTAAAATCGTTTCCTCTTGTAACCCATGAGAAGCCGAGTGAATTTATGTTACCATTGTTATCCCTGCAATGAGAACCCTGTTTGTTCCATGGTCGGCCCAGATGAAGCGAGCCGTCTTTATAAACGACCAGGTGATAACCTATATCACTCCATCCCTGTGCTTTATGCTGTGAACGGATTTGGTCAACAGTTACATTATCTTCGGCTGTTACATGCCAGATTATTTTTTTGATTGTGTCCATGATAATTATATGAGATTAAAAAATTGGGCGACGCTCTACCATTGAGCTATCCACTTCCCGAAGGAGGAGGAGAGGGACTCGAACCCCCAACATTCGCCCTTTAAACTTTTCTTTTGTTTCTGATTTCGAGAATATCATTCCTGATTTCCTGAGCTTTCTTTTTCAGTTCGTTAAGCTGTTTTCTGAGCCGTGTGCCGGCAGTGTTGTTTTCTTTGTTGTAAAATTTATCGGAGTCACTTGCCATACCCTCGATAATTTCTTTTAGCTCGTTGATTTTTTCCATGACTTCTTATTAGTTAAAATTTTATTCCCAACTCAAATTTAATGGCTGCCGGAATCTCGACTCTTAAATCAATCAGAACTTTTGAGAGTAATTCCCAAACCCATTTTACACCGCCATAATATCTGAGCTGAGTAATCTGAAACTCATCCATCTTTTGTTTTGAAAAATCATAAGACGCTCCGGCAAACGGAAATAATCCTATGTGCTTTATAAAAGAAAATCCCAAGGAGCCCTGAGTTTTTATCTCGACCGGTTTAAGGAGCTCGTCTATGACTTTAGAATGAAGCCGGTTCTTTTCTTCGAGGAAATCATTGCTCAGCTTGAGCGAAACCGTTGATGCAATAAGCGAGTCGGAAGCTTTCTTATATAATTCAACCTGCTTTTTATATTCCGGAACAATGCTGTCCCGGTAAGTTTGAAGCTCGTTCATATCTTTTACATACTGCCGGATAACCGATTCCGAAGTTTCCCATTTCCCTGTCTGCTTGTTTAACGTAAAAGGAAGTGTCGGCTCCTGACTTAATGCAATTCCTGTTCCAGCAAATAATAAGATGAGAATGGCAAAGACGAAAAAAATTATTTTTGCTCTTTTCTCTAATGGCGGCGGCAAAACTCCCTCGTATCGTTCTGTGAATTTTGGCGGTTCAATATTTCTATTTGGCTTCATTACCATAACCCTTTTTCTTTATTAAACTCTTTCCATTTATCAATTTGATTTGTTTCGTGAAGAAATTTTTCCATAGTGAAATAATTTTCTAAGAAAATTGTAACCTGCTTTAATGGATAAATTACCTTTTTCTTCGGCTTTACTTTTTTAGCATTACCACCTGGTCCAACTATTGATAACATGAATTTCATTTATGAACTTTCTTCGATAAGCTCATTGAAGATGGGTTGTTCTTTCATTAACTCATACAAACTTATAAGTGAAATTGTCATTTATGCACTCTCCAATAAGTTTCGTTTGCAAGCTTCTGCAATTCATCTTCGTTTTTTATTGCGTCCACTTTTTTATTGAAGTTTGAAATATTCGTGATATAATGTTCGATTTTCATTCCCGACTGAATCGCTTGTCTTATCATTTCCATTGCAAACTCTTTCTGCACATCAGCACGCTGCTTTGCCAAATCACTTTCATGGGTGAGCTTGACAATGCTGTCCTGATAAGGTTTGAGAAGTTTTTGAATTTCAGGGTTTTCTTTCGGGTCGTAAGTTACCGTGTCCTTCGTGAAAAAATGAAGATAGGCGAAAAAAATAGCGACAACCGTAATTACAATCAGAAGAATTGTTTTTGTTGATTGCCGCACTTTAATTAAATAATAATAAACAGGGTTTAAAGAAGAACAAATATAGTTGTTAGAAACTACTATCGCAATATTTGGATTCAGGGAGGGTATCGGATTATCGTCCGCTACCCTCGGTCAAATATTTGACGTCTCCGGTGAATCCCATTTTTAGATAATAACTTCTTCCCATGTTAAACTTGATGAATATACATGAGATATTCCTACTGCATGCCATGTCAAAGCTAAAAGTCCGCTAGGAGGAATTATAATTGCTCCGTCAACCATTTCTTCTACTGAATTATTCCCTGCTCCAAGTGCTATTGCGGCGGGACCGCCAAGAGGTTTTAACATTCTTGCAACAAGCGTATTTCCTGGAACTGCTCCCGCATAAGAATACGCTTGTTGTCCTTGTGTCTGTAATGTAAGATTGTTTATTGCTTGTGATTTATTCGCAACTGTGCAGTTTGCATTATCAAGAACATCCAAATAAGCACATCCGCCTGGCGTTCCTGAAATCGAGGCAATCATAATTTTCCAAACTACAAGATTAACCACCGAACTCGGCGGATTGTAAATCGCAACTCCCGCCCTTCCTGTTGTTGCAGGCAACGGTGAAATATCTGTTGTTGCCGTTACAGTTGTGGTTTTCGATTGGATGGTATAAACGTTTCCACGCAATACCGCTTCCTGAAATCTCGCATGAGCATCGGCTACTGCTTGTTCACCCCCCCTGAATAATTGTATTGCACTGTCAGCCCCATCGCCTAATGTTCTGTTTACTCTTGATACACTTCCTTTAAATTCCATTTTAATTTCTCCTTTAAGTTATTTGGTTAAGTTCATTGATTAATTCTTCGTCTTCTATTTCAAAGCCGGTGTTTGCTAAAAGCAAAATTAACTTTCCTATTAATCTTCTTTCATAAGAAACTACACTCGGTAAAACTTCTTCGCTGAGTTCATCTGTTTCTTGAAGTTGTTCTATCGCACCGGCATTTAATACTAATGGCTTCTTTGCTGCCATTATAATAATATCGGTTTAAAAGGTGCAGATAAAAGCAACTCTGTTGCTGAGATTGCAATACCCAATTCAACAACATACTGACCAACCGCGCTTGGTGCGACTGACGTTCCAAGCCCTGCCGTTGCTGCCGAAAGAAAATATCTTGTTCCTTTCGTTAATCCGCCGGTTGTTCCGAATGCTGTATCCCATTGTGCTGTCGTTGCGGATACTACGCCATTAATCTGTATCGTTCCCGAAGCCGCCCCGGAAATAGAGGCATCATATACAAGCCCTATGACATCTTTAGTCCCGCTTGCATCGGCTTTGGCTTTTTTAACTCCATTATTAGCATCATTATAAACGGGCGTGCCTATTACAATAGCTCCTGCTTCGTCATTGGTTTGAACAACTACATCACCACCGCCCTGCGGGACAGACAAATAATCTGTTGATTGAAGTTGTTCAAATTGTCCGCCTGTTAATACTATCGGTTTTTTTGCTGCCATTTTATTCTCCTTAAATTAAAATTGATTCTTGTAAATCAATTATTATTGTTATGTTGTTTTTTATAAATCCTATTATTTTACTAAAACCTGTTTCGGGTGCAGTCTGTGAAATTGAAGTTCCGTTTAAGAAAAGATAGCCCACACTCCAATTCCAATTGCTATTTTCCAATTCACCGAATAACTGAACATCTCCTGAAAATCCATTTGAAATATCTGCCAATGCAATTCCTATAATTTTATCCTTATGAGCAATGTTGCCTGAATCTGCTTTCTTTCCATCGCTCGTAATAAGGTCATAAGCCAATATATCTTCGGTTGCAGTGATTGTTGTTATGTTGCCACTGCCTCCTCCTCCTTCAGGTATAGCATACGTTCCATCATCCTTTAAGAATTTACCCGTGGGATTATCGGACTGAACAATATATATACTATTTTTTAATACAGTCCTTCCCCTTTTATCATAAGTTTTTATCATAAAATTTTTCCGTAAATAATGTAATCGATTTTTGCTGCTATCGAAGCTGAGCCAACCAAAGATTCATTAGGAAATATAATCTGTTCATCTTCAAACACCTTACTTGTTCCGGCATCTATTATTAAATCCTTCGGACAAATATATCTCTTGGTATTATCTGCTTTTTTTATCTGAATGTTAATTGTAATGCTTGCGTTATGCGTATTCACAAGAATGATACTGCGTATGTTTAATTGAGAAACCTGCCCTTCTATATCTTTGCTATATCCTTCTATCTCCAATAATTCAGTTTCTGTATTACTGAGCTGTCCGTCTGCAAGTCGTGTTTCTATACCCTTAGTCACGGTGCCGTATCCCACTTATTAATAGTGGAATCGAAACTCCAGCCGAGAAGAAAGCACGGAAGAATATCTGCCGGCGTATTCGATGCAATCGTTACCTTATATGCAATTATAGAAACCACTGTAACAATCAGAGCAAGGAATGTGCTCTTTAAATGGTCTTTAAAATAATTGCCTATTTCTGTTGCGGTTTCACCTCTGATGTCTTTCTTTAGAAAATGAGCGAACATGCCAATTGCTCCGACGAGCAATAAGCCGGGTAGTGATGCGAAAAATAATAAAGCTTCCATTTTTTACTCCTTATTTAGTTTAGGAACTGCTGGTTTTGTTGTTGTGTCAGTATATGAAGGCGATACTGAAACTCTGTTTTCCTGTAATAATCTTATTTGGTTATCTTTCTCTATTAATCGTTTATCTTTTTCATCCATAATTTTTATGACCGAATCATCTCGTCTTTGCTGATAATATATGTTTGCATCTAATTTATCTTTTGCCTTTTCATCAGCTTTCCTTTCTACATAATTATCGAACTGTGTCCATCCCTGCCAAAGAGCAATTCCTAATCCAATCAATCCGCCAGTGGATATTTTAATCTTATGCTCTTTTATTTTGCTGAAATCAATGCTCATTCTTTGCTTTCGATTCTTTCATTCGTTTCCTGACTAATTCACAATGGCTGTTGTTTTGACTATTAAATTTTTCATTTTAATTTCTCCTTTTTAAATAGTTTAAATAATTGTTTATATAAAAATGGTATTGTGCTTATTGTTAATATTATAAAACCTATCCCAACAGGGATTATCAATATCTCATTTAATCTGTGTTCTTCAACCAAGTCGGTAAAGAATAATCTCCCGGCTAATGCTATGGAGCAGCTTATGAAAAATATTATTAATCCAAAGCGTATGAATCCGTTGTCACTCAATATGAACGTTGCCGATATTAATATAGAGCAGACCAAACAAACCGTATAATATATTTGCCAGTTTTCTAAGTTCAATTTTTTAATATCCTTTCAACTTCTTTAACAATGTTGTGCTTAGCTTTCATTACATTCCATAATATTGAAGCACTTTGTTTCTCTGTTTGTTCACCGTTATTGATTATATCTTTTAGCATTTCGCATAATTCGTTATGCTCGGCATTATTAATAGTGCCATCTATATATTTATCAAGCAACTCATCCCGTCTTTGAAAATCCCTATGCGGTTTATGAAGAATCGTTGCTGCGTCAAAGCTCACACCTTTCCAGAAAATTTCTATTTGCGTTTCCAGCCTTGTTATTCTCCCGTTTGTTTTAACATAAAGAATAATAATGCCTGTTATGCTTAAAATTAAATTTAATATTATATACATATTAATCTCGTTGTTCATATAAAACTAATTCAAAATTATTAGTATTGCCGCAAAAATTAAACCTATCGCCGTTTGATACCAGCACTCTTTAATCGTTACATTGGCTTTTTCAAAGTGAAATTTGCCTCTGGTGATGCGGATACTTCTTAACAATCCAAGGGGTGTCCACCACCGCCAATTGCCGTTCTCTGCTACTGGCTGATTAGTCCAGATAAATCTATATATGTTGTAAAAGCTATCCGATAAATGAAACCACTTAGCTATATAATATGCACCGATAACATTCCAGCTGACATTAAACGATAATATACAAACTAAAGGAAGTATTATTAAATCAGTAATCTCTTTACATATACGGAATATTATTATGCGTCTGGCTAATTTATCATTTCCTGTTTCTTTAGCCGTCTCATAGCTTATCTCTCTATTAATCCCAAACCAATAAGCAAAATCATAGAGGGCAGTTATTATCCCAAGGTAGATTACTGTTTCGAGTTGGTTAAGCCATTCTGCCATTTGTTTGTTAATTTTTAATTCTTTTTATTAAATTCCTAATTTAAAAACATTTCTTTTATTCTGAATATTTTAAAATATTGTTATAAGCATTTCCATCTGCATAGTAAAACGTTCCGCCCATATACAATTTATAATTATTCAGTGAATAGATTTGAAATATCTCATTATCGAATCCATAATTTAAGGGGCAAACCTCTGTTCCATTATATTGACAAATCTTATTAACCATTCTTCCATCAGCATAAAGAAACATTCCACCCATGAATAATTTGTTATCGAATACTGCCATTGAAATAATTCTGTTTGTAGTAAATCCTGGCATGTCTGTTACAATAGCTCTCCATGTTGAACCATTATATGCTGCAACTCTACAAGTGATTCCGTTCATTGCTGTAAAATCTCCTGCGGCGTAAAGCTCTCCGTTATATACTTCAAGAACATATACTGCTGTTCCTGTTATACCCGAACCAACTGCTGACCAGCTTGAGCCGTCCCACTTAGCAATTCCTTTTACTGTTATCCCGCCCGCAGTAATAAATTTACCGCCAACGTATAACTCATTATTGTAAACTGCCTTGTCTTCTACTTCATCTGAACAACCTGTTCCGAGAGCTTCCCAGCCGAGAATTCCGCCATCCCACGAAGCAATTCTATTTGCGGAAACAACTCCGCCATCGACAGTTGTAAAAATGCCTCCAACATATAACTTAGAATTCCAAACGCATAATGAACGTGCATTGTTATTCAACCCCCCTACAGCCCCAACCATTGACCAGCTCGAACCATCATACTTAGCGATGTGCAAAGTTCCTGGCTGGCTATTCACCGAAGTAAACGGACCCACTTTAATTAACCAATCGAGAAACTGAATACCTCTCTCTGCATAGTTATTATCAGCTCCACCAATTGCAGTCCATACATTAGAATTAGTATTATATAAAGCAACGCTTGGAGCTACATCGCCTGAACTGGGGTCGCTGACTGTTGCATTGATTCTGTTGAAGTCCCCCGCAATTGCAATAAGTGTATCAGTTGACCAAGTAGTGAAAATTCCTGTAATATCCCAAACCTTCCCCGGGCTCCAATAACCTGAAACACTCTTAAGAATTCCGTTGTTACCTACGTCTGAAAATTTACTTGTGTAAGAACCTTCGGAAACAAATAAAGCATCAGAACTGTCCTGACACATATCAAATCCATTTATTAAATAATTTTCATTTGAACCTGCTGGAAAAACCATTGAAACTGTTTTCCATGTTAATGAATCCCAAACGTATTGTCCGCCCTCGTTCAATTCCCAAACAAAAGAGGAGTCAGAATCATCATCTCCTATTTTTGTTATATTAGTATAATCAACATCACCCTTAAAATACAAACTTGATGATGTTGGAATATTTCCAGGTCCCTGAGCTGTTTGAATTACATTTCCGTGTCCTATTGTAAAGGGCTGTGTGGTGTAAGAATTAGTCCATTTGAACCCCGTGTGTGTATTCTTGAGTGAATCCATTACTGTCTCTCTACTTGTGCTACTGTAACATTTCATAGTTGAATCTATCTTATTCCAGACTAATGCAAAATGATTCATTTGGGTGCCGTTATTGCGTGTAGCTATCAATTTCCATGCACCGTTTGCGGTAGTAAAAATTTCTATGCCAGTGCTTGTTATTCTGATTATCCAATTCGTTTGTCCTGTTCCCATAACATAACTATCTTTCCCGTTGTATGAACACCCGAAAAATATATAAGCCGATTTTGTAATTGACATCAGGAACTTAGTTGCTCTTATATCCCGTCCTCTTATTAAATCAAAATTACCGTCAAATCGCCAAACTCCGTTAGTATAAGGAGTAGGTGGAAGCAATGTTGTATCAATAAAAACACACGATGATGCTGTTGTCCTTGCAGGGATTAATCCATAATATTCTTTGCCCAATTCAATTCTTGAATCGTTAACCTGAGAATAAACAGATATAGTAATCAGTAAAAGAATAAATCTTTTCATTTAATCTCCTGACAACTCCCAACGATATGTAACCGTGCTTGAACCATCTCTTGATTTTATATATATATTGGTAAACAATGCTGTTCTCCTTTTAGAAAAATAGTAAACTTCTCCTGCTTTGAGAATTCTTCTGTTGTTGGCTGGAAAGCTCGCCGATGTGGAAATTATTATTCCTTCTCCTTCTGCTGCAATCCACCCCTTATACCAAGTGTCGAATACCGAGTCAAGACTATTGCTGACACTAATTATCAATCTGCTTAATGTATCTGCATTTGTGCTGCTAACAGTATTAGAATCGGCATATTCATGGTTTACAAAATCGGTCGTATCGCCTATATTATAAGTTGAGGGAAAATTATTTACAGCTACTGCACTCCCGACGGTAACCGTTGCGTTCAGTGGCGTAAATCCAAGCGGATTGCTCGGTGCATTCCTCCCTCTGAAGATTACCTTTACACTTCCGGAATCATAACTGATACATCTGAATCTTACCGCTTCCTCATCATTGGTAGTCAGCTGATAAGCGTTATTCATGCTGCCGGCTAATGTTATTGTATCGCGGGCTATCCCCGTATTCTTGCTGCCCCATCCGATTGGATATGGTCTTATAGTGCTTGAAGAAGGCGTGATTGTTCCTTCACAAACAAGCTTTAGATATGCTTTAGTTGTAACCAACTGAACTGTAATTGTTACCACGCCCCTGGCCTGATACCAATCTGTGCTGTCAGCCGTTTTAATGGTTAAGCTGTCAAATCCAGTGCTCTTGATAATTTTCTGAGCCGAAAGATTCCATGACAGAAGAAATAGAAGTGCAAATAATATTTTTTTCATTTTGTTTATTCCTCGTTAAAGATTGTTCCTGAATATGGTTGTATTGTTACTTCCGCCACGTAAAGCTTGTTTAACGGCGTGCCGTTTCCGCTGTCGGGATTGCCCGGTCCTTCCATGTTTTTACTCGAGATTGAATTTCCTCCTGCCATGACATGAATTAATCGTGGAGTTATTCTCCCGTTGAAATATAGTCCGATCCCTTTGCCTGCATGGTAATTTTTATTAACTGCGATTGTGCTGAGATTGCTTAAACCTCCCTGAGCTATTACAGGAGAAGCAAGCAAACTCATATAATCTATAATAGAATTATTAGTGCCGTTTAATGCCGATGTCGGGATGGTCCCGATTTTCCATTCAACAACTGTGAAATCATAACCAATCGGTGCGGGACAGCATATTCCGTTATGAAGAAACCAGTTATCCTTTGCTTCGAAAGGATAAAGTGCGAACCTGAGTTTTTCCTGTGCAACTATCGAGTTCAGTGCTTCGTTGAGCTCGTCGAGGTCGACCATCTCAACAGGAACGACTACGTTCAGTGCATTCAGTTTCCCTGAAAACCATTTCTTCAAAGCCGGGTCGTAATAAGCTTCGCCTGAGCCAAGCTCTTTCGGCACGCCTTCGGAGATAAAGCTTCCCGCTTTTAATTTTACTTTTTCTTTTAAATCTTCTATTGTATATCTGGCCATTATTCTTCCTCTTCTGAGCTGTCATAAATTATCTTTGCAACCAATACATTGGATGCAAGACTTGACGGCGTTGTTGACCAGAACCAGTCGTAATTGTTCGGGCTTTTATAAAAAATATGGAGATAGTTATCACCTTCTACTATTATGCTCTGGCTCAATAATAATGCAAGGTCAAATGTGATGTTCACCGGCACTCGTATGTATTTCCCAATGCCGTCATAAGCTTCGCCTGAAGTAATGCTCAGTGTATGACCTGTTATCGAGCAGACTAATCCTGAACGGACTCCTTTTGTAATTATAGTTTTTACAATCCTGTCAACTCTGTTCGCCTGTGCTTTCTCTTCAATCGTTGTAATGTTATTGAGTGCTCCGGAAACAATATCGTCCGCATTCGCCCTGTTGCTGTTAAACGATGCCAGAAAGTTCATACGCCTGTCAAGATTGCTTGTTATAATGGCAGTCGTAATTTGTATTTCTGCAAGCACATAGCCGGTCGGTGATTTTTGAACAAGTATCTCATAAGAATCATATTGATAAATCAGCTTATCAGCCGTTGCAGATGGAACAGAGTTCGATGGAAATTCTCCGCCAATTTTCCATTTGAGATTCGATTCCGTTGTTCCGTTAAACGGAACTTCAAGCTTTGCACTTGTTCCACTTATATCGCTTCCGGCTATTATCTTATATTCACCGCCGTTACCGAATTGCGAATCTGCTGCATCGATAATTATATATCCATAAGGTCGTAAGCTTTTAAAATCACCTTTGACAATCGTTACCGTATCGCTTCCGTTTGTAAGAGTTATCAGTCCGGGCTCGTAATTATTCGTCTTCGCTTTAACGCATACATAATATGTTCCGTTCGGATATGTGGATACACTCAGGGCAATAGATGTATTGCTTATCTTGATGCATTTAATTACACCTGTGCTGTTGTCGAGGAAAATCCCTTCTGCAACTTCCACTGCGCCTAAGCCGGTAACCAGAAAGCTGTTTGCAAGAACGCCGTTGGCTTCTCTCCGTATTACTAATCCGGAAGAAGACATGGCAAGCATCAGCTTCGTAAATTCATTCTCAATTCCGTCTCTGAACTTTTTAAGCTCGGGGGATCCTAATTTTGATAACGATGTGAAAGTAAGTTTATCCATTATGTTTGATAGACAAGTTGTCCGTATTTCTTTGTGCCGAACTTAAATCCGCCCCACTTCAACGTTAACGGAATTACTATGTAGCAAACCGTATGCAGAAATACCGGTATCAGCTCACGCAGTGTTGTTTTAACAAGAAGCTTATCCCGAAGCCCGCTCAGGTTTCTGAACTTCAGAATAAAAAAATTATCGATGTCGATATAGTTCGTTGTGTTATATTTATTGGCAAAGCCGTCTGTGCTGATATCGGGAAATGTTTTTTCTATCCACCATCCGCAATTTTCATAATCATAATATTCGACCGCTGCATTCGCATCGCCGCTGAGCCGTTTTAAATCCTTTACTATTCCGTCTTCCGTTCCTCTCTCGTTGTGAATGGGATACACGTTCGCAATAAGGTCTTCCATTTCGGGATCGCTGGTAACAGGAGCAGGAAATATTTTCCAGTCGTTTGCAAATCTTCTTCCGGCAATTCCTGTCCTATACCATTCGGCGATTTGATAAACCTGTGTTTGCCATTCAAGTAAAATCTGTGCTATCGCTTTTATAAGTCCGTTGCACGTTTCGTTCCGTGTTATAAATATCGGAAGATACTCAAGCAGAGATTCGTAAATATAAAATTTATTGGGCTGTCCCCATTTAAACCTGCCGTATTTCTTTATTCCATATTTTACTATTGACATTATCTTAGTTGTTTACTGCTACTACAAATATAATTAAATAGACGGATATTCCACAGTGCTCTGGTCTACCATAACAAGCGGTAATAATCCTCCTGTATCATTGATAGCTCCTTCAAGACGCAGGTCTCTTGCTTCACCTATAAAGTTTGTAAGGTTAGCGGGGATAATAATTCCGTTCAGTCCTGTAATCCATTTAATATGAGACGCCCAGAACTGAACACCATCGAGCAAAGAATTAATTTCTATGGTTCCCCAATAATCTGCACCGGTAATTATTAATTTAACATTCCCGCCTGTGACATTGCATTCTCCGGCTGTCTGGTTACAATTTCTGAACTCTGCCGAGCCGGCACTTATATTTATATCGGCAGCGAATGTCAGGTTCTCGAAAATATGAACTCCTGCTGAAATGGTCGTTGTGCCTGAAATCACACATGTTCTTCTCGATTCACCTTTTAATGTAACATACCCGTTATGGTCAAGAAGGAGGTTATCGGAATAGGAATCTGCTTTGGCTCCTATCTCCATTAAAGCTTTATTGCTCGAACCGCTGCCGTCGTTTTTGATTTGTGTATAACAGCTGTTGGCTGCCGTAGCGTTATAAATTCTGGAAAAGAACGGAGTGCCTAAATGACTCGGGGAATCTCCAAACCCCGGGCTAACAGGATAAGTCCTTGACTTCAGAAGTGCCTTGCCAATATCTTTGAGATAGTTATGAACGTTCGCCAGAAAATAAGCGTCCTTAGCGTCCGTTCCGCCCGGGTCTCCTTCATAAGCGGCATCCGTAATGGCTGCAAGCTCGTCAATTGTTTTAGTTGTTAAATCTAATAATAATCCCATGATATTCTCCTATTGTTGATTTTGATTTTGTTGTTGTTGAATAATGTTATGAGTCTTCTGTGTTACCGGAACATTCGGATTCGCAATATCCGTAACTTCAAGACCGAAGAAATACGGCAATGATTCATCGCTGATTGCAAGTTGTGTTCTCGATGATACTATGTAAAGCTCCACTATTATAAACTGCGAGCCGTTCGGCGGGAGCACTGTCCACGTTCCCTGTATCGTAACTTTGGTTGCGGTGTTGTCAATAATCTGCCGTGTTTGTCCTGCGCCTGTTCCGCTTATGATTCTCACATATTTGCCAATCAAAGCATCCGGTGTGTATGCTGCTGCGGAAGCCGTTATGGAAGTTGAATCGGAAGCCGTTGAAACCTGTGTGTAAAGTGTCAGCGTTACCGAAGCGTTCACAGGATTCGTTGCGTTAATCACGAATGTATTTAGCTCGATGTCTTCAACTCCTGCAACTCTGTCGCACACTACAAATAAATCATCGATTGAAATCGGTTGCCCGAATTCCCAGTTTTTCCAGTTGAAGAAGCCTGCACAAGCATCGGCAGTTGAAGCAAAAACCTGTGTGAGCGTAAATCCTGATTTAATTTTTACACGCTCTTTAACTGTAATCGCCGTGAAGTTAATGTTAATACATCTGACATTGCTGTATGCCCGATGTTTCTTCATTACTTCACTTGCTATGAAGTTAAGGTCGCCTGCCAAAAACGGGGCACCGCTTTGAGAAACCAGAATTAATAAAATGGAATCATATTGATTTCTGTCACGTTTGGATTTCACTCTCAACACTCTCGGGTCGATTCCGCGGACCCATGCTTCATAAGCAGCTTCTGTTCCCTGGTTAAGCGTTGAAATATAATTTCTTATTCGCTCACGATAGAGTCCGTCGCTTTCTATATCAGCACCGCCTTGTGCAGGCGAAGGATTAGTTACTGATGTCAATCCGGCTATTGCAGGTTTTCCGGTTATAGTGTTTACCTGTGAATTCCCGATTGTTCCGGCTGCTAAGCATTCCGCCCACACAACATCCGCAATGCTTGAGTTGGTGAATAACGAAGAATTGTTTCTTCCGAGAGTTATTTCGGTTTTCGTTTCATAGCTCGTTCCGGAAGATGGGTTCGTTACAATTGAACCTGCAGGAATAACTGTTCCCGAAGTTCCTGCGAATCTTATCAATACAGATGCCTTGGCGGCACTCAATCTTATTATTCCTCTTGCTTCTCCCAGCTCGTCTAAATCTTCACCCGAAGAAGTGTTCAAAAATATCTTCCGCTTTGTCTGGTATAAATCATTCCACATTTCCCTGACTGTGCCTGCTACTGCGGTAATGAGTCCGCGAATCGCCGTCTTCGGTTCAAAGACTGTTATCTCCGTCTGGTTTGCAACGGTCTCTCGAATTAAATCAGCTTCTATTATGTCTTTATGCTTAAACATTCGGTGCAAGATTGATTGCGTTTTCTTTATTTGGGATTACATTAATCGGGTAAAATATCACATCAAAATTCAAGCCGGTCGCTTCCTTGGAAGGAACACTTATTATATCAACAATCTCCTGAACTCTCGGCTCTGCTCTCAGTCTTCTTTCCATCTTTATTTTTGTGAATACTTCAAGAAAATCTTTCGGATAATCTCTGCCCCAGTCGAGGTCAAGTGTAATCTCTTCGTAAAATGGAATCGAGCCGTATTCTCCCATCAGATTCTTAATGCTCTGTTTCAATGTTTCGGTATAGTCGAGGACTACCAGCCTTCCTTCTTTGCATTGCAGGTCGTTTGAAATATCTTTCCCCCATGCACTCTTTCCAGAATGAGAATCATAGACCGCAAGATTATCATAAACCGTTTTCTCCTTAAGCTTTATAGTTATCGGAATTTTTATTGTTTCGTTTCTTTCCCGTGCATCCTGATATTCCTGGTATGAAAGGTGGTTGTAATTTAATATTAGCAACTCAGGAACGTTGAAAGCAAGCGAAACTTTCCGCAGCGTATCATCGGTTTTGACTTTATAATCCTGTGCAAGAGTGATATCGCCTTCACTGTCACGTGCAAGCATCAGCTCGAATTCATGCTCATTCATTTTATCAAATTTATATCTGACACGCTTTTCATTCAACTGCTCTATGGACCGTTCAAGCTGGTAAATAAATCCGTTCCAGTCGAAGTCCGAAAGAATAATCGAGTCTTCGCTCATATCCTGAATCTTGAATAGGACCTTCCCGAGAATATTATTTATCTCGGCAAGTGCTGAATCAATCGGCTTATAATATTCGTGTAGTGTCAGCATGGATAAATATCCCCGATTCTGAATTCATTAATTTTTTCCGGCTCTGTATAAACAATCTCATAACCTTTCGTTTCTTCCGTGTCGATATTTAAAATGAAATAATACTTTTCATTCTCAATGCCCTTCGAAAGAATTTGGTTATGATACCCGCTTCCGTGCCTGTAACGGTTCCTGATAAAACTTACTACTGCCGTTGCTCTCATATTACCGGGATATAGCTTTTTAAAGATTCGAGGTTCGGAATTCTCTGCCCTGCCGTGCTGATGAATCCCTGCTGCACCTGATTATATAGATTATGCATTTGATTCGTCTGAGCAAGATATTGATTTGCAAACTGAATGCTTATTTCAATATCACTTATGATATCAAGAATCTCGTCTCCTGCTCTGTAGATTTCTCCGATATATGGGATTTCATTAATCCATTTTATAAATTCACCTTCTACCAGCTCCTGCAACTGTGCTATCTTGATTGCGGACTTCACGAGCTTGACAAGCATGTCCCTGCCGTTCACGTCTATTATTTCTCCCATTCCTACACAATCGATATCATAGAACGGGATGATTGATGAAACTCTTGCATCCGAAGTCGGAAGAAATCCTTGCAGGTCAATCCTTCCCCACCAGTGATGAATCATATCATAAAAATTCAAGCCGTATATATAGCGTTTCTTCGTGGGAAGATTCTTATCAATCAGCGAATCCTTTATTGAATTCACTTTATTGAAAAGGTCGTCGCGGAATTCTTTGAACCGCTGGAAGCCGGTTAACAGTTTTCTTCCTCTTCTCAGTGCTGCATGCCCGAATGTGCCTGTCATTTTAATCCGCACCGGTTTCAATCCCGCTTTGTCCTGAAGAACTTCTTCCGAGAATCCTCTGAAGGTCGAAGACAGAACTCCGTGCTGGTAACGGATTGATGTATAAACTCTGTCGAGCATTACGACATTATCCTGCTCCGGAGCACCCAGCTCCTCCGTCCCGTCATCTTTACGGTTTATCGGAATCCGAATCACTTCAAATAAAATATAATTGAGCTGTGGCAAATTTTTTAACATCAGATTTTCAATCCTTTCGGCTCGGTCTCTTCCGAGCCCACAATAATCTTAAATTTTTGGGTCTCCAGGTTAGGTGACGCACTATGTGCTGCTATTAACGAAGGCAAATCTGTTGCTGTTGTTCCGTGAGGCACTTTAACGGCTATATTCTTTTTCGATGCATCAATCCATTTGAAAACTTCTTCGACAATTATTTCCGCCATGTCTTTATAAAGCTGGCTGTAACGGTTTATATTCTGCTGCTCGGATTGATTCCCCTGCGATTCGTCATATTGAACTCTTAGTTTCTCGTCCTCAACTGTTATGTTATATTGACTGACTTTCACATTCTTCTCAAACATCTTGCTGTGAAGTCTTTTCTTCAGGTTCGCTTTAGCTTCACTCAGAGAAGTCCCGACTGTAATCGGTGCAAGCGTCTCTAACAGCTCAACAGGGATAACTAACGGGTTCGGAATTATTACAGGTGGCGGCATTATACTACAACCTCATCTTCCGGTAATTTTGCAACCAATACATTTTGTGATAATGATTTTGAAAGCCTATCATAAACTTCCGTTTTGATTAACTGTTTATCGTCCTGGCTGAGAATCGATACTCCGCCCGGTCCGTTAAACTTCGCAACAAATAACAGCTCGAGAAATTTCCGCCATAGATAAATATTCCCGCCTCCCATTACTGCGGGTTGTAATTTTGCCTCTGTTAAAAGATTGAGATGAAATTTTGTGGTCGGAGTTGTATCTTTAATTTCAGCATTACCCGTCGAATCCTTATCTACTTTCTCCATGTCTTTTATAAAAGAAGAACGTCCGAGAATTACTTTCTTAGCATTGATTCCGACTTCATCCGCTTTATCCTGATATTCGCCTGCACCGATAAAAATTTTATCGCCTATCATTTGGAATGAATTCTTTGCGTTGGAAAATCTCACGTCGCCGCTCGAAGTCATTATTAAATTTGCATCTTTGCCCTCGATATGTAATTGCCATGACAGTGGCGTGTCTGTTTTGCCTTTTATGCGGTGAACAATCGAACCTTCATTAGACACTGTTTTTCTGCGTTCAAAATTATCATTGATGTTTGAATCCTCTTCCATGTTAGGGAAATCAAAATCGCTGTTCACGTTCGGCTCAAGATGATGCTGCCCGCCGAAGCTTTCATACGCACCGAGGATGCAAGGGTTAAGGTAGTCCGTATTCAAAAAACCTATCATTAAAATTTCGCCCGGCTTAACTGTGTTCCCTTTGCTGTCGAGTTCCCAAACTTTATAATTTCTTTTATTGCCGTCGAATGATGTAAGGTTGGGAGAAATCCGACCGACTCTGCTCAGTGGATAAATATTATTTTCTTTATCAAGCAGGTAAGCTACCTGTTTATCGCCTTCTTCTTTGTTGCGGTCGTTGCTGCTTTCTCCAGTGCCTTCTCCAACTAACCGTCTATATACTTCCTCAATAAATGTGCCGTCTATCATTAATGACAACGCACTTCCCGTAAACCCGTCTTTTGTATATGAAGGCGAAGAGCCGCCACTTGCTTCGTAATACGCTTTTCTGCCGAGCTTAATTCCACTATTGTTATAAACTCCAATCCCCGTGTTCCCGTAAACCTGTGCGTATTTACTCCCTACCACTATATGAGCTATTGAATTATTGTTAATCTCCGACACTTTATCGAAATCGCTGAATGATGGCACGCCCCTGTCCGGTCGATAATCAATCAACATCGAATGTGTATGGAATCTGATTGTCCCCGGCTGTATCGGCAATAACGTATGAGTGGGCGAATCCCCTTTGTATATTTCCGCATAAGCCGCCTCATTCCTGTTCCAAATAATTGCACCATATTCCACCCCTGCCGCAAGAGATTCTAAATAGATATTTTGCAAGCGAGTTCTTAATCCCTGCGACATCTGATTGATTGGCACTTGCGTTGTCATCGAATTTATTATATCAGTTATCTCCTGCGTTGTTACGTTCGACCATGTTTCTGCTCTTAATAATATGGGCGTTCCTGATTCGGTGGATTCAACGCCTGTTTGAAAGGTGGTCAGCTTGCTTTTTTTCGAGCCCGAACTGAGGTTAAGATTAATATATATGTTGTAAGATATGTTTTGCAGTCCTTTGATTTTAATTAACCCATTATTCTCTGTTGTATAATTAACCCATTCGGCTGCATCAACTTTAATGCTGATAATGTTTTTAATACTCTTAGCGTTTAAAGCCGAAAAATAATTCACAGCATTGATTAATATTTCTCCATTGACAGCATCATAATTCTGATTGATAACCTGATTGTCCAACACACTGCTTTCCCCCGCTCCCTCTGGGGATTCATCTGTCCTGTTATAATATGACAACGGCGCCTTCACTAAAATCCCTGTCGTGAAATGCATCGCTCCTTTATCAGGATTAAGATTCGTTATTTGTTTGAATTGGCCCAACTTACCATCCTATGTGTATATGGTTATTATGATTTTTTTGAGTTTTCCCGCCTTCTCTTATTGTAATACTGCAATATGGAGCATCCTTTTTGGTATCTTGATAAGGAGTGCATATTATCTGGCGGGTGGCTGTGCTTAATGAATAATCTATTTCCTTTATTATACACGTTGCTAATTTTGTTATCTTGTTAATATAATCTTTGCTCCCTACAACACCAAATGAGCTGGGAGCTCCGGCTACTGAAATATCAATTGCGTGCCCTTTCCCATGAGCCGATTGACCTCCATCTGCTGTCCAATAAGAATGTCCCGTTATAACACTTCCTATTCTTATCGGAAATCCGAATTCTTTCTGTCCCAGCATTTCAAGTAATTCATATATTACGGGAAATATATTATGCACTTCGGATTTATCACTTGAGCGGCCTGACCCGGTTTTTAAGTCATTCAGCTGACTCGTTCCTGCCGTTAATATTCCTTTATCTATCATCTTCAGAACATTTTCTTTCGATACGGAAGCCGTTACGGAACGCTTCGTTTTTCTGTTGCCGGGAACATTTTTTTCCGGTGTTGTATCTTCATTTATAATTTCATCGGTTGTTTTATTATCGACTGTGCCTGCTCCTTTAATTTTTTTCTGAAGGAATAAATCGAACTTAATAATGTTATGCGATTTCGGGTTCAAAGACTTTCCGTCGCCGTCAAATTGTTCTTCTTCGGAAGAAGGCATTCCAAGAGCTTCGTCAAAAGCTTTATAGGTGGTCCCGAGCTTTATTGTATTCCCCTCTTTTCTATTCGTCTGTGAACGGTAGAATTCTATATCTTCCGGATTCTCTCCTCTTTCAAGAGTTAAAATCGAGTGATAATTCATCCCGCCTGATGTTACCTGTATCATATGCTCGACGCCCTGCACATAAGCTTTTACGCCTTTTCTTCCCATCCTCGATATTTCATGAGGAAGAAATACCGGGTCGCCTTTCCTGATGTCCTGGTCCCCCCAAATAATTATTCTTCCATTTTCTAAAAACGGATTATACCGATGCCAGCAGAATAATCTTTCCCGTGCCTGTATGAGGTCGGATACCTGAAACACATCGTAATTGTCAGGGTCTTTAATCTGGTATGCCTGAATCTGGCTCGGGTCAAGTGTCTGCGTTTTTATCAGGTTGCTTTCCGAACGGTAGCTACGGACTCCGAATCTTCGTATGCTGTAGCCGTCGAGCATTGGAAAAAGCTGTCCGAAAACTCCAAGCGGCGTAGTGGTGAAAATATCTTTCCTCGGGTAAAAGCTTATGTAATTTATAACGTCTGAATCGTCAGAGCCGAGGTCATCGGCGCGAATCCTGTCTTCCGGAATTATATGATACGGCTCATTCGTTATCATTGTCCTGAAAAATGATTTGGGGCTGTCCCATGTCCAGTTGACAAACATCGATTTATTTTCCGGGTCGTCGGGATTGTTCACGTCCCTTTCGCCTTTAAATCTTGGCGAGTCTTTGGGTAAGCCGGTATCATCGACATCAGCAAGCTCAACCCTGTTTACAACAACATTATCTTTTACCGAGCCGCCGTTGAAAACAATATCGTTCCGCTTAATGCTCGGGTAAATTACTGCATTCTTTACGATTGTGCGCCCGACTTTTTGCTCTTTCGTTTTGAAAGCTCCTTTCTCAGTAAATGAGATATTAGCTATCGTTCCTTCTTGCTGATTCGTTTTAACTGCGTCGAGCAATTGCTGTGCAGGGTCAGTTGTCCTGTCGAACGGCTTCGGTCTGAGGAATAAACACGGCCGCCATTCAGTTCCTGCAGGAGTTTTTATTTCTATTGTATCCACAAACATTTCATAAAAATCTTTATCGATGCACTGCATCATATAATTATAAATCTGTCCTGTATATTGGCTTAGGTTTACGTCGGCTACCTGGTCACCGATAAATGCTTTCATATCGCAGACAAGGTATTCACCTACTCTTGCCATTGCCTGGGTGTTCTGAACTGCATCTCTCAGGCGGTTTAGTTCCGGCTCGGTCATGGTATGAAAATCCGAATCGCCGTCATAGAAAGGAACTTCGATTCTCACTGCCGGCATATTCTTTAACACATACAAAATTGCACAAATCGGATTGCTGAACCAGAATTGGCTTCCTTTCCCTTGACCGTCAATTCCTCTGAACAATGCTCCGAGAAATTCGACTCTTTCTTTGCCGAGGATTTGAACGGCTTTAGCGTCGCCCTGTAATTGCGGTGCGAACTCTACTTTATCATCGATTAAAAGCTTCGCAAAATTTCTGCCGGTTACAATTAACTCACGGTTATAATTGTCCGTAGTTACTTCCTTGGATTTCGTTATTCTGTCAATCAGCCCGATACATAAGCCCGGCTTCTCACATCCGATATTTACAATGTCATTTGTATCCAGCATTCCTCTTACCGAAGCTGCAAGATTGTAATTCGTTATTGTTTCAAAATTACTTTTGAAGCTCAGTTTCACGGTAAATGAATCGGCTGCATTGGATAAGTTCCCTCTGTAATGAACCGAGCTGACATATTTAGACAAGTCAAGATTCTTGTTTAACACTTTGAAATATGGCTGCGGTGCTCTAATCATTTTATTTCGTGGGATTCTCCCTCCAGCTGTTCATATCCAGTCCTTTATAAACGCTGCTCAAGACACCTACTATTCCTTCTCCCAATTTTGGTAGAAAATTATTTATTGATTCCGCCCATTCGATAGGTATAGGAAACGGCATTCCAGGTGTTTGAATCATCGGGCCTGATGGTTTCTCATTAGGACCATATGGGAGATTATTGGGATTAGTTTTCATCTGATTGGACATATTAGCCCAATAATTTGTTATCTCTTGCAATGCTCCCGTAGTATTTTCAAGCATCTTTCCCTGTGATTGCAGAACGGTCAATTGAGTTTCCATAACCTTCGTATAATTCTGCTCACCCATTTTTATCATCGCATTGTTGATGCTCTCGAGGTATTGTAGTAAAAGTGGAGTTTGGTCTTCGGCAAGTTTTTTCAGCATGTCGGCACTTGTTTGTGTCGGGTCCTGCAATGCTTTCACATTCTCTTCCCAGTTCTCAGCCCATTTGGAAATTTTTTCTTCCGGAGTCCCTTCGTATTTATCGAGCTGGTCGGAAACCATTCCTACCTGTTTGTAATTCAGTCCTGTCATTGCATTCATATACGCCTTAAACATATTTTTATTCCCGCCGCTTCTTTGCGTAGCGCTCGTTAATAAATCTTCCACGTTATGCTCACCGAACATTCCCTGCTGAAGACGTTCCTGCAGGTCAAAGATATTTGTATCTTCGCCTCGCCGCCTTGAGCCCTGCGTATAATTTCGCATTAACTCGAACGATTGAACGCTGCCGAGCTGAGGTGTCATTCCGGCATTCATCGTCTGAATCATATTCATTCCTAAATCCGGTAATCTGCCGTATGGTGTATCATTGCCGAATAACATCGATGGCAATGCGGAGTATTTTAATAAACCCGTTTCATCAACCTTGCCTGTGAATTGTGTCATTACAACCGAGAGCTGATTCATGCTGTTAATTAATTCATTATCTCTCGTTCCCATCCCTGTTTGTTTCGCAAGATTTCTTCTCGCCATCAAGTCCGAACCCGAAACATTCGTTCCGGTATATCTCGAAGAAAATTGTGAGGCATATATATCTTCCGGCTTATAACCGAATGCTCTGGAAAATTGAGTTTGTTCCTCAAAAGTATTTTTATCGAATCCGCTAATGCTTCCTTGTTGGTAAGCCATCTGCTGAAGTTGTGACATATCATATCCAAGCCCTGCGCCGCCTACGTTTGTCGTTCCGAATCTTGCTCCCATCATTCCTTTGGCAGAAGAATACGGAAGATATGATTGTGTATATTGCTCCATCAATCCATATAGCTGGAGATTCATCTGTGTCTGCCGTTGATTATCAGCAGCTTTTTTCATCGCTTCCGCTTTGATTTGTTCACTTTCATGGCCGCCAAATATGCCGCTGACTCCTGCTCCTAATTCAGAACCTATTACTGCGCCGTAAATCGAGCCGACTCCCGGTGCAATGGCTGAACCTATTCCTGCGCCTATCAATGCACCGCCTACTCTTCCCGCAGTATTGTAATTTGCCATATTTTGCATTGCTTTCAGCTCTGCATCAGCCATTATATTTTGAATTTCCATCTGTCTTCGTGCCTGATACATTCCCGGTGCGGAGCGGATGTCGAATGCCGTCTGTTCTCTGGAATATTTTCCTGCTTCAACCCCAACCGGTGCATTCCAGTAAGCACTTCCTAATTCCGAGATAGTGCTTGCAGCCATCGAGCTTCCGTAATACAGTGCGAAACCCCTCATCATATTGCCCGGCTTTTGACCATGCTTTTCTTCAGTTGATTGTAATAGTGCATTTACTTTGTCATAGTTTGTCTTCGCAAACCGCTCTATTTCTTTATTGGCAAGACTTAACCCGGATTTGAATTCTTCGCTGTCCGGCGATAAACCTACCATTTCAGCAAGTGTTAATTTATTATTCTGAATATAGCTGTTTGTTTTCTCCAGCATGTCAATAACGTCGGATTTCAGTTGTCTCAGCGGTTTCATGCTCTCTTTCGGGTCTACATGCATCAGCCGTTTGTGAAGCTCGATTTTATCGAATGCTTTGCCGGTTATATTGGCTTCCTCGATTATATTCTTGAAAATTTTTCTGGCATTTTCCGGAAGTGCATCGAGTCCGTCAGCAAAATCTTTTATAAATCCCTCGGCGAGCTTATCGCCCGCAGTTTCCGCCTGCATGATGTCTTCCGCTGCATTCATTGCAAGCTTTAAATCCAGTCGTATGCCTTTATCTTCGTTAGCCATTATTTGGGCGGATTGGTTAAAGCGTCTTCAAGACCGGCTCTTCTTAAGCGTGATTGTATGACTGCATTTTCTACCATTAGTTTTTTCTCGTCATCTGTTAAAGCTTTCCCGTAAATTTTTTCTTCGATTTTTTCGTGGTCAAATCCGTGCTCTCTTATTGTTTCTTCGATTTCTTTATTCTCTGCAAACAGTTCTTGCTTCATGAACCCGAAAAACTCTTTGAGCTTTTCCGTGTCCCAGTCCATGATTGTGTAACTTTCTTTCCTGTGGTAGCCGTATCTCTCTTTTAAAATTTTCTTAAATGCTCTGCCGCTGTATCTCAGGTAATCTTCATAAGCATCTTCGCGTGTAAGGGTGAGCCATCGTATATCGTTTGCGGGGATTTTATATTCTTCTTTCCACCATTCGGGAATGCTTTCAAGCTGTTCGAGTATTCCTTCGAGCCCCGGTGAAAAAGATACTTCCGCTGCTCCGCTATATTCTATATCATAAAATAATCTGTGAACTTCTTTGATGTAACCGTTAAGCAGCGATAGGTCGCTCTCGAAAGTTGCTCAGTGCGACCTCGAACGCACTATATATCTCATAAAATTCTTCTTTCGAAAGTAAATCGGGATTGAAATCCTCCGTGTCTTTTGTGAGCACTTTCATCTTGCCGTAGAACATAGCCGAATCAACTATGTTCTTGAATGAAAGGTATTTATGAAACGAAGAATGTTCCTTGTCGAGCTTTACGGTTCCGGGCTTTTCTCCTTCGATAGATTTCCCTTTTTCATCCTTCTGTATGCATTCTTCCATGTAGCGGTTTGTCATTGCTTCTATCTCGGCGAGCTTCACATAACCGTGAGACGTAAAATTGCCCGCCTCACCCTTTATTTGCTGCTCTTCAATAATGGTGGGACGGGCATAAAAAGTTACTTCTCTGGATGCAGTTTTAACGCATATCGTTTCTCTCATGGTGGTTCATAGATGCTTTAGTTTTATACGTCCAGCGGAATACCTGGCTTAACGTTGCCCGGATAATTGGATGACGGAACCAATGCTTTGTAATCCTTGCCGGGAAGCCGATAACGGTATGAAATCGAAAAGCTTCGCTGGGCAAGAGCTGTCGGGTTGAACGAGCCCGATTGCTGTGTTACAAGACATCCGTAAAACGCATTCAGGACCGTGCCGTGTTGCGGATGGTCTTCGCCTACAACTTCCAGTGCCGTAATCTCGGATTCAAATGCAAGAGTTTTTACGCTCGGCAGGTTGTCACCGATATGAAGAATCTCGAAGGTGTCAAGTCCGCCGCGTCCGAGCTCCTGTAATCCTATAACCTGTTCCTGAATAAAATATGTGTTGTATTCTACTACAGGCATTATGTTATATGTCTCACTCCAGTTGAACGAAGCGCCTCTCCCGATGAAATTCGCCGGGTCGATGTCTGTCGGCAGACGGTGATTCTTGAGGAAAATCATATTCAATGAATTCCCTGAATATGTTTTATTATAAAGCGGAGCATTTCTGTCGCCTTCGTATTTGGTTCCGAGACGGCTGAATGTTATCCGCTCTCCCTGGTTTAAAATTATTCCTGGCATAATGTTTAATTAAAATTTACAAATACTTTTTACGCTGTTGCATCAACTACGAATACTCTTGTGCCGATGAAATCAATCGGGTCGGGAATTTCTATCTGAACGTCTGGCAGTAATCCTGCTTTTGTGCGGACCACCTGAAGAACGCTTCCTTCGGTTAATTCTCCTGCCGCTTTGGAATTGTTGATTGTCTTCATACAATATCTCTCGACTTCTTCTTTAGTCATTTTATCGAGTCCTATCTGGTCTTCGTCCTGTCCTTCAATCAGTGTTCTGAAAAACTTATCTACAAGGTCGCGGGGATATTGCAGGTATGACATCTTATCTTCCCTGTTCCAGATTTTATCCTGATACTGATAAGTGTTGATTCCTCTGGTAATTTTTACACCGGTAATTCGTTTGTTGTAAGTCAGCACTCCGCTTCTTGTGAGCTTAACGAGTTCCGTTTCGCTCCATTCAACTTCGAATGAATCGAAGATGAGTGAATCACGTGTCAGGTTATGAGCTACGCCGTTAGCCATTTTATCGCCGAATACTGCGGGAGTAAAGCTTAATGAAGCGGGATATTTTTCCGCGCCGCCGCCGCAAAGAACAAAGCCGTCATTGTTCAGATTCTTTGCTCTGTAACACGGATTTGTATCGACGTCGCCGGTCGTATTGATATCGCCCCATGCTGTTCCACCTATTACGCAAATCGGAACTCCGTCTGTTCTTCTTTGAATTGCAAGGTCACGGAATACTGTATGCACGTTTGAATCGTAGCTGTCAAAATAATAAAGACGTAACTTTACTTTATTCTGATATTCAAAATCCTTCATCCATTCTTTAACGCCCGCCGCAATAGCAGTATAATCGGCTAATGTAGAAGCTTCCTGCCTTGCTGCACTTGAATCGTATGGATTCGTGCCGGGTGAATCGAGAATTATATATGTCGAGGTGGCATCGACCGTTACTGTCCATGTTGCAACTGTCAGCTGTGTCGCCGTGTTGGCTGTAATCTTGCGAATCTGTCCGACGCCCGTTCCTCCTGTGATTCTGACAAACTTATTAATCAGGTTATTGGCAGTCCATGCGGCGGCGGCGTCGGATAATGTTGTGCCTGTCCCTGCGGTCGCAGTTCCTGTCATACTTCCTGTATCACCTGCAGGTAAGTTCTGGAAATATGTTTTTGAAGCTGTGCCCGGGAGTGTAGTCGCGCCGGAAGCAATCTCCGCTTCGACAAGCTTTGAAGCCGCATTGATTTCATCTGCAACCTGTGACGGAGTATATGTTCCGAGCCATGTAATAGTTTCTTTGCCGTTTGTATCTTCTTCGAAGATTCTTGCATAGTCAGCGAGCAATGCACTTGCAGCAACTGCCGTTTTGAACGTAACTTTATAGCCGCCTTTGGTTGTATTGCGGACCGTATCAATTGTTTTAATCGTCTTTGATACAGGCAACGGATATCCATTCGACATCAGGTAAACATCTCCTTCGGCTCTCAGTCCTTCGAATGAATTAAGATAAATATAATCTGCCGTTCCGCTGCTCTCTACGAGCCGCTTGACATTCTTCGGTGGAGTAAGTGTAAGCGTGAATAATGCTTCGTAAATCTGGTATGTCGAGGTAACATCCGGAGTCGTGGTCCATGTAGAAACCGTTAATTGAGTAGCTGTGTTGGCGCTGATTTTTCTCGTCTGCCCTACTCCTGTTCCGCCTGTGATTTTCACCCATTTCCCTACAAGTGCCGTGCTTGTCCATCCCGCACCGCTGTTTGTGAGGGTTGTCCCTGTTGCCGCAGTAACAGCTCCCGACATCGAGCCCGATGCTGTCGCCGGCTCGGTGGAAGCTGACTCGACAATTGCAGAAGAAATATCGTTTCCTGTAATCCCTGCAAAATGGTCTTTGGCAGTCAGCTTGATTGAATTGACGGAAGAGCCGTCTTTGAGATAACCCCACCATTTTGTATTCGCCGATGCATTCACAACAAAAACAGTTTCCGCTCCGTGTCTTGCGGCATAACGGTAAGCTCTGTAAATATTATCGTCACCGTAATCACGAAGAAGGTCTGAGCTGTTGCTGTAAGCTTTAAACAGCTCGCTTCCTTTTTTCCCGGTGAGATTATAGGGACACCCTTTAAGGGAACGTCCGATAATTACTCCGACCTGGAAATCGGGAATCGCTGCTCCGGCGTTTTGGATAACATCCACAAGTCCGTATGCTCCCGGTATGTCATAAGTTTTTCCGTTGAATTCAAATGCTCCCATGATTTACTCCTATGAGTTATAAAGTTTGTTGTAAATTACTTCCCATTCCTGGATGGGTTTATTTTCTTCCGTGTCGTTGTTGTTCTTCATATTGTTCTTGATAGCTCCGATGGCAAACTGTGCAATTGTCGGGTCAACACGGCTTGCGACAAATGCTTCGACCGACATCATTTCGGATCCAGTGGAAATTTCCTTCTCGGCTTCTTCACCCTTCCCGTCCTTTTTAAGGTCTTCTTTCTCTTCGGGTTTTACTTCGGTTTTTTCTTCGTTGATTTTGTCTTTGTCTTTGGGTGTCATAGTTGTTATAAGCTACTACTATTATAAAAAATTTTTATGCTGCTTTACATTTGTCGATAACGTTCACTTCGGGAATCATCAGTCCTGAATCTAAGTTTATCTTTGTATGTGATTCGCTGAGTATTGAAATCATTATTCCCGTGTAAACTAATTTATCGCTCTGCTCCCTGTCTTCAAGTGATTCGCCGAGATAAGTAACTAACACTTCTATAGCTCCGGCATACATTATATATCTCCGTATAATATGCTCGTTGGCACGCAATGTATTAAATAACTCATGCAGCCGGTCAACGTTTCCTCTTGAGAAAATTGTAAGCTGAATTGTTTCCTGAATTATATGCCCTGTCCGAATCTCATTTCTATATTGACGGAGAACGTTCCCATAAAATCGTTGAACAATTTCTCCCTGATGCCTGTGAATTGTTCCCCATTGGTCATGGCTCGTAATTAAATTATATTCCTTCATTATTGGAACATCTAACTTTTCTCCGTTTTGGGAAACTAATGACTTGAACAAATTCTTGATGCAACGCTCTACTAATATTTTACCGTCGAAAATAACACTGATAGATTTTATCTCAGGAGTGCCTTCAATTTCCGCGGGCGCTGATAATTCTTTGTTCTCAATATTCTGAACATAAACTCTGTAATAATAAACAAGCTTGTTCGTGCAAATCATATCGCTGTAGGCTGTCGGCTTGGAATAAAAAGCTACATAAAAAATCTTATTCGCTTTGCAGAAAGCCGCGAGCTCTGTTTTCTTTTCTTCATCGTTAAATAATACAAAAAAATTATCGGCTATGGATTGGTCAAAGGGCTGTTGGTCCGTCTTTTTAAGGAGGATTATTCGGTGATTTGCTTCGGTCTCTAAATCCCATTCGGGAAGATTCCATTGCAAATCTAATTCAGACCCATAAAAATGCGCAACAATATAAATGTTGCGGACAGGAGCGACCATCGTTTGAATAATGGTGTTTAAGAAATTAAAACTTTACAAATATGCTAAACGCATTGTCCCAAAAAAAATAGCTTGTGGGAAAATATGTTTGAATCAATATTTGCACATGAAGCATTTGTTTACTGTTATTATTTTATTCCTGCTCGCTACGGCATCTTATTCTCAGAGCAAAGAAGATTTTTACGGCACTTGGGTAAATAAGGATTATGGCTTCAACTTTTATATGGAAATTTATCCTTCAGGGCGGTGCTGGTATAACGAATTTTGGTGGCATTGGTTCATTAAAGATGGGCTTTTGAAAATCTGCGGAACTTATAATTGTTTTTTTTATGAGTTGCGGGATAATTGTCTGTATGCTCATCATGAAGAAAGAAACGGAAGGCAACTCCCTGTTAATGAAAATTTTTCTTTTTGCCGGGGAGGTAATTAATTTCCGGTGATTTCGCGAATGTATGTATCCATAAACTCCTGCATTCTCTTACCGATGGCATCTTTCTCAATATTATAGACTGAGGAAAATATGTTTAGCGGTCGGAGCCCCGGATGAATATAAGCGGAGCTTTGATTCGGGGCAGAACTCATGACTCTGAAGGTTGTGTAATTCCGGTAAACTTTTCCTGTCTTCATTCTTCTCGTCTGCATCCTATCAAACTTCTGATTCTTCCATGTATAGTTTACCGGGAATACTTTTTTTCTGTCATGTTCCAGCCGGACTATTTTTGCCATCGGATAACCGCTCTTTCTGAATTTTACTTCACGTTCGAGCTTCACCGATTTTAAATTAAGGTTTCTGCTTTGTGTCTTTTTTTCGCCGAGCAATTCTTTAATATCCGTTTCTCCGTATCCCGCCCTTGCAAGATTCGTCGGTGTCATTATTATATGTTTACCCGTAACAATTCCTTGCTTAGACATCCGCTGAAACGCTTCATGCATTTGTTCAGTGATATGCGGCGGAGTTACCATTGCTCCTTCTTTATAAGGATTGTGCGATGTAAATGGAATGATGCGGTATAGATGTCCTTTCTTGCTCACCTTTACATTCTTGCTATGGAACAAGGACGATTTCATATCGAACGGGTCATAACCGTTTTCAAGAAGAAGGACTAGCGGCACTCCATTCTTCTGATAGTAATTGCTTATGGTATAAACCATCATCGAATCGCTTTCTCCCATATCTTCTCTGATGTTCTGAATATAATTCATCGGTGTCTTCAGTTTATTCTTGGCTGACTGCGCCCATTTATCGGCGAAGCCGGTGGCCTCAGCAATGAACTGCTGTTTTATCGCGGCATGTGCAAGACGGATTTTATCATCCACGTCCTTTCTTATTTTCGAAAGGACATTGGCGTTTACGGTTATATTAAACCGGGGCATTTATAACGCTCTTCGTTGTGGAGAAGAATTCTTTCTGAGCTTTTGTAAGGGGAACTCCGTAGTGTTGCTTGAGAAGAAGCAGCTCGTAGTATTCTTTGGCGGGATAATGGCTTCCTAAAGAATCCAGTGCCTCGAATTCTTTTTGATGAACTTTATTAAACTTTTCGAAATTATCAGGCATTGATATTTATATTTTCTTCCGGCTTCTCTGTGTAATCTAATAAATCAAGTAACCTCTGTTGCTCTCTGTTGGAATAAGGTCTCAGCACGCATGTAATGGATTTGGGAACCGAATCACTGTCAGCTCCTCTTAATCTCGGAGTCTCTGAAAATAAAACGTAATTAATATTGGCTTCGAAGTCCACGGCATACATTCCATCCGGCTTTTTCCCTTCCGCCCACACAATTTCTGTTTTATCGCCGTAGGTTACATCATAATCTTCATCTTCTTTAAAAATTGTTTTGAGTTGCGATATACTCAATACTTTTTTTACATTAAACGCTGCAAGATGATTTCTTATGTCCGGGTTAATATGGTCGGTCTTGCGGATGGTGTCATTCAGATTTACAATGACATCGCCCTTGGAAAGATATTGAAACATCGGCTCAGATGTGCCGTCGAGTTTCGTTTTGAATATTGTAAACCGGACTCCGCCTTCATACAGCAAACCGAGGTTAATGTTCTCAACGTCAATTTTAAAGTTGGTCCTGATTACACGGGTTATAACCGGCTCGTCATATCTCCAGCCGAGATAACAATCGTCTTTATTGTCGAACACTCCACCGTTCTCTGCAATGCAGGAACACTGCTTGCTCCGGTAATATTTTATGTCGACTCCGAATTCATCGAGGAAATCTGTCTGGTCGCTTTCATCAAACATCCTAAACATTTTTCACCTCTTTCAGTTTTTGCTCTATCTCGTCCATTGTCATATTTTCAACTTCATCGAAATTGAATGTCGGCTCGAATGTGTTTATCTCGGATAATATATCGCTCAGCCGGAACATCTCATAGGCAACTCTTTGAAGATTTAATTTACGCTCTCTTGTTGTTTCCTTGATTATAGTTTCAAGCTCGCTCTTTGTTTGCTGTAATGCTTTTTTCACCGGACCTTCGGGCGTAAACTCCAAACGATGGTTATTTTTATCAAGCAAGTCCTGTGTATAGCGTTTATCGCCCTTAATCTCCTGCATCTTTTCAATCCATATATCATCAATGTCTTTTAATGTTACCGCAATTATAAACGGATTATCTTTGAGAAGAATTGCAAGTTGCTCTTCTTCAAAGTCACCGACTGGCGGAATCTCTCCTGCTTCTGCCGGCTCTTCGCTTGCTCCCGGAGGATTGCCGGCAGATTCTTTCTGTCTGGTGCTCAGCCATCTTCTAAGCCCGCTTGACCCGATGTCTAATCTGCGGGTATCGTTCGGTCCGAACTGTTTTATAGTTCCTTCCTGAGTTTTCTCCGTGAAATCTGTGTCTATTACAGGCATTAAATTATCATATCTATGTTTGTCCCGAGTTCACGCAGTTTGTTATCAATCCATGTTGTCTGTATCCCGTTCAGCATTTGCAGAGCTGGAATACCCGCGAAGCCCTGCGATTTCGATGCACCGTCAACCGACTTGGAAATTGATGAAGCAAATATATTGGGAATTAATCTCCATGCATTCTTCAATATTGCTTCCCTGCTGATTGCATGACGGTAACTCTCCTGTGCGGATTTATCGAGGTTCATAAAATCTATTCCTCCGTCATATGTTATGTGAAAAAAGCCGGGTAAGCGGTCATGGAAATTTGTAAATCCTATCTGAAGTGCGGAAAGTGCCTGCAGGTATATCGGGAAAAATTCTATTCCTTTAATTGATACAGGCAGAAACTCTACCGTCGATTGCTCCTTATCTACAACAAGCTGGTCTTCCGGGTTCATCTTCATTATAAGTTTCTGTCCGAAATATACATTGTATTCAATAATTTCTATCAGCGGTTTATGATAAACCTGTATCATCCAAAAGCTGGTATGAAAATCCTGCTTGAAATAATCATGTTTCTCGTTTTCATATCTGACAGGATATAAAGTCGTCTTTAATGCTGTGCCAATATCACGTGTGGCCGCCTGAAGCATTGTTCTCAGTCCTTCGGGATTTTTCGCAGCATAGTTTTTTATAGAAGCTTTGAACCCCATATCAAGCTCTGAGTTCAGAACATAATCGATAAGATATTGCGATGTTACAAGCTGGACTATGTTCCCAGAAGCTATCAGCTCATATTCGGTCGGCTGGATTGGAATTTTATTGCTGCTTGAATCGGTAACATCCCATATCCCTCGTGGGTAATAGCTTTTAATATTGTCCGGGAGCGTGATTTCAGCTGTGTATGTTTTCCCCGCATCGGAAGATGTGGCATCTACGCTCGTTGCTTCGCCGTTGATTTTTATTAATCCCGAAAGCTCGTCGATGAGTGACAGCTTTACAGTATAGGTTGTTGCCTCTGCAAATTTCAGAGTTACGGTATTTTTTCCTATTGCTAATTGTTCCATAATCTTAAAATAAAAACGTTCCCGTTTTAGGCGGGAACGTAAATTAATAAAACGAACACATAATGAAAAGAGAAATGATTTTAATAAGCTACATAAATATCGACATTAGCTGCGTCTGCGCCTGCATTAGAAAAGTAAAGTGATGTTAAACCGCTGGTAGTCCCTGCGGCAAAACCGTATTTTTTATCAGTTGTTGAAATTCTGTCCACAGTAATATTTTGTGCTTCCCCGCCTGTTGTGTTTTTCTTGTATGATATTGCCTGGTCGCTTACAATGAAAAATACTTTTGCCTCATCAACTCCGCCTAAATCAACTAAGGTGTTTACTGCTCCTGCCGCTATTTTAATTCTTCTGCCAAGGTCTTTTTCTGTTAACCCTACAAGTCCGAAGGATTTTCCATCTTCGGGAAGCGTGAAACTTTGTAAAGTTTTTGTGCCTTCAAGAAGCGACAGGGATATTTGGAATTTGATTTCCAAATTATTCCGTCAGAGAATCAATGATTGCTTGAACTTTCTGGTTTGGCTTCGTCTCAACAATATCGGCAATCGCCTTTTCAAGTTTAGCAACTTCCTCTCTGGACTCGGTTAATTCTTTATCCAGCTTCACTATATCTGCACCTGCCAATCCTTCGGCTTTTAAAACTTCTTCTTGCAGTTCTTCAACCTTGTCGTTAAGCGCTTCGATTTCTTTATCAGTTTCTTCATCTGATTTTCCTTCTTTCAGTTTTGCATTCTCTGTTTTAACGTCGGTTAGTTCCTGCTGAAGCTTCTGAACATCGACGACAACCTTCAGCTGACGCGGGTTCGGCTGAACAGGAGGAAGCACAGGTTCGAATAGGGTGTTGGTATAGGTTATTTTTTTTGATACGGCGTCTTTTGTAAACAAAAGTCCGGACGTTTGATATGCTTTGAAATCATCTGAGTCCTTTTCAAACATATCCATGTTCCTGAGAAGCAGGAAGTCAGCAAGTTTCTTATCCTCTACTTCAAAGAATCCATCGTTATCTACTTTAAAAAGCTGGGGCGTATCTGTCCCGGCATGCATTTCATCATTGCGAACGTGAGCGTGAAATAATGTTCTCATTGTTAAATAAAATTAATTATCGAATAGGGTTAATTTACTTTCTGCAGGATAATCCAGTCATTCGCACGTGTCTTTATTGTCGTTCCGTTACCGGAAGATTTATTTCTTCGTATCCATTTAGCTTCAGTATATAAACTATTGGAAGTGCCGTTCAGGTCATATGAAAACTCCTGAGCCGGTGAAGTTGCGGCTGTCCCGATGATTCCGCTCTTGGCAGTTATACAGCTTAATACAGTATCTGCCCAGACGGATTTCCACATGCCTCCTGTCCCAAGCTGAAGCTCGAAATCATAGCTTGCACTGTCATTATCCGTAGAGCCCGTGATTGCAGTAATTTTTTTATAATTTTTCAGCTCCGAAAAAACAATAGTGTCGCCTTCGCTGTTTGCATTCGTTTCACCGAAGATTTTTACGGCATTGACGTGGCTGCCGTCAACGCTTTTACCTGCTCCGGTGAATATAAAGGCTGAAAGAATCACCAATAATATGCCGAAGATTCCGAAACTTTTTTTATATTTTAATATGTTCATGGTTGAAATATTTTTAGTTAATAATTATTATTATCCTAAGTCAACAGGGTTATCACCGATATTTATAATCCAAACTTCTCTGTTCGCATTTTTCAATATAGGTGTCAGATAGATTTTATGAAGCAATCTCACTGAATCGTCAACTTTAGCAAGGGGCTCAAACATTGCGTTCAGCAACTGATGAACTGCAAATACTTGTTTTGCATCGGTCGGCTTTATAACCATCTTAGAAGTTCCGGGAATATATTGGCCAGTGTCCTCTTTTGCTCCAGCCCATGTGGCTCTTGTAACAAGACGGTAATCCTGTTTTGTAGTGGAGTCCGTTCGTCTTCTCCAAATCTGAACGCATGTTGCTTCCTGCCCTGTTACGAAGCTTGAAAATCCGCTTTCGGTAAATACAACTTTTTGTCCGCTCGATACGTTTACCGTTGCAGTTTCAATTGCTGCGGAAGTTCCGAAGGCATTCTGAAGAATAAGCAAATACTTGAATGAACCGGCTTCGAGGTCATATCCGCTTGTATTTGCTGGAGTAGTTATCGCAAATGAACCGCCTGTAATAACGGGAGCTTTATCGGATGTAGCACCAACAATTTCTGTGCCGATATCGAGATTAAGCATTCCGTTCACAAAGCTTTCCGGATTCATGAAAATATCGGTCTTGTAAGTTCCGTTCTGGGTTTGATTGGTCCTGAAACTTGACAACATCTGGTTCTGCTGTAAATCCTGTCCGTTAATTATGTAACGTTGGTTCTGAATCAGGTTGTTAACCATGTTTGTCATATTCTTTGTCCCTGTATATGCATTAAGCGCACCTGTAAAGTGACCGATTGATGCAATGATTTCTGTAGCATCGTTTATATTTTTCGGAATCAGCACACTGCCTTTTAAATCAATGATACTCTGTGTGGGGAACCGGCATTTCTCTCTGTGCTGTTTTACCTCTCCGTCGAATTCGCTTGCAACCATATCCGAATCTGCTTCACGGATTGCATAGTCAAGAGACTTGATGAGCTCTATTGTATTGCTCTCTTTCAGCTCACCCAAAACTTCGCGAAGCATTCCGCCTGCTTTGCTCATCTCAAGTGTCGGTCCGTCGATTCTTCCGACTATACCGAAAAATTTAACCTGTTCGAAATGTCTTTTGTATTCCTGCTCCGTGAGCTCCGGCGAACCCCCTGCAGTATAAAAATTACCGCGTCCGATCTTGTCCTTCGTTGTATATTGTTCAACGGTTGATGTTGCTCTGAGCTTCGGAGAATCTTTCCAATACGTGGCTTCCTCTTCACGCTCGGTTAACATTACGACTTCTTCCTGCAGCGACTCTTTTTTCAATGCATCGCCGTCATCCATCGTTGACGGGTCAACATCGTAAGTCGTTGTTATGGAAAATGCTGATTTCTGAATGGAGATGTTTGCTAGTGCGTCCGCCCAGGAATATCCTGTTGAGCCGCTAAAATATTCGTTCATGTCAGTATATTATTTAGTTGCTGAATGCTTTTAAAAAATTTATGCTGCCTTCTTCAGAATGCCCTCAATTTCGGGCTTGAGATATTCATCGACAATTACCTGTATCCCGGCAGGCAGAACCCTGTATGAAGATGTCTTGTAAGCACTGACTTGGGCGATGCTTACTTTATCCTCCGCTTGTGCACGCATTAATGCGTCTGCAATTTGTCCCTGCTTCAATGACTTGGAAATTCTCTGCACTCTTTCATCGCCTTTTAAATCGTCGCCGTTGTTTGCAGGGTCGTCAGCTCCTTTTTCAGCGTCAATGTTGGTGGAAATGGCACTTGCGGATTTTTTGATGTTTAATGAGAGCTCGCCGAGGCCTGAGCCCAATACATTAATTGACTCGCCTTCGGTTTTCTGGCGGCTTGCAATTCCTTCAAGGGAATCAAACATGAATTGCAGTGACTTGAATATCCGTTTGCTTATTTCAGTAATCTCTTTTCTGGAGTTACGACTGTAGTCAATCAGCTCTTCATTGAGCTTCACTGAGCCGAGGAAAATGTCTTCGGCTTTGCTTTCGTCCGAGCTATTGACTGCATCTTTCAGAGATTTCTTGATTCTCACAAACTTTCTGTCTTCATCGGAACCTTCAACAAAGTTCTCTTCGATGCCTTTAAGAAAGCTCAGACCTTCGCTGATTTCTTTTGTCCCGTCAAGCAGTGATTTGCTGATTCGGGTTTCGTTTACAAAATAGGCGGTTGCTGATGCAGTTGCCGTTGTGTCATCTTGTCCTAATCCTTTATAATAGGTAACTGCTTCTTCTTGTGTTTTGAACATGGCTTTTGCTGATTTAATTATGAAATTTTCTTTGTTGTAAAATGATTTTTTTACCTGGACGTAAGTTTTTTGGTGAATCGGCTCGGTAGTAAATACTAAATTCGTGACCGAAACTTTTTTAAGCTTTCCTGTGGATTTATAAACAACCGCTGGTCCTTCTATAGATATTCCGAATTGCTTGACGTTTCCATATTTCTGCGGGTCTTTTATATAATTTTTATTCCATTCCTCAATATTGGCAAGGTCATCCATCAGTGATTTTGCAAGGTGATATTGCTCTGTCCCGTGCTTTGCATAAATCCTTCCCTCCACTATTACTGAAGTTCCTTCTTCTCTTCTGGATGTTGGAAATCCTACATGCGAATCCGGGTGTGTTTGATGCTCATATTTTATTCTGCCGAATCCGTTATCAATATTTGTAAAGTCAAGAATTTTTGTTGGGATTTCATCGCCCTGTAAATCTTTGCTTTCATCGGTGATGCAGCATTCAATACCGAAGTCGATATCCTTGTTGTTAGGGTCCTGCGACTTTGTGATTCTTGCTGGAACAAAAAATTTTACTGAGTCCATAGTTGTATCATGCTACTAAAACGATACAAATATGCTAAACAGGTTGTCCCAAAAAAAATAACTTGTGGGAAAATTTTTAAGAAGCGGTTTTTGTAAATAAATTCCGGTTGAAAAATCGGTAAGCTGTGGTTCGGGGAATGTTGTGGTTTCTCATAACATCTTTTAATGGACTGCCTGATTTAATGTCCTCTATAATAGTAGCATCCTTAACGGATTTTTGTAACCGGGGAAAAGACACTTTCTCGTTCCCGATTAAATCGTAAATCTTTTTGATATTCTCGTTTCCGATTATATCTATTATTTCATGCACGTCCGACTCGTTCATGCTGCCTGCTCTTGATGGTATAAAAGCTTGTCTAATAATTTATCATTTATAGTATTAAGTTTTTGCTCGGCATTATCTTTCGCAATCATGTAATCTCTGAAATCACCGTCAGCCCAGGGAGTCTTCGTGCCGTCATCCTTCGAAGTTTCATCGAAATTTCTTATATCAAGCTCATCGGAAAATTCTTTTACTGATGATTGAAGTTGTGAACGGTAATCCATCAGCTTATCGGTCGTCATTGTTTCAAGTTTATCATTGAAGCTCTTCATATCTTCATCCAAATCATCCTTGCGAAATTTTTTTGTAACGTTCAAAACTTTGTTCCTCGTAAATTCATCATCATACCCTTTCGGTTCAGATGGTTCCTGCGGCATGCTCTCATGAAAATATTTGTCGTTCGCTTTTTTCTTCTCGTCTTTCTTCTCGTCTTTTTTCCTGAACATGCTTGACACTATTCCTTTGAAAGATTTTCTCATACTATACTGTGGTGCTTCGGGAGATATAACATATTTCCCGCCTTTCATTTCTACGATTCCTTTTTGAATCCCGAGCTGAAGAAGATGTTTCAGTTTGTTCCTGTCATAATCGGTATGAGCTCCGAACTTCAACCGGATTTGTTCTTTGTCTAATCCTGTCGTATTAAGAATATGGTGCTGAAGTGTCTGAAGATTTAATGGAGCCGAAGTCCCCATCGTTTCGTGAAGTGCCTGTGATTTTGTTTTCCTGTAATCTTCCAGAAACTCTTCCATCGGGTTCTTTTTATTCTTCACGTCTTCTTTAGTCCCTTCGCCGAGTAAATGCGGGTAATTATTTTTTACGTGGCTTATCATTTGAGGCGATATGCCTGCTTCATATAAACGCTCCGGTTCTTTATCGGAAATATTCGCAAGCTGCTGCCAGCTGAACGGCTCAAGCTTATCTTTTTGCGAATGACCAAGAAGTTCTTTAACCGGAACTTTTGTTGTGTCACGCTCGGTAGCCCAGTTGTGAAGTTCATTATATTTTCCGAAAACATTTTTATACTCGCCTCTTCGTGCCTTGATAGCATCCGGCGTAAGTTCGGGGTGCTGGCTTTCCACTTGATGAAGGAGCTGTGATTTGCGTTTCAGTGCTTCATTGTAAATACTTCTCTCTTCTTCCGACGCTCCGGCTTTCGGTCTTGCACCTTTTACTGCATCGCGGACTTTCTGGTATTCTTTATGAGTGTTCAGATAATGCTCTGCGTCTATAACATGGTCGGGGTTGCCTGCATCAAGAATGTTGTCCTTTAATGATTCGATTGCTTTTTTATGCTCGGGTGTATCTAATCCTTTTTCTTTTCTGTATTTACTCAGCTCATCTTTGACCGAATTGATTTCGGTGAATGCTTTGTTTGTCTTCGCTTCTTCAGGGTTATTCATTTCCCATTGCTTGAAGCGTTTTCCGAAGTCATCATCCGACTCGAACATCTCCCGCTGCAATCCTTCAATCGGATAATTCTTATTCATGTCAATCTTATGCTTCGATGCAGTATCTTTTATTTTTTGATAAATCTCCTGCTCTCCAGGAGCCATGAATTCCGCGCCCTGGTTTTCCATATCCTGCTGATGCGATGAAACCGTTTTGTAATTTCCTGTCCCGCCTGCTCCTTCACTATGGAGTCCCATAAGTTTTCGGGCTTCCTCGTTCGGTTGGTCCGCATTGATATATTTTTCATTTATATCGCTCATCTTCGATGCAATGTTTTCCGATGCAGGGTTTGCAAGCTCTAATTCACCTTTATCTTTGTCGTGCGATTTAACTTTCATTTCTCTGCCGCGGAAATTTACTATTTGACCGATTGGAACTTTCTCGAAATCTTCTGGAGCGGATTTATCGCCTGCAAATTCTTCCGGCACTTTGCTGAACATTTTATTCCCGAGCTTGCTGTAATCACGTTTCCCTTCTCCAAACAATCCTTTGCCTTCGGATGAAGAGGGCTCTTCATATTCTGCTTCGTTGCCGTCTGCACCGTAATAATTTTTTGTGTAGAGTTTATGTCCCGTTCCCTTATGAAGATATTCATACATTCCTTCCGCAGGGTTGAATGGATTATCGACCGGCTGGCTGAACTTATAGTCTTTCGATTCTTTGCCTGTCGAATCCTTGAAGTTACCGGTATCCCTGTCGTCATAAGTATCATAAACAATTTTCGGATTCTTCTGCGATCCGCTCAGCTTTGCAGCTCCTTCTTTCTTCCCTATTTTCTCGAACCAATCTTTCATTTGAGGCACATCATAATTAGAAAGATTTATTTCTTCATCGCTACGCTTGAACGGCTTGATGAAGTTTTCATAAAAATCCGGCTCGATTTCGTTTCTCATCTTTACTCCCATCTTCCCGTAACGTGAAAATAAGTTCGGGTCCTCCATATGCATCATCACACTCAGCGGGTTGCTGTGTTCTTTTAATGCTGTCTGCAAATTTCCTAAGTCGCGTTTATCGTAATGCTCTTTATGCTCGAAGTCGAATTTGTTCATATCGGCTTTCTTTCCTTCGGTCTTATTGCCTTCAGTTCCTTCGAATTTATTATAATCGTTCTGTGTTTTGCCGAACCAGTCTTTGAACTTATCCATATCGACAAGCTTATTAGCATAGGAACCGTAATTCTTGGTATACAGCTTCCGGACTTTATCCTGATTCTTCATGTCCCTTTCTTCAAGCTCCGACGGAACGTTAAATTCATTGTCATAACTTGGTGATTTGGTATCACGGAACCGCTGAACATGCTGATGAAGCTCCGGCGAAAAATCTTTCTTCCCTAAATCTTCTTTGAATCCGTCGAAGTCTTTATACTTCTTAACTTCATCATGAACATCTTTATGCAGAAGATTCGGGTTATCGTGAAGATGGGTTGCTTCGCTCTTCGGAAATAAATGCAGTCCGCTTTCGATTGCCGGTTTCTCTTTGCCCTTATCGAATTCAAGTTTGGCTTTCTCTTTTTCTTTTTCTTCACCGAACATTGACATCTGCGATTTGAAGAATGAAAATATTTTAAATAACTTCATATTATTCCTGTTTAGGTTTATTAATTGTTTCGCTTATCACATCTCCCAAATCAAAATTCAGCTTGGCTTTACCGATGTTTCCTTTATGATGCTCACTCGGATTTTCACGCTCGAACTTTTCATAGAACCGGTCAATCATTTCCTGCGGCGGCTTCTTTGCAAACATGCTCATCGTATCGTCTTCATCCGACTGGCGTTTTATGAAATCGTAATACTGCTCGGTAAAATTCTTTATCTTCTCGGGGTCGGGGTGCGTCAGTAAATCATAAAGGACTCTTTGTCTCTTCGGCGTCTGGAACATTGCCTCGCCGAGATTTTTATTCTTTGACCTGTCACGCATTTCTATGATTGTCTTGTCGAGGTCGCCCTGCAGGCTGTAAACTTTTTTATCTGATTCTTTAGTAACGTTCTGAACCTGGTTCCACATCGGTGCGGAATTAAGTGAGCTCATTATCCGGCTGCCGAGCGGATGCTTCTCGAGGATTTTCCGGGTCTTCGGATTTTCTATCGCATTAGCGGAAAGAATATCGCTTATGAAATTTTTTCCGTCACCGGTTAATGTATTGCCCGAAAAATATTTTGCCAGCATGTCGTCTTTCAGCTTGCCCGAAAGAATTCCGCGAATCTTTTGAACGTCGCCGCCTGCGAGCTGGTGAACTTGTTTGCTTCCGACTAATCCTGCAATCTCAGGGATATGCTCAGAAACTTTCTGGATGTTCGCCTTCTTCATATCTTCACCGGAAATTTCTGCCTGCTGTGGCGAGTTCAATACGGCTGACAGCTGGTTATATTTTCCGAAGTTGGTATTTACATTTTCAGGATTATCGGCATTCTCGGATAAATCATAATTGATAATACGCTTCACGCTCGGGTTCGGGTTCTTTTTTATTTTCTCTATCAGCTGTGCTTTTTCTTCGGGCGATTTCGTTTCAATGAAATCATCAATATGGTCGATGATATGCTGGCGTCTCAGCTCTTTGGTTTTTTCGTTCTGAAGCTTCTCTCCCATATCGCGTGAGTTTCCGCCTATGACGTAACCTTTAGAATCTATGATAGAAGTATTGTCATTCCCCTGCGGTCCGGGATTTAAAATTTCTTCGGGATTATATCCTTTGGTTCTTTGACCTTTCTCGTCGAACTCCGGCTCGCTTCCTATATCCTGAACAATCTTGCGGTATGATTTCGCCGGCTCTGTATTTTCATGATAAGCTTTCGCCTGGACGCCTTCAGGGTAAACCGGATTTTTCTCGAACGGTTTATTCGCCGAGTCTTTATGTCCGATATGCGAAGCAGTCGTATCATCGAGATTCACGATTGCAAATTGTGCGGGAAGATTGTCCAGCTCTTTATCTTTTAAGCGGACCTGCGTCTGCTTGCCGAGAATTGTATGCTCTTTGTCTTTCAGATAAGGAACATTCGCATAATTTTTTATGAAGTTTTTATTCTGCTTGAACTCAATGCTTTGCTCGGCAGCTTTTTGCTTTTGCTCGCCTGATATTTTTTCGGATTCTTCTTTCTCGGTCTCGGTTGCTTCACGTTCTTTCTGAAGCCGGTTGAATTCGTTTGTGCCTTCTGCAATTTTATCGTGAGGGAATAAATCTTCTATCTTTGAATACGGATTCGACTTATTGACATTCGAATGAGCTTCATCCATCGTCTTTTTAAATTCATCGTGCAATTCGGGGTGCTCCCCGAGATAATTCTTAACATGCTCTTCTTTTATTTCTTCACCGGGATTTGCTTCGCTGATTCCTTTATGAAGGTTCTTTGCGAATGTTTCGCCGGCATTTTTAATTTCTTCGGCTGCCTGGTGCTGGATGTTTTCGACTGCATCTTTTACGTTCTTCCGTTTCGTCGAATAAGTTTGTTTCGATTCCTGCCTTTTCAAAACTTCTTCAAGAGTTGAAAGGTTTGTATGCTCGGTAACTTTTTTTAATCCCTGGTATGCTGAAAGCTCGACGTCGCCTGTTTCGGGGTTCATGCTGACGGGTGTGTAATCTTTGCTCCCGACTCTTACTTCCTGCGGGTTGGTGAACACGGCACGCTTTTGTCCGGTCGTTATGAGAAGCGTGTTAAAGAGCTTGCAAAACAATATCTGAAAAGGATGAACGCAGCATGAGTGACCTTCGATGCGAATGAACTCCTGTTCTCCGTATCGAACTGAGTTTCTACAAATTGCTGAACGTCTTTGACTAATCCTTTCAGCTTTCCTATCGGCGAGGTCTCGTTATCGAGGTCGGTTGCTTTGGAAAGCTTCTCGTAAGTTTCCGCAACATCTTTCATCCGTTTGTCTATTTCATCCTTCACGTCTTTCATCTGCTCACGAAGGAAATTCACCGTCTTGCCGAGATACGAATCTGCAATTGCAGGATCAAAGTTTCTGCCGAGTTGCTCTGTCATTGTTTTCTCAAAGCTCTTGAGCAGGTCCGCAGATTTCTTATCGAACGTGAGTGACAGCTTCTCGAACTCCGTTTTCACATACTGCACATCCTGGTCGGTTTGGATATGCGTCATGACTTTTACCCCGACTTCAATCAGCGGAATAAGCTTCGAAACATCGTCTTTTATATATTCCTGTGCTTCGGGCGAAAGCTTTGATTTGTCAATCTGCATTGTTTAATTCTTTTTATATTTTTTTTCTTCGATATGGGGAAAGAATCCCTTTGCTTCATTGAAACTTAATTTAGAACCATAGTCAACAATCATATTAATATCCTGCTCTTCATCGACACTGAAAGGTTCAGCACAACCTACTCTTACGGATTGCTCACCAATATCATTCTCTATTAAAACAAAACCGACGTTCCTTCTGGCATTACGCCATTCTATGCCAAGTATTTTTGCATTTGCCATTCAACTCTTCCTCATCTTCACATAATCATCGGGGCTTTTCGCTGCATCACCGATTTCTTTTTCCCGCTTCCATACAAACTGCTGAACTTCCTGAGTCGAATAAATATCTTTCGTCATTTCGAATGCCTTATTGATAGAAGGATTCCCTTTCAGCTTTGTTATGAAAGCAATGATTCCGGCTTCGCCGCTTTCCACATAAGCTCTGTATAAATCAAGAATGAATCCTTCGATGCCTTTTACTTCGTTTGTTTTGCTCAGCTCACTTTGCGGAGTGATTGACATATACACTCCGAGACCGGGGATAAAACAATTATCCGGAAAGTATCTGTCAACGAGCAAAAGTTTAATAAGCGAAGAAAATTCTTCGTAGGTTAGTTTGTTCATTTGTATTTGGTTGGTTTAAAAAAACTTGCGGGGGTTAACCCGCAAGCTCCACGATAACCGTAAGGAATAAACCTTACGCTCTGCTTTTAAGCAGACTCTTTGTCTTCTCCGTTCTCGGTTTCTTTCGGGTCAACGTCTGTTTTGCTCCCTTCTTCTGCTCCTTCCTTTTTCACTTCTTCTTCCTTTTTCACTTCTTCTTCCTTTTTCACTTCCTCTTCCTTTTTAACGGGGTCAACAGTTGGGTCTATTTCGCTCAAGGCATCCTCCTTCCTAAGATAATTTTTACTTTCAATATGGGTAATTGATTCGTCAATTCTATCACGCAAACGTTTCAGCCCTGTTATATTAAGGTTCTGAAATTGCATATCACGGTTTGTTACTAATACTCTATGTTAATGCTTCCCTGATTTTCATTTGTTTGAAGAACTAACCCGCCGTATCAATAGGAAATTTCTGGAGGAACCCCATCGATGTGGCTCGGCGGATTAATTCAGATAAATTTTAATTGTAAATTCCCACCTGATAAAATAAATGATAAATTTTGCATTCTCTTTTTCATTAATCTTCTGCGTGCCGATAATGTTCGGCGGTTTCTTTAGTTGCTCTATGCTCCTATCAGAGCAAATTTTTTGGATTAACATCTTCTATCTTTTTTTCTTCCTTTATTTCGGTGAAATCTGCATCGGTTGTTTGTTCGTCGGTAACAGGTTCGTATGTCAACTCTTTAGTTTCTTTTGCTGGAGGAAGTGCATGCTGCTCTCTCTTTAGTTCAAGTGCTTTGCGGATTGGATTGCCGTATTCGGAGTCAATGTCTATAATAATTACGATGTCGTCTTTTTGTATCGGCTTGCCGTCCACAATAATATTCGCCTTCTCAATATGAATTTTCATTACCATCGGAATCCCCATTAACCGACCAAATCCTTTTGTTTCTTCATCTCCGTCTTTAACAGTATGCAGAGCGTCTTTAATATAATCATAACTCTTCAGGCTCTTGGTCCTGATAACATACGGTCTGATTATTGCTGCATCACATTCATATAAAATAAATCGAAACTCAACCTTTGGTCCGCATGTCGGCTTAAGCTCTTCGAGAATAAGATTGCCTTTCTCCGTCTTTACTTTTCTCCATGTATCCCGATTGGGAATGTCTTCGGTTTTAACTTTCACATAGTCGCCGGCGTGTGTCCCCATATCATTGGATGCAATAATCTTTTCTGGCAGACCGGTTCTGTAACCGCAATTGCAATATGGAAGGTCTTCCCATATTCCATTCGGATTAATTCGTCTGGCAGTTTTTCCGTTACCGACACAATCCACCATTTTCCCTCTGTTGTTTTTATATAATCCGGGGAGTATCCGCTCTATATCATTGGACGGGCAAACAAATTTAAGAATAGTCGGTCTTATACCATATACTTTTGCAACTTCGGGATTCTTGTCAACTACAAACCATGGAACTGCATGCGGGATAGGATATTCATCTCTGAAGGTTGGCTTATGGTCTTTATCTTCGCGTTCTTTTTTGATAAAAGGATACTGCACATCTTTTTCAACTCTCAAAAGAACATTCTTTTTATCACTCATTGCCCGTATAACTTCGAACTCTCTATCCGGATTCGGGTCGCCTTTCACTTTCACAAATTCTATCTTGCCGGCATTATCATCTATCATGCTCCTTTCAAGAAGCATATTAATAGAGCATGCTTTTACCATCACGCCGAGCTTTATCTTTCCTGCGTAACTCATTCTTCCGGTGGTCTGTCTGTCTTCAAACATTTTTCAGTAACGTTAATTGTGCGTGATAAACTTTTTCCCTTTTATCTATGGAGCCGTTTTTTCTCATAGTGATAATCTTGCTTAAAGGTATCTTGAGAATTTCAAAATGCTTCTTGCCCTTAATCTTTGTTTCAATGTATAAAACATCCGCCGGGCGATGGGTTTTTCTTTCTTGCTCGCTCCACGATTTTAGAAATCTGGCTGAGAGCTTTTTGTATATCCTTCGGTATGGGCGGCATTAGTTTATTGTGACGGGGATTTTTTCTTTATGTATGGAATTATATTTTTCTATATACAGCGAAAGTGCTTCGAACATAATAACACTCATTTCATGCTTTGTCGTATCCTTGCATATATCGAGGACTTGCTTAACCGTCGGAGTGAGCTTAACACTTTCTGTCGACTCTTCCTTGGGCGTGAAAGCGTTAGGTCTGGTTATTATAATTTTGTTATTTGCCATTTGTTATTAAATCGTTATTAGTTATTTTCGGATACTCATTTGATTAGTAGTTTTATGCTTCGTTAAGGTGGTCTTTTAAGTAGTGATGAAAGTGGCACAAATATAATATCGGAATTTGATACATGCAAGTATCCTGTAAAGATATTTAAAATATTTTTTTTATGGCACCATTAAATACATTCGGCAAACGTTTCCGTTTTCTTCGGGGCGATGTTACGCAGAAAGAATTTGCTGCACTGCTCAAAACATCGGAAGGGAACATTTCGAAATATGAAAACGATTACACTTACCCCGATGCAGAGCTTCTCAGAGAATTGGTTGAGCAACGGAAGGTGAGTTTGAATTGGCTGATGTTCGGCATAGGCCCTAAATACCTGCATGAGATTCCGAAGGATAAAGTTGTGGAACAGTTACTCGAAGAGAATCTGGAGCTGAAGGTTATGACGAATAACCTTTTGAAAAATATTGATAGCGTTATTGCAGAAACTCGGAGTAAATATACTATGAAGAAAAAATGAGACCGAAGCTTACACCGTTAAAACCGAAAGGAGCAATCAATAAAGAAATTGTCCGGCTCTTGAAAAAAAAACAGGATGGTTCCGATGCGTTATACAGCATTGCAAAAAAGTTTGATACATTCCGGGCAACAATCCGTCGCCGGATTGAGAACGAAAATACCTGGCATGATTACATGATGATGTGCGAGCTGGAAAATTATTTCAAAGTTGAGCGTGGCTACTTTTATAAAATTGCAAAGAAACGATAATCATGCGTATCTATATAGTATCCCGGTAAAATGTTCTTTTGTATCTGCTTTATCTGTAACAGTTTAATTTGCAGAATATTCGTATCATATCTGCCTTACAAGCAGAGGGTCCGGGGTTCGAATCCCTGAACGCCCACTCCCTAAAAGTTGAAAGGTAAAAGTTAAAAGTTAAAAGGTGAAGAGTCGTGAACGGAAATTCTTTAAAGCTTTACAACTTTATAACCTTCAAACTTTCAAACTTTCAAACCTGACCTAGTGCGTAACTCCAAAGTTTTACTCCTCGTTTCTGTTGCTTTAATTTTCCTCGTCAATCTTTTTTCCGATTCAATCAATCCCTACTATTACCAAATTATTATCTATGCTGGGATAAACATTATTCTTGCGGCAAGCTTAAATCTCATCAACGGCTACACGGGACAATTCTCGCTCGGTCATGCAGGATTCATGGCAATCGGGGCTTATGTTTCTGCGGCAATCAGCACATACTTTGCACCAATTCTTCTTTCAATTTTCGGTGACGGAAAAGTTGGCGTGATTTTTTGGCTCATCACAGTTCTATTTTCGGGAGGTATCGCTGCTGCATTAGCCGGTTTGCTCGTCGGTGTTCCCTCTTTGCGTTTGAAAGGAGATTATCTCGCAATCACAACGCTTGGATTCAGTGAAATCATCCGCGTAATAATTCAATCACTTTCCGTCGTCGGTGCATCACAGGGATTCAGGGGAGTTTACGTTTACCAAAACGGTGTGCGAAGCTTGGAAATGATTCCCGAGCTTGGGAATATGTCTTTTAATTTTTATTCGATTCCAAAATATACAGATTTCTTCTGGACGTTTTTGATTGTTGCGATTCTGATTTTTGCAATCACGAACATAATGAAATCAACTTACGGCAGAGGATTTATCGCAGTCAAGGATGATGAGATTGCTGCCGAGTCGATGGGAATAAATACGACACGATACAAAGTTACAGCTTTCATTCTCGGAGCGTTCTTCGCAGGAATTGCAGGCGGGTTGTATTCTCATTTCATTCAGTACATCAATCCCGAGGATTTTAATTTCTTGCGTTCGGTAGAGATTGTTGCAATGGTAATTCTCGGCGGAATGGGAAGTACACTCGGCTCGGTGATTGCCGCAATCATTCTTACAATTCTTCCGGAGCTTCTGCGTGACATCCAGCAGTTCAGAATGATAATTTATGCTTTGCTCTTAATCGTGATGATGATTTTGAGACCTCAGGGTTTGTTTGGAATAAAATTAACTTCAAAAAAGAAAACTTGATTTGTCACTGCTTAAATTAGATAACACAACAATTCGTTTCGGCGGCTTAACTGCTGTTGACTCATTAGATACCTTCGTCGGACTGAACGAGCTTGTTGGAATGATTGGACCAAACGGTGCGGGCAAGACAACGGTTTTCAATATCATCACCGGAGTTTATGACCCGACCGAAGGTGACGTTGTTTTTAACGGGGAGAGTATCGTAAAATATAAACCATACGAAGTTACACACAAAGGAATCGCACGGACGTTTCAGAACATTCGTTTGTGTCCGAGCTTATCGGTTCGTGATAATGTAAGAATTTCATACAGCCATCATTCAAAGAATAAGCTTTTCAAATCAATTCTTCAGCTGAAAGCATATCACCGCGAAGAAAAGGGAATTGAAGATGAAATAAACCATTTGCTAGAGCTGTTCGGCTTGCAGGTTGATGCAAATGAATACGCAAAGAATCTCCCATATGGCGACCAGCGTAAGCTTGAAATTGTTCGTGCACTTTCAACCAAGCCGAAATTACTTTTGCTCGATGAACCCGCAGCAGGAATGAATCCAACAGAAAAAAAAGAGTTGATGAACTTAATCGTGCGAATCAAAAATGAGTTCTCGATTTCCGTTTTGCTTGTGGAGCATGACATGAGTGTTGTGATGGGAATCTGCGAAAGAATTTTTGTTCTCGATTACGGGAAAAAGATTGCTGAAGGCAAGCCGGAAGAAATCCAGAAAGACCCCAAAGTTATCGAAGCATATCTTGGAGAAAATGTGAATGCTTAAAGTCGAGAACCTAATTGTGAACTACGGAGCGATTAATGCTATCAAAGGAATTTCAATTGATGTGCCGGAGAAAGCTATTGTAACTTTGATTGGAGCAAACGGAGCCGGCAAAACTACAACGCTTCGGTCAATTTCAAAAGTCGTTTTACCTGCTTCCGGAAAAATAATTTATGATGAAACAGATATTACAGAATTTCCTCCTCACAAAATTGTTGAGCTTGGACTTTGTCACGTTCCGGAAGGACGTTTGATATTTGCGAATCTTACTGTGAAAGAAAATCTTGAAATGGGTGCATACTTAAGAAAAGACAAAGAGAATTTCAAGAAAGACCAGGAATTAATTTTCGCAATTTTCCCGAAACTTCAGGAACGAATCAAGCAGCCGGGAGGAACGCTGTCCGGCGGTGAGCAGCAGATGCTCGCCATCTCGCGTGCATTGATGTCAAAACCAAAAATGCTGTTGCTTGACGAACCGTCACTTGGCATTGCACCGATTCTTGTAAAAACAATTTTCGAAAAGATTGTCGAGATAAATAAAACTCTCGGAGTAACAATTCTACTTGTCGAACAAAACGCAAACCTCGCTTTATCTGTTGCGGATTATGGCTATGTTCTTGAAACAGGTGAAATTATTTTACAAGGTCCGGCAAAAGAGCTTGCTAAAAACGAAGAAGTGAGGAAAGCATATTTAGGAGAAACATAATTTGAAATTAAGAAAAAATTCATGATAAAATTCGCAGACGGAATAGGACGTCTTGGCACAGAAACAGCTTTTGAAGTTCTTGCAAAAGCACGCAAGCTCGAAGCCGAAGGAAAAAATATTATTCATCTTGAAATCGGTGAGCCGGATTTCACAACACCGAAAAATATTTGTGATGCAGCTATCCGTTCGCTGCAAGCAGGTGATACGCATTACACCCCTGCTCCTGGGATTCCTGAACTGAGAAAAGCCATTGCCGATTATGTTTCAAGAACACGCAGCGTTCAGTTTCTTCCTGATGAAGTTGTGATGACTCCCGGTGCAAAACCGATTATGTTCTTTGTTATACTTGCATTGATTCAGCAGGGTGATGAAGTAATTTATCCCAATCCGGGCTTCCCTATTTATGAATCGATGATAAATTTTGTTAACGGAACCCCTGTGCCTCTTCAACTGAAACAGGAAGATGAATTCAATATTAATATAGATGAGTTTGCAAAACTTGTGACAAAGAAAACCAAGCTTGTCATTATCAACTCGCCGGGTAACCCAACCGGGAAAAACATTCCGCAAAGTGTGATTGAGAAGATGGCTGAGATTTTGAAAAGCTCTGATGCATTTATTTTATCTGATGAAATTTATTCGAGGATTCTTTATGACGGAGCAAAACCGTTTTCAATTACAAAGCTTGACGGATTTAAAGACAGAACAATCATCCTCGACGGCTTCTCAAAAACTTATGCAATGACCGGCTGGCGTGCGGGATACGGAGTAATGAATCTTGAGCTTGCTCCCGTGATTTCAAAGCTGATGGTGAACAGTAACTCATGCACGAATGCGTTTGTTCAAAAAGCTTGCATCGAAGCATTGAACGGTCCGCAGGATGAAGTTGATAAAATGAATGCTGAGTTTGACAAACGCAGGAAAATTATTGTTGACGGACTGAATAGTATTAAAGGATTTAACTGCACAACTCCTGATGGTGCGTTTTACGCTTTCCCTTCAATCAGAGAAACTGGTTTTACCTCTAAAGAACTTGCTGATAAATTATTATATGAAGCAGGAGTTGCTTGTCTCGGTGGAACATCATTCGGAAAATTCGGTGAAGGATTTTTGAGATTCTCTTATGCTAACTCGGTTGAAAATATTAATGAGGCGATTAAGAGGATTAAAAATGTTCTGAAGTAGGTCTATGACTACAACAAGATAACATCTTCTCCAACTTTTTCCATTCCAATTATCTCCAAACATTTCTCTGCAATCGTTTCCGGTTTGAGCCATTTACTAAAATCAGCATTCGGCATTGATAGTCTGTTTGCAGGTGTATCAATTATTGTCGGGATAAGTGTCCATGCTTTAATATCGTCTGCTTCATGCTCTGCGTTAACGTATTTCATAAGCTGAACAACTCCGGACTTAGTAAATCCATAAGCAAATTTTCCGGTAGTGATTTCAATCGCAGGTTTCGCTCCGATAGAAATTATTCTTCCGTATTTTTGTACGCTCATATACTTCAAACAATTTTTCGTGAAGCGGAAGGTTGAAAGAAGATTCAAATTCATCTGCTGTATTATTAAATCTTCATCTGTATCAACCAGTAATTTTTTTGGATAGTAACCGCCGACTGTGTTGATTAGAAAATCGATTCTCCCTGCAAGCTTAACAACGTTTGATACAAATTCTTCAACTTGTTTGTTGTCATTTGCGTCGCATTCCATTGCATAAATTTTAAGAAGCCTGAATTCATCAGGAAATTGTTTGCGATTAAAAATCTCATCAAACTCTCTCATCAAACGAACCGGAACATAAATTTTCATTCCCCGCTCAGCGAATTTGTTTACAATATGCCGTCCAAGTCCACCTGTCCCTCCGGTTATGATAGCAACAGAATTTGTAATTTTCATAATTCTCCCTGGCAAATTTTTCCTAATATAACATTTCTCTTTGCACCTGTAACATTTGGCATGTTCGCAGCATTGCCGCATAGACATTCATTTGCAAGAACTGCAAATAAAACTGCTTCCTTGTTATCTGAAGTCAAGCCGCTTTGATGCAGTTCTTTAACACGGACACCTTTGAAATAATATTTTAAACGTTTCATTAGAAAATTATTCTTTGCTCCTCCACCGCTGACAAATAATTCATCAACTTTAATTTTGTTACTGACAAATTTTTTATAGTTATAATGAATTGAATAAGACGTGAACTCTGAAATTGTGTAAATGATATCATTCTGTGAAATACCTTTGCAACGATTCAACAACCTCTTCTGAAATATCTCACCATAGAACTCCCTACCTGTTGACTTAGGTGGTTTCAGTTTGTAGTATGAATCATTTCGTAGAAATGAAAATAATATTTTACTCATCTTCCCTTTGAAAGCAACTTCTCCATTCCTGTCGTAATTTTTTTTAAACAACTTTTTTATCACACCATCAATAATCATATTACCCGGACCAGTATCAAAAGCAATTACATCATCTCTCTTAGCATTCTTTTTCAAAACAGTAAAATTTGAAATACCCCCGATGTTCAGCAGCAAACGATTTTTTGTTTTACTTGTAAACAAAATGTAATCAAGGAACGAAACAAGCGGAGCACCATCGCCGTCAACAGAACAATCAGCAATTCTGTAATCGCCAACAGTTGTAATGCCGGTTACGTTTGAAATTACTGAAGGGTCTCCAATTTGAAGAGTTGACTTAATACCAAAATATTTTTTTGAAGGAATATGGTGAATTGTTTGTCCGTGCGAGCCAATAAAAACTATTTGTGATGGCTTCAAATTATTTTTTTTAATAAGCTTCAAACCAGAATTCGCAAACTCTTTCCCAAGCAAAGAATTCAACCCACAGATTTCAAATACATTCGAAGTGTGCTTCGATGAATTTTTTAAAATCATTCGCCTGAGATTTGAATTAATCGGATAAGTTTGGAAATCGATGATTTTAATATTCGTGTTCACACCGCTTCCTTTAATCTTAATCAGCACAGCATCGATTCCATCAACAGAAGTACCTGAAAGCAAACCGATTGCCAGCTTATATTTTGACTTATCAAAATTAATCATAGAGCAAATTAATTTTTCTTGTAATAAACTTTAATGCCAATATCTTGCATTGATGGGATTTTTGAGTTGAGGTATATTGAAGGATTAATCGGAATAAAAATGGAATATAAGCTGAACCAAATAGACAAGAGCAGGCAGGAGATTGAGATTGAAGCAACTTATGATGAACTAACTCCGCACTTTAACAAAGCACTTGAAAAATACAAACTCAAAGCAATTGTTCCGGGATTCCGTAAAGGGAAAGTTCCGGTTAGTATGCTGAAAAGAATGTATGGCGAGGCAATCGAACAAGGCTCGCTGGAAGATATTGCAAATGATTTATTCAGGAAATATTTAGAAGACAACAAAATAAATCCTATAAACATCGGCTCTCTTATCGACTTGGATTATCATCCAAAACAATTGTTCAAGTTCAAAGTTCAATTTGAAGTCATGCCGGAGCTTGTCATAAATCAATACAAAGGAATCGAGCTTACAAAATATGTTTATGAAGTTGATGAAAAAATGATTGACGAAGAAATAAAATACCAGCGTTCTAAACACAGCTCGTATGAAGAAACCGACAAATGCGATAATGAAGACTTTGCCATTGCAGCAGATGTTGAGAAACTTGACGATTCGGGAGTTGCAATCATCGGTAGCAGAGAAAAAGATATTCGCTTTTACCTGAATGACCCGAATGTTTCAAAAGAACTTAAGGAACAGCTGCTCAACACAAATAAAGGTGAAGAAAAAACTTTATCCCTTACAAACACTGAAACAAAGAAGAAGGACAAATATAAGATTAATGTTTCCAAGATTGAAAAAGTAAACCTGCCTGAACTCAATGAAGAATTTTTCAAGCATGTTTATAAAGACGAAATAAAAACCGAAACAGAATTTCGAGCAAAAGTTAAAGACGACATAGAAAAGATTTATAAAAATATCTCAGACCAGCAATTGAAGAATGATGTTGTTACTGAACTCATAAAAGTTAACGACATTACCGTTCCTGACTCTATTACAAACAGAATTCTCCCAAACTACCTTGAAGATGCGAAGAACAAATACCCTAACAAAAAGCTGCCCTCGGATTTTGACACAGAAGAATTTATGAAAACAAAAAGAGTGGATGCTATCCTTCAGGCAAAGTGGTATTTGCTCAGAGATAAGCTGATAGAATTAGAGAATATAAAAGTTGAAGACGAAGACATTGCAAAAATTGCGAAAGAGGATTCTGCAAAATATAACTTACCTGAAGAAAAACTCACAGAGATTTATAAAAAGAATGAAAATATGACTTCAAGAATATTAGATGATAAGCTCATGAATTTTTTAATATCGAACGCAAAAATAACGGAAGTCAAAAAAGAAAAAGAAACAAACTTAGAAACATAACAAGAAAGGCTTACAATGAACTTCAAAAGCATTTTAGAGAGCAACAAAAAAGAAATAGAGAACAACCTGAATATTCACAGCCAGCTTGTCCCAATGGTCGTTGAGCAAACTGCCCGTGGTGAGAGAGGCATGGATATCTATTCACGCCTGCTTCGTGAAAGAATTATTTTCCTCGGATTCCCGATAGACGACCACACTGCAAGTTTAATTATCGCACAAATGCTTTTTCTTGAATCGGAAGATGCAGACAAAGATGTTATGCTGTATATAAATTCTCCGGGAGGAAGCGTTTCTTCAGGATTGGCAATCTATGACACCATACAGTACATTAGACCACAAGTGTCAACCATTTGCATTGGCATGGCTGCTTCTATGGGTGCGGTTCTACTTGCAGGCGGAGAATCCGGAAAGAGAACGGCGTTACCAAATTCCAAGATAATGATTCACCAGCCGTTAGGAGGAACACAAGGGCAGGCAACTGATATTGAGATTTATACAAAAGAGATGATTAAGACGCGTGACACGATTTATAATATTCTCGTTAAACACACAGGACAAAATTACGAGAAGGTTAAAGCGGATTGTGACAGGGACAATTTCATGAGTGCGGAAGAAGCGAAGGATTATGGTTTGATAGATATTATTCTCGACAAGAGAACAGCTACTGAAAAGAAATAATTATTTTTTCAAAGTATCATCTTTCTCGCCTTCTATTTTATCGGATTTTTTCGTTGAATCTTTTTTTGATTTTGCTTTAACCGAATCCGAAACAACTGACCTACCTAAGTTTTTATCAATGATTATTTTCTCTTCCTCTGTTCTAGATTTTTCATCACTCTTAAGGATATTAAAAGGCTCATCTTCTCTTTCGTAAATATCTTTATCACGTGAAGGAGACGGCTCCTTTGTTTCACTTTTCTTTCTTGCATCTTTTACATCTTTTTCATCTTTCATCTCATTTTTCAAAACTCCATCGTCAATACTTTTTGGCGGAGCAAAGAAATCCGAAGGTTGTTTCGTTTCAGGTGACATGTCTGAAGAATTCAAGTTTTTTCTTTCAGATGTTTCAAGTGATGCAATTTCTTTATTCAAATCAAACCTTGTTTCATTGGAGGATTTGGGTCTGTAAATAACAAACTCATGACGTGAATTTTCATTCAACGACAACTGTTCAACATCATCCTTGGATGAATACATACTCAAGTAAACAATAAGACCAATCATAATAACCAAGCTTACTCCAAGAGCAGGAATAAAAACTGGTCTGAAAAACTTTGAAAAGAATCCCGGCTCAGTTTTCTTTTCATAAACAGGTTCTTCTAACGCTCTTATTCTCTGAAATAATCTCGCTTCAAAGTCACTCTTTGCTTTTTTCTCAGGCAGTGACCTAAACATCTTCCTTAGATTTTTATTTCTTTCGTCTGAATTCATTTTTCTTCTTTGTAAAATTCTTCCAGCAATACTTTCAGCTTTTCACGTCCGCGGTTGATTCTTGATTTTACCGTACCCATCGGCAATTTAATCATTTCACATATTTCTTCGTATGAGTAATCCTGAACATCTCTGAGAATCACAAGCTCACGATAAACTTCAGGTATCTTCATAAGTGTTTTCTGAATATGTTCCTCAGTAAGCTGAGAATTAACTTCTATATCCGGAGTTGCGGATTCATCTGTAATATCAAATTGTTTCTCTTCATCATTCAATTCATATGACAATGAAACTGTTTTATATTTATTCTGCTTATGAAACTTTGTGCGAGCAAAATTCAAAGCTATCGTGTGTATCCAGGTCGAAAAGCTTGCAATCTCTATATATAAATGTTTCGATGTATAAACTTTTACCAAAGTATCCTGAACTATATCATCGGTGTCATCTATATTCCCTGACATTCTGTAAATAAAATTTGTTAAACGGTTTTTATATCTTTCAACAATTTCGTTATATGCCTGATGGTCACCTTTTTGAAACCGTGCAATTAACTGTTCATCCGTTAAAGCGTTTTCCGATTTCAAAGTATTGCTTTATTTTTAACTTAGTTTATCGAAAAATGTTCCTGAGCCGGTTGCCAAAGATTCTATCAGAGAAACCATAATTAATCCCGGGCTTATCTGAGTGAATTTCAACAGATAATCGGCTTTTTGGATGTTGTTCAGCGATGAAAGAACCAGTTCGACACTCATGTCATTAACTAATGAATTAGCAATCTTCGCCCTCTCTCCCCAGATTTGATAACGTGTATATAAATCTCTTGATTGAACGTTCACATCTTTATTTTTGAAAATTAATAAGTCGGAATAAAAAGAAATCAAAAGTGAGACGATAAATATTTCCGACATAGATTCTTTTTCTATAAGGTCATTCAGAATCTTATGTGCGGAGTAGTTATTTTTTTTGACAACTTCTTTGAAAAGCTCATTAATATTTATCCCCAAAGAACCTTCTCTGAAGATTAAGTCATTTAGTTGTGAATTATTTTCCGGAGTAATGTTTGATTTGATTAAATATGTGCAAATTTTTTTTATCTCGTTCGAAACCAAATCGAAATGCTGGGGAAGTATTGATAAATACTTATTCAGAAATTCATCATTCGGCTCATAGCCATTTTCTTTGAATTCATTTTTTGCCCAGTCAAAATATTCATTGGGTTGTAAAGATGAGAAATCATAAAAATTAAAACGTGCGGTTAACTTCTTTTCAATTACAAATTCCGAATCGAAACAAAGCAAAAGAAATGTATCTTCGGCTTTTTTGATTTCATCTAAGAATGTGTCGAGCTTTTTTTTTAGAAGCTCGCATCTTCTAACTACAACAATTTTGGTTGAGGAAAATAATGAAGCTGAGTTTGAAGTTATGTCGAGAAGCTGGGAAAGGTCAAGTGAGTCAGCGTATAAATGATAGAAGTTATCATTTGAAGAAACATCATTGAGTAACTTTTCTTTTAACAGGCGGATTGCTTTGGAAATAAAGTAACCTTCACTTGCAGATATAAAAAATAAATTCCCGGACTTTGAAGAACTTAAATCTCTCTTGAAATCCGGGAATGTTTTCATAATTATTTTGCGAAGGATATTTTTTCTATCTCAACTTTTTCTACTGGATTGTCACTTCCATCTTTTTTTACATTCTGAATCTTCTCACAAATATCATAACCCTTTGTGACTTTACCGTAAACTGTGTACTGTCCGTCAAGATGTGATGCATCCCCGGTAACAATATAAAACTGGCTTCCGCTGGATTCACGCTTTGGATTTGCCTGGTCACCTAACCTTGCAGCAGCAAGTGAACCTTTTTGATGCTTAAGCTTTATCTCTGCAGGAATTGTGTAACCGGGACCACCTTGTCCGTCATTGCTTCTGTCTTTGTCTTTTGAATTCGGGTCACCGCCTTGAATCATAAAATTCGGAATGACACGGTGGAAAGTTAAACCGTTATAAAATCCGCTCTTCACTAACTTCTTAAAATTCGCAACGTGCAGAGGTGCATCTTTTTCATAAAGTTCGATTTCAATTTCACCCATGCCTGTTTTCAAGATTACTTTATTGCCTTCATCGGTTTTATTATCTTTAGTAGAATCAACTTTTGGCTTTGTAGTATCTGTCATTGTTGTCTGTTTAGTATTTTGATTTTGTGTTTGGTTTGATTGGTCAGTTTTCTTCTGGTCATAATTAACTTCCATTTTTTTTTCTCCGCATGAAAAAAAACAAAGTAACGTAAAGATTGTGATTGAAATTAGTGTTAGACGCATCTATTTTCCTTTCTTAGTTTTTTATAATGTTTGTTAAAAGCAAAATTATTACTGCTGTTCCAAATAATATTCTATAAATGATAAAAATGTTCAAAGAATTTTTCTTAACATAATTCAGTAAAAACCAAATTGAAAGATAGCCAACTATTCCTGATACAATAGTAGCAATAACCAAAGTACTTATCGAATCAATGTCACTTAGCAGAAATTTTCTGTCGCTGTACAATTTATATAAACCGCTGATTAGAATTGCAGGGATACTGAGAAGAAAAGAATATCTCGCAGCATCTTCTCTTTTCATGTTTAGAAAAAATCCTCCGGAAATAGTTGAGCCGGAACGTGAAGTTCCCGGTAACAAAGCAATTGCCTGGAATAATCCTATTATAACAGAATCTTTAATTGTTAAGTCATTGACTGCCTTAACTTGTTTGCTGACTCTTTCAGCAACAAACATTACAACAGAGAAAACAATCATCCATATCGCAATCAAAAACATATAACGGAACTGGTTATCAATTACATTCTTCAAGGCATAGCCAAAAATCAAAATCGGGATTGTTCCGATGCAGACATTTAAAAATAATTTCGCATGCGGATTATCCGACAGTTTTTTTTCTTTCAATGCTTTAGCTGTTCCGGAAATCATATTAATCAAATCTTTCCAAAAATATATTATGATTGCAAGCATTGTCCCAATTTGGATAACTGCTGTATAACCTGCACCGATATCATCCCACCCGAAAAAAGACGGGACGATTCTCAAATGGGCTGAACTGCTGATAGGCAGAAATTCAGTTAACCCCTGAATAATTCCGACCACAATCGCTTTAATAATTTCCTGGCTCATTAAAATAAATAAACCAAAACTCCGAGCCGTACTCCGGCATTGAAAGAACTAAGGTTTACTTCTTTTCCATTTGAATGCGTTAGCTTATTGCCATTAGAATCTTTCAAAGAACTCATAAACGAATTTGACAAAGAACCGGAGATATAGGAATAAAAATTATTAGAAAGTGCTAATGAGATAACCACTTCCGTTTTAACCGCAAGACCGCTTGAAGAATATTTTTTTTCGTTTACACTATAAATCGCTTCACTTAAAGTTCCGAACATATAACCTGCACCCGCACCCATATTAATTTTATATCTGTTCCCCTTTACAGAATAGTTAGCAATGAGATACGGCTGATGGATGTAATAAAAATAATCATAAGTTAAAAAGCTGATACTGTATGTCATGCTTCTGAAAAAATAAGCATAGTCGACTTTCAATGAGAATTTTTTAGATAATTCATATTCCAACCCTCCGAAAAACTCAATTGCAGTACTAAAGCTTTTTATAGTGTCTCCGGAACCGGATGGGATTGTGTTTCTTAGATAATCATTCAATGAAGATGAATTTGTTAAGCTCACACCCATTCCTGTATATACTGAAAAGTGTTTAGATTTAGTTTGTGATAATACAGAGCCAGCCAAAAGAAATAATAGAGCACATACTAAATACTTATACGTCAAGATTTTTAACATACTTTGCATTCTTCTCTATGAAGTTTCTTCTCGGCTCTACGTCTTCGCCCATCAATGTTTCGAAAATTCTGTCCGCTGCTGCGGCATTTTCAATTGTAACTTTTAAAATAGTTCTTGTTTCCGGGTTCATTGTCGTTGACCAAAGCTGTTCTGGATTCATCTCACCCAATCCTTTGAAACGCGAAAGAACAAATCCTTTTCCTTTAACTTCGACACCATTCTCAGATACTTCTTCATCAACCAAAACAACTTCTTCTTTCTTACCCTTACCATTTACTTTAAACTTCTTCAGGATTTCATCTTTCTCTTTCTCATCATAAGCATAACGTTCATCCTTACCTTGTTTTATTTTATACAACGGAGGTTGAGCAATATATAATCTTTCAGAATCAACTATTCCTCTCATGTGCCTATAAAAAAAAGTCAGAAGCAAAGTTCTGATGTGGCTTCCGTCAACATCGGCATCGCACATTAAAATTATTTTTCCATAACGAAGCTTAGCTTCATCAAATTCATCCGAGCTTCCGATGCCCGTGCCAAGAGCAGTAATGATTGACCTTATTTCTTCGTTCTCAAGAATCTTTGTCATCCTCGCTTTCTCAACGTTCAAAATTTTTCCTTTGAGCGGAAGTATCGCCTGGAATCTTCTGTCTCTCCCCTGCTTCGCCGAGCCTCCGGCTGAATCACCCTCGACAAGATAAATCTCGCAATGCTCGGGGTCATTGATTGAACAATCCGCTAACTTTCCCGGTAAACCCGTAAACTCAAGTGCGTTCTTTCTTCTGATTAATTCACGTGCTTTGCGTGCCGCTTCTCTTGCTTCGGCAGCCCTCAAACATTTGTCAATGATTTTTTTTGCAACCGGAGTATTTTCATCAAGGAATGCCTGAAGCTGGTCGCCTACAACCATTTCCACTATACTTTTTACTTCACTGTTGCCGAGCTTGGTTTTTGTTTGTCCTTCGAATTGCGGCTCCGGAACTTTTATGCTTATTACACACGTCAAACCTTCTCTGAAATCATCTCCCGTAAGCTGAATCTTATCGTTCTTTATTAAATTATTTTTGTAAGCAAAATTATTCAGAGTTCTTGTGAGAGCAGTTTTAAATCCAACCAAATGCGTTCCGCCTTCGTGAGTGTTAATATCATTAACGTAAGTAAAAATATTTTCGTTGTAAGATTCATTATACTGGAATGCAACTTCAACCTGTGTATTATCCTTTTCACCTTTTACGAAAATCGGTTTCTTCATAAAGCTCTTTCGTTTCTCATCGATGTATTCAACAAACTCTATTATGCCCCCTTCGAAATGAAATTTTTGTTCTTCGCCGGAACGTTCGTCTTTAATAGAGATTGTAATTTCTTTATTTAAGTAAGCAAGCTCTCGTAATCTTTCCTCAAGTGTTTCAAACTTAAAGTTTATTGATTTAAAAATATTTTCATCAGGGAGAAATGTAACCTTCGTTCCCCGCTTTCCTTTTTCCGCCTTACCCTTCTCTTTAACTTTCTCTGTGGGTTCACCGATTTTATAGCTTTGTGTCCAGATTTTTCCTTCGCGGTAAACTTCAACTTTGAGCCATGCACTGAGTGCATTCACAACGGAAACTCCAACACCGTGCAATCCCCCTGAAACTTTGTAGCTGTCACGATTAAACTTTCCGCCAGCATTCAAAACAGTCATTGCAACTTCGAGAGCAGAACGTTTTTCGGTCGGATGAATCCCGGTCGGAATTCCGCGTCCGTTATCTTCGACCGTAACCGAGCCGTCTTTATTAATTGTAAGAGAAATCGAATTGCAATATCCGGCTAACGCTTCGTCGATACTATTATCGATAACTTCATAAACTAAATGATGAAGTCCTCTGCTTGCAACATCTCCGATATACATTGCCGGTCTTCTTCGAACATGCTCAAGACCTTTGAGTACTTGAATGCTTTCTGCACCGTAACCTTGCTCTTTAGATTGAGCATTCGGTTTAACTTTATTTTTTTCTTTTGCCATATTAAATAAAAACTATGTCTTTAATTTTATTCTTTGTAATGATTGAATTTATCTTTTCTAAGATTTCTTCTTTTCTTTGAGTCAACACCTCGAACCTCCAAACAGAATTAGTTACCTTCACATATAAAATTCCTCTTTTAATAAAAACTGGCTCAGTAACTTTTGCAATTTGTTCACTGACTGCATCTTTCCAAAAACTATACTTTGCATGTCTTTCATTTTTGAAGTCGGATATTAACGAAGCAATCTCATTGGAAAGAGAAGATGAATGTTTTTTATGTGTTCTGAAATCAATTGGCATAACTCGCAGCACCGTATTCAACTTTTATTGTTGAAGATTCGTTTATACCGCCGTTGTTAAAATTCATAATCGTTCCATTGTTGGCAGTGGTGATGAAAACCTGTCCGTATCTGTTTACTAATTTTGCAAACCTTGAAATTCTGCTGCCGTCGAGCTCCGAAAAAATATCATCGAAAAGCATAATCGGGACTTCCTCAGTTGTTCTCATTAAGTTTCCTTTAAGATATTCAAACTCACAAAGCTTCAATGCAATTAAAAAAGTTTTATGCTCTCCCTGTGAGGCAAAATTCCTTATTGCAAACTCTTCGCCGTTCTTTATCATGCTGAACTGGAAATCATCACGCTGAATTCCTGCAAGTGACAGCTTTCTGCTGACTTCATCACGAAAATTATTTTTCAGGCATTCATAAAATGCACTTTGTAAATTTTCATCGGATTTATTTTCATAATCCATTTGTTCGTTTACATATTTAATTATCGGCTGATAATTATCAACAAGCTCCGGAAAAATTTTATCCATCAAAATCTGCATCTCGGATGTGAACTGTAATCTCTTTTTAATTATCTGCGAGCCATACTCTGCAAGCTTCTCATTCCAGCCATCGACCACTTTCTCTAAAGAATCTGTCTGTAAGCTTTCTTTTAAGAGAGAGTTTTTTTGTTTCAAAGTCCGGCTGTATTTTCTCAGGTTATCTAAATAAACGGGGCTTGCCTGTGAAATAAGTATATCAAAATTTCTTCGGCGTTCAGACGGTGAGCCGGTTGTAAGAACAATATCTTTCGGTGAAAGAATCACTACAGGAATTGTTCCAATGTGTTCGGAATATTTTGAAAGAAGTTCCTTATTGATTAAAATTTTTTTCTCCGAACCCGATTTATCATAATTATACTGAACACTTTTTCTGTTATGTTTCAGATTATTAAACTCACCTCTGATATTAAAATAATTTTCACCGAGCATTACACATTCATCATCGGAATTTAGCAGAAAGCTTTTTGTGAAACACAGCATTGAAATTGCTTCGAGAAGATTTGTTTTGCCGTTGCCGTTGTTGCCAACTATGAAATTTATTTTAGGGCTAAAGCTTAGAGAACAGATTTTATAATTCTTGAATTGAGTTAAGAAAAGCTTTTCAATCAACATTATTAAATATTTCTGACGGGCATGACAAGCATCATTAAATCTTCAGCTTCTTCCTGCTCGGATGGATGAAGTATTGTTGCTTTCAATGGTGAATTAAGGTCGAAGATAACATCATTGCTGTCAAACTGCATCAAAGCATCAAGCAAATATTTCCCGTTGAAAGCAATTTCGAATTCTTCATCTTCTGTGAAGCTGCATGGAATCACTTCTTCTGAATCAGTCCCGTATTCATTATTCGCCGATTTAATTTTCACTTCACCGTTATTCACCATCATCGAAGTTCTGTTTGTAATCTGGTCTGACATAATTATTGAACGCTTCACTGCACTTACCAAATCGATTCTGTTTACCTTCAGCTTCTTCTCATTGTCCTGTGGAATTACTGATTCATAATTCGGGAATGATTCATCAATTAATCTTGAGATTATGGTAACATTCTTTGAAGAACATTTTAGAAACTGATTGCTGAAAAAAATATCTATCGATTCTTCGTCATTTGATTTGAATAATTTTATTAAAAGATTACAAGTCTTAACAGGAACAAGCATTGAAGTTTTGTTCCCGCTGAACTCAAACCCTTCTTTAATAATTCTCACCAACCTGTGTCCATCAGTGGCAACCACTCTGAACTCGCCGTTTTTAATCTCGAAATAAATTCCATTCATGCTTCGTCTCAGCTCATCCTGGCTTGCTGCGTGAATCGCTTTTGAAAGATATCTTATCAACTGTTCAGGATTTACAGAAATAGTCTGGGTATTTTCAATTTCATTAGGTGTGGGAAAATCTTCGGGGTCTTCGCCCGTAATACTCCAGCGTCCGCCTTTTGTTTTTATAATGAGCCGTTGGTTTTGCTGAAGCTCAACATTTAATTCTTTGTCCGGCAAATTCTGAATAAGTGTTTCAAGGCGTTTAGCAGGAATTGCAACCTGACCATTCGTCTTGCCATCAACTTCCAGTTTCACTTCTACATATGCCTCAAGGTCCGAGCCAAGAAGTGAAAGTCCATTGCCTTCAAGGCGAAACAAAACATTACCTAAGATTGGAAGCGTAGAGCGTGTTGGTGTAACTCCGATAACTTTTGTTATCGCTTCAATAAGAATATTACTGCTTACATTGAACTTCATTAATCCTCCGGGTGAATAAATAATTTTACAAATTTACTCAAACTTCGATTGTCTTTCAATTTACTAATTTACTTCTATCATTTTTTTTAATGTAATCTTTTATCTGTTTGGCAAGCTTAAAAGAAAACCGTTCTTTGCTTTGAATTGTTTTTCCTGCAAGATGCGGGGTAAGCAAAACATTATTGAGCTTTGTAAATTCTTTGTTAAAATCAGGTTCATTTTCGAAAACATCCAGACAAGCGAAAAGATTTTTATTCGATTTCAATAAACTTATCAAATCTCTTTCATCGATAATTTCTCCGCGGGCACAATTAATAATTAATGAGTTGGGTTTAATTAAGCTGAGGTTATTTTTATGCAGAAGATTCCTCGTTGAATCATCAAGCGGCGTATGAACAGAAATAACATCGCTCTGTTTTAAAAGATTGTTAAGTGAAACAAATTTTATCCAGCGATATTTTGTTTTGAGCTCTGTGTTAATATCATTACCCAATACTTTCATTCCGAAAGCTTTGGCAATCTTTGCAACATGCGAGCCGACTTTCCCAACACCAATAATACCAATTGTTTTTCCATGAAGTTCTGTATTAGAAAATCCACTGAAGTCAAACACTTTTTTCTTCATCAAAGTATCTGCACCAAATAAATTTTTTGAAACAGAAAGCATCATCGACCAGGCATGCTCTGCTGCTGAGATATAACTTGCATCAGGAACATTCATCGCATCTATGTTACATTTTCTTGCAGTGAAGCAATCTATATTGTTATAACCGGAGGATGCTGTGCAAATCAATTTTAAATTATTTGGAGCATTGGAAATAAATTTGCCGTCAATGTTTCTTATAGTTCTGATGATAAGAACAATCTTGTCCTCTGTAATTGAATGTAGCCTGCTTAATAATTCCTGATTAGTGAGATTAGTGAGATTCAGAATTTTGAATTGTGATACATCGAAAGACTTTTTGAACGAAGGATTTAACTCATCCGCAATGAACAGTGCAACTTTATTTTTTGCTTTCATTTTTCAGAAGTTCAAATTCTTCAAGCATAATCGAAGTAAATTTTTTTATATCATCAAGATTTAAGTCTCCCATGTGTGATACACGGATAATTTTTCCATTCAGTTCATCCTGCCCGTTAGCAGTTTGCAAACCATGTTTTGATTTCAAAGCATTGATTAAAGAAGTTGATGACATATCATCCGGTAACATTAATGCAGTCAAAGAATCCGTTGGTGTTGACGAATACAGCCTGAAACAATTTTTAGCTGTTTCATTTCTGAAATGTTCAGCCATTTGAGTTACTTCCTTCCAAGTATTTTCCAAACCTTTATTCAAAATAATATTGCATGCTTCATCAACCCCATACATCAAGCCAACAGCAGGCGTCCACGTAGTTAATCCTTTCTCTGTTTCTTTAAATTCTTTTCTCAGGTCAAAAAAGAATCTCGGCTGTTTATTATCGAACATCCTTTTCTTCGCATCTTCTCCGTATGCAATAAACGCAAGTCCCGGTGGTGACATCAATCCCTTTTGTGAAGCTGAAACGGCAACGTCAATTTTCCATTCATCCATTTTAAATTCAATTGCTGCAACAGCAGTTATTGCATCGACAATTATTAAAGCATCCGAATTATTTTTTATGAAAGCTGTTAAGTTTTTTATATCTGTAAGTGTAGCGGTTGATGTTTCCGAGTGAGTGAGAAACACAGCATTATATTTTGCGAGCTCTGTTTTCCTTAAATCATCAATCGAAACGGTCGTTCCGTATTCTACTTTTAATTCCTCAGAATTTATTCCGTGAGCTCTGCAGATACTCCCCCATCTTTCTCCGAAACGTCCTTGATTTAAAAAAAGAATATTTGAGTTTGGTTCACAGAAATTTACAACTGCCGCTTCCATCGCACCCGTGCCTGACGTTGTTAGGACATGCACATTCTGCTCTGTGCTGAAAATCTTTTTTAATTTTTGAAGAAGCTGAGTGTAAAACGATTTGAACTCATCGCTTCGGTGATAAGTTGTGTGTTGAATTGTTTCGCTGAGTACTGAGGGTGGAACTTGTGTAGGACCGGGTGTGAATATTTTTTTCTGCAATATTACCCTTGAGAATCTTTTAAGCCCTCATCTATAAGCTGAAGGATAGTGTTCTTGCCTTCACCTGTAATCGCAGAAAAAGGAATGTAATCTTTGCAGAGGTCGTCATTGGTAACTATTTTGCTTGTGCGGTAAATTTGTCTCTCCATTTTATTCAAAGAGATTTTATCAGATTTCGTCAGAACTATTGCATAATTTATCTCATAATATTCAAGCCAGTTGACCATAAGCTGGTCAAGGTAAGTCGGGTCATGCCTGGAATCCATCAGCTCAAAAACAATCTTGATGTTTTTTCTGGTACTGATATATTCTTCAACGAGCTTTCTCCAGCCGGTTTTTATCTGCTCAGGGACTTTTGCGTATCCATAACCGGGAAGGTCAACAAAATAAAACTCTTCATTGATAAGATAATAATTGAGCTGTCTTGTTCTGCCCGGAATGGAGCTTGTTTGTGCAAGCTTGGCTTTGTTGCAAATCTTATTTATGAGAGAAGATTTTCCAACGTTTGACCTGCCGATAAAAACTATTTCTGGAAGATGTGCTGTGGGAAGCTGGCTTAGATCTGTAACGCTATTTACAAACTCAGCTGTGGTTATTTTCATCTTCTAATAATGTAAAAAGAAAGCTATGCAGCTGCTTCTTTTTTCTTTTTTGTAGTTGTCTTGGTTGAAGAACGTTTGAGTGTTTTCTTTTCTTCTTTTTTTCCTGAAGCTTCTTTCTTATCCGATTTGTCTGATGCTTTCGCATCTTCATGTTTCGGCAACTGACCCAAATTAAAATCTACTAATTCTATAATTGCAACTTCCGCAGCGTCACCCAACCTTCTTCCCATTTTTAAAACACGGGTGTATCCTCCGGGTCTGTCCTGAATCTTCGGTGCTATTTCATCGAACAATGTTGTAACAGCCTCTCTGTCTTTTAAGAATGAAAAAGCTAATCTTCTGTAATGAACGTTCAAACCAGGATTTGAATCTTTCCCGTTAAGAGCTTTTTTTGATTTTGTTATCAATGGCTCGATAACAGTTCTGAGCTCTTTTGCTTTTGCAAGAGTTGTCGTGACTTTTTTATTTTTGATTAACGAAGCCGACATATTCGAAAGCATTGCTTTGCGATGCGGTGCGGTGCGGCTTAATTTTCTTCCTTTACGTCTGTGTATCATATCTTAATAAAAATTATTTGCTCGATTCTTCGCCTATATATGAATCAACGTCCATCCCGAATGTTAAGCCGTTCTCCTGGAGAATCTCGCCAAGCTCTGCCAAAGATTTTCTACCGAAGTTTCTGAACTGAAGCATTTCAACTTCCTGGTGTCTTACTAAGTCAGATAAAGTTTTAATATTTGCAGAGCGTAGACAGTTTTGTGCTCTCACTGAAAGCTTAAGCTCGTCAACATTTGTCAAAAGCATTTTTCTAATCCTCTGAAACTCCGCATCATTTTCCTTGCCGGTGATTGCAACTGATTTTTTTTCTTCTACAATTGTCTTTCCATAATTTGCGAATAGCCCTATGTGCTCATCTAAAATAGAAGCTGCCTGTGTTAGTGCATCTGTCGGTAGAATCGTGCCGTCTGTTGTAATATCCAATACTAATTTTTCGTAATCGGTTTTTTGTCCCACACGTGTGTATTGAACTTCATATTTTACATTTCTTATCGGAGTGAAAATCGAGTCGATTGAAATCATCAATAAATCCTGTTCTCCCTCTTTATTATCTTCAGACGGAACGTATCCAATTCCATTGCCAAGACGAAGTGTAATCGTAAAGTCAGCACCTTTATTCAATGTTGCTATGTGCAAATCTTCATTCAGAATTTCATACTCATCGGTTGCCTCCTGAAGATGTCTTGCGATAAATTCGATTGGACCCTTTAACCTGAGTTCTATTTTTGTAGTGCCTTTAACTTTAGTTTTTATCCTGACTTGTTTCAGGTTAAGAATTATTTCGGAAACATCTTCAACAACGTCTTTGATAGTTGTGAATTCATGCGGAACATTGTTCAGCTTGATTCCCGTGATGGCTGTGCCCGGCAAAGATGAAAGCATTACTCTTCTCATTGCATTGCCGAGTGTAGTTGCGTAACCTTTTTCAAGCGGCTGCACAACAAATCTTCCGAAAAATTTATTAGTGCTGTCTTTTTCTAACTCAATCTTTTCCGGGAATTGTATATATTGATTTTGCATAAGGTTTATTTTGAATATAGTTCTACAATTAATTGTTCGTTTGCATTGAATGGAATATCTATCCTGTCGGGAACTGTAATAAACGTCCCCTTGAGAGCAGATTTATCAACATGAATCCATGTTGGCAGCATATCATCTTTTAATCTTTTTAGGGATTCGTGAAATATTTTCATCTGCTTGCTGTTATCTTTAACCTGAATAGCATCTCCGGATTTTAAAAGATAAGACGGAATATTAACGGTCTTACTGTTTAATTTGAAGTGCTTATGAAGTATAAGCTGTCGTGCAGATTTTCTTGACGGAGCAAGCCCGCTGCGGTAAATGACATTGTCAAATCTTCTTTCAAGAAGCTTCACAAGGTTTTCTCCCGTTCTGCCTTTCTGGCTTGAAGCAATGTGGAAATAATTTCTGAACTGTGTTTCAAGAAGTCCGTACATTCTTTTAACTTTTTGCTTCTCTCTGAGCTGGATTAAATAATCCGAAACTTTGCCTCTGCGTGAAAGTCCGTGTTGTCCCGGAGGATAATTCTTTTTTTCAACCGGGCATTTTTCTGTAAAGCATTTAGTTCCTTTCAGAAAAAGCTTCATTCTTTCTCTTCTGCAAAGTTTACAAACTGAACCTGTGTATCTTGCCATTTATGATTTTATTATGAAATTAAACTCTTCTTCTCTTAGGCGGTCTGCAGCCGTTGTGTGGAATCGGTGTAATATCTTTTATCGACGTTACCTCGAGCCCCGCTGTTTGCAAAGCCCTGATAGCAGCATCACGTCCTGACCCGGGACCTTTAACAAGGACTTCAACTTTTCTCAACCCAAGGTCAAATGCTCTCTTTGCAACATCCTCTGCACCAACCTGTGCGGCGAACGGAGTGTTCTTTTTAGAGCCCTTGAATCCCATTTTTCCGCTTGAAGCCCAGCCGATTGTGTTACCTTGAGTATCTGTTAAGGTAACAATAACGTTATTGAAAGTTGCTTTGACATGAGCAAAGCCGTTTGATTCAACGTGAACTTTTTTCTTGGTTTTTTTAACCGGTTGTGTTGTCATAAATTATTTTTTAGCTGCAACTTTCTTTTTGCCTGCTACTGTTTTTCTCTTGCCTTTTCTTGTTCGTGCATTGGTTTTAGTTCTTTGTCCGCGTACCGGCAATCCTCTTCTGTGTCGCTTACCTCTGTATGTACCGATGTCAATCAATCTTTTTATATTTGCCTGTACTTCTGATTTCAATGAGCCTTCAACTCTATATTCTGATGTAAGTATTGCTCGTATCCTGTTTACTTCATCGTCAGAAAGTTCATTAATTTTTTTGTTGGGGTCAACTTCTGCTTTGGCTAAAATATTTTCTGCAGATGATTTTCCGATGCCGAATATATAAGTCAGCCCGATAACCGTTCTTTTATTTTTTGGTAAATCTATTCCAGCAATTCTTGCCATAGTCTATTTTTTTCTAACCTTGTCTTTGTTTATGTTTTGGATTTTTGCAGATGACTCTTATGACACCTTTGCGTTTGATTATTTTGCAATGCTCACAGAGACGTTTGACTGAACTTCTTACTTTCATAACTGTAAAATTTTTATTTATACCTGTATGTAATTCTTCCTCTTGTTAAATCGTATGGTGACATTTCTACAGAAACTTTGTCGCCTTCAAGAATTTTTATGTAATGCATTCTCATTTTTCCGGATATCTGTGCTATAATTTCGTGTCCGTTCTCAAGCTTAACTTTAAAAGTTGCATTTGGTAAAGTATCTGTAACAATTCCGTCAGATTTTATTGTTCCTTGTTTTGACATTAAATGAGAGTTAGTATTTCCGGTTCACCTTCGGTAATTAAAACCGAATGCTCAAAATGTGCCGATGGCTTACCGTCCTGTGTTACATATGTCCATTTGTCATCAAGCACTCTGACTTTATACGTTCCGTAGTTCACCATCGGTTCAATTGCAACCGTCATCCCTGATTTGAACTTAAATTTATTTCCTCTGTTGTAAAAATTCGGTATCGGCGGATCTTCATGAAGATTTTTTCCGATTCCATGACCTACAAGATCTCTAACTACCGAAAAACCTTCCGACTCAACATGTTCCTGAATCGCAATTGATACATCGTTTATTTTATTCCCGTCAACAGCATTCTGTAATCCGATTCTTAAACTCTCCTGTGTAACTTTGAGTAACTTTTTTTTGGAACTATCTATTTCACCCACGGCAAAAGTCTTTGCCCCATCTCCATAAAATAAATTTTTCCTTACTCCGACATCAATGCTGACTATATCTCCCTCTTTCAATTTTCTATCACCCGGGATTCCGTGAACAACCTCTTCGTTAACAGAGATGCATGCATTAGCAGGAAATTCATTACCTTTAACTTTATATCCTTTGAATGCTGGAATTGAATCATAAGATAAAATGACGTCTTCAATTATCTTATCAAGCTCACCTGTAGTTACTCCCGGTTTTATATAACTCTCAATTTTGGAAAGAACAATTGCTACAATTCTGCAGCTTTCTCTTATAGCTTCTATTTCATTAGGAAGCTTAACCAAACTAATTTATCTTCTTCCTTTAATCTTACCCGACTTCATAAATCCGTCGTAATGTCTCATTACCAAATGTGATTCAATCTGCTGCAAAGTATCAAGAGCAACACCAACAACAATCAACAAACTTGTGCCACCAAAAAATTGTGCTAAACCCTGAGTAACACCTGCCTGTGCAATGAACGCAGGCAAGATTGCAATAAAAGCAAGAAAAATAGAGCCGGGTAAAGTTATCTTTGTTAAAATATTATCTATAAAATCAGAAGTTGCTTTGCCAGGCCTAACTCCCGGAATAAACCCACCTTGCTTTTTCATATTATCAGAAACATCTCTTGGGTTGAAGGCAATTGCTGTGTAGAAATATGTAAAGAACACAATCATTAAACCGTAGGAGAAAGCATAAACCAAACTTGTCTGGTCAAAATATTTTGCAAGTCCTTGAATAAAATCACTGTCTGGAAAAAAAGTTAAGAATGTATTTGGAACAAACATAATTGACTGTGCAAAAATAATCGGCATAACACCAGCTTGATTAACTCTTAACGGAATATACTGCGTAACTCCGCCATAAACTTTTCTGCCTACAACTCTCTTAGCATACTGAACAGGAATTCTTCGGGTTGCCTGTGTAACCATAACAACACCGGCAATTATCAGAACAAGACCTGCGATAATTATCAGCTCTATAACAATGCTTCTTGCACCAGATGAAACAACCTGGTATTCATCAAGAATTGCATAAGGCAAGTCGGCAATAATTCCTATCATAATAATTAGTGAAATTCCATTCCCAATTCCACGTTCAGTAATTTGTTCACCAAGCCACATCATAAAAATTGTTCCCGCAGTCAAAAGAATAATACACGATACTGTAAAAACAAAAGGCGAAATCTCCGGAGATAAAATACTCACACCTCCAACGTTCCTGCTTTGAATCTGAACGCTTACACCCCATGCCTGCATCAGGGCGACTGGAACCGTTCCGTATCTTGTGAGTTGGGTGATTTTCTTTCTGCCGGACTCTCCTTCTTTCTGGAGCTTTTGGAAATACGGGACAACCGCACCAAGCAATTGAATAATAATCGATGCACTGATGTATGGCATAATACCAAGTGCAAATATGGCAGCATTAGAAAATGCACCGCCAACAAACATATCGTATAGTCCGAAAAGAGTATTATCAGATTGGTTCTTTGTTGCCTCAACAAGCAAACCTGTATCGATGCCTGGGAGTGATATGTGAGCACCGATTCTCACAACTATTAATATAAGAACTGTAAAGATTATCCTCTGGCGAAGCTCTTGTATCTTGAAAATGTTACGGAAGCTATCAACAAATCCGCTCATAGAGTTATAGCTTTTCCCCCGGCTTTTTCGATTTTCTCGATTGCACTCTTTGAAAATTTGTCTGCTGAAATTTCTAACTTCGATTTCAAATCACCGTTGCCCAGAATTTTAAGCGGTAAAGTTTTTTTGGAAAGAATCCCTGCTTTGAAAAGTGACTCCGGATTTAATCCTTGGTCGGATAATTTTCCTTTATCTATAAACTCTTGTATTGAACCAATGTTTAAAACCTGAAACTCAACTCTGTTGTGATTATGAAAACCGAATTTAGGAACTCTTCTTTGAAGCGGCATCTGCCCGCCTTCGAACCAAGGAGGAAATTTTGCTCCCGAACGTGAACCAGCACCGTTAAATCCTCTTGTTGCTGTTTTGCCATGTCCTGAACCGACACCGCGACCTACACGTTTACGTTTTTTTATCGAGCCTTCTACCGATTTTAAATTACCGAGGATGTTCATTGAACTGAAATTAGAATTATAACAAAGACCCCTCGCATTTCTGCAAGGGGTCGTAAGTTTAAAATGACCTTATTTTCTTATTTGTTAAAGTTGTAAGAAGCTGAAATTACTCCAAACAAATCGTGGTCGCCGCCTGATATGAAATTAACACCATGCTTTAACCATCTTTCTGAAACTGTTGCATCAAGGCTGAATCTACCGAAGTGGAAACCAGCGCCCAAGCTAATTGTGTTAACAGGGTTTGAAGCAAGAGTTTGTTTGTCTATAACTGTAGTACCCCTTACGGTTTCTACTTTTGACATATCAACTGACCTCGAGAAACCGAATCTTGCTGTTAACCAATCAGCAATTCTTGTTTCACCTGCGAAATTATATACAGGTGCAATCAAGTCGGTTGACTTAGCCGAACTGCCAGCTGGTAAGATTGTAGAATCCTGACCTTCTGCTTTAGCCGAATTATATGTAACACCCATACCAAATGCTAACTGTATATCATCCACTACGGGCCAGTTAAGACCAACACCACCATTAACATTCAACCAGCTGTATTTATTTCCAAGACGTGTTATTGTACCAGCGGTCAGCTTGTTGTCAAAACTGTAAGTTGAAAATCCTAATACTGGAACTACAGCAACTTTGCTGCCAGTTTTTGGATACATCCACGCTCTTAAATTAACACTGAGGCCGATTCCACCGTTGTTTTCAACTGTTTGAGTTGTTCCGGCTTGTGTGAAAATAGATTTGTATTTATTCATTTGGAATCCAACTGCGCCTTCAATCCAGCCCTTTTTAATCATGTGAAGAATACCCAGAGTAGCACCAATAGAGCTTGAGCTAAAGTCGGATTGAAAAGCTGAACCGCTTGTGTCAGTATCAGTATGTTCCTGACTCCATGATGTAATATAAGGAGCAAGACCAATTGATGTATTTTTATTCATCATGTAACCAATTAATCCATGGAATGGAACAATTGGTGCACTAACACCTACACGGTTTGGTCCGAGAACTGTATCTGCATTGAAAAGATCCCATGAGTCTCTTCTTTTGTTTATAACCATACCCAGATTCCATTGTTTACCAACACCGAAGGTAACTCCAGCGAATTGGTCAGATAATTGGAAATCGCTGCCTGTAACGAGATTACGTCCAATATCCCCAAAAGTGTAGTTTCTGTATTGGGTATTCCACGCCGGATTATTCTGGATATCTGTTGCCGCATCCAGTATAAACGGACTGTTTGCCAATGCTTCAATACGACCTGTTCCGCTGGGGATGCTTTGTGCAAATCCAACAGAAGTCATAATAAGCAAAGTTAAGATTGTTAAAGTTTGTTTTAACATTTCTGTTTTTTTCCTCCTAATAAGTTTTAAATTAAAATATTCACTAAGTTGTAATTTAACTATGATGACGTCTTTCATAGAAATTTCCAACTTAAGTGAGAACTTGTACTAAATGTTTTACTTTATTTACCATACCGCGTATCTGCGGTGTATCATTAAACTCTTTTATTCTGTTAATTTTTCCTAAGCCAAGTGATTCAATAACTCTTTTTTGATTTGCAGGTCTGCCAATCGCACTTCTTATTTGTTTTACTTTTATCTTACCCATAGTTATGAATAAACTGCACTTATTTCTATTCCTCTTCTTGATGCAATCATCCCGATGTTGTGTAAATTCTTTAATGCATTCATTGTTGCTTTAACTAAGTTGTGAGGATTTGAAGAACCTAATGACTTAGTTAAAATATCCTGAATACCAGCAGCTTCTAAAACTGCCCTCACGCCTCCGCCTGCTATTAGACCTGTTCCCGGTGTTGCAGGTTTCAAAAGAACTTTTCCTGCTCCATACTTACCAATAACTGTATGTGGAATTGTTCCTTTTCTTAATGGAATGTTAACAAGATTTTTTCTTGCATCTTCTCCGCCTTTAGCAATCGCAGATGAAACCTCGTTTGCTTTTCCTAAGCCGACTCCAACATTACCGTTCCCATCACCTACAACAATTACAGATGAAAAACTAAATCTTCTTCCACCCTTAACAACTTTTGCAACTCTGCCTATGTAAACGAGTTTATCTTTTAGTTGAAGTTCGCCTGCTCTTGGTTTTTTATTCATTGCTACTTAATACCTTCTGCAAATATATATATAAAATATTAAAAATTCTATAAATCAAGTTCTCAGGGGAGGATTCGAACCTCCACTAACGGCTCCAAAGGCCGCTGTCCTGCCATTAGACGACCCGAGAATCTGGAGTTAATTTTAAAACTCTAGCCCAGCTTCTCTTGCGCCATCAGCAACAGATTTTATTCTGCCGTGATATAAATAACCGTTCCTGTCGAAAACTACTTTCTTAATTTTCAAACCTAATGCTTTGGCTGCGATTGATTTTCCAATCTCTTTACTTAATTCAGATTTTGATTTCTTGCCTAAGCTTTTAGCATCTTTTTCAATTGAAGATGCAGAGCATAAAGTCTTACCGTTGATGTCGTCAATAATCTGAACATAAATATTATTCAAGCTTCTGTAAACCACTAATCTTGGCTTATCAGAAGTTCCGTTTACTTTTTTTCTAATCCTGTATTTTATTCTCTCGTGAGCTGATAACTTAATTTTCATGGTTAACCTTTATTTAGCTGCTGCCTTTCCTGCTTTACGTCTGATGTATTCGCCTTCATATTTGATGCCTTTTCCTTTGTAAGGTTCGGGCTCTCTTAACGACCTTATCTTTGCTGCGACCAATCCAACTAATTGTTTATCAATTCCCGAAATAAGAATTGCAGTGTCGCTTGGAATTTCAATCTTAATATCTTTTGGTGCTGAAAAAATTATCGGGTGTGAATAACCCAAGCTCAAAAATAATTTATTCGATTTCAATTCAGCCCTGTAACCGATTCCAACCAACTCAAGTTTTTTTGAGAAACCTTCTGTCACTCCGTGAATCATATTCTTAATCAATACAGCATACAAACCATGCAAGCTTTTTTCTTTGCGTGTATCAGCTTTTCTTGTGAGTATTACTTCGCCGTCTTTCTGTTCAAATGAAATTATAGGATTCATCTCAACACTCAAATTTCCTTTTGAACCTGTGACGCTAATCTTGTTACCTTCCTTGGTAACTTTAACTCCTGATGAAATCTTAATCGGCTTATTTCCTATTCTTGACATTGTTGATGATTCTAATTTTTACCAGACATTGCAAATTACTTCGCCGCCTATACGCTGAACTCTTGCTTCTTTATCTGTCATCAATCCTTTTGATGTTGACACAATTGCAATTCCCAATCCATTCAAAACTCTTGGAATATCTTTACTTGACGAATAGCTCCTTAAACCCGGCTTACTAATTCGCTTCAATCCGATTATCACGCTTTCTTTGTCTTTATATTTCAGCTTGATAATAATCTTTCCTTGCTTGTTTGGTGTATCTGCTTTTTCGTAATCTGATATGAATGAATTCTTCTTCAATATTTCCGAAATACCAAGCTTCTCTTTTGAGCATGGAACTTCAACAGTTTTCTTGTTCGCTTTTAAAGCGTTTCTTAGCCGAGTTAAATAATCTGAAATCGGGTCTGTGTACATATTTAATTTCTTGTGTTCTTTTGTTTGATTTTCTCTTTCGGGTATCCTATTTTAAAAATTACTCGCAACTTCTATACTCACGACTCTCAACTCAGCACTCACGACTCTAATTTACCAGCTTGCTTTCCTGACTCCCGGAATTTTTCCTTCGAGTGCTAAATTTCTAAATGTTAATCTTGATATTCCGAACTTGCGGTAATAAGCTCTTGCCCTTCCTGTAACTCCACATCTGTTTCTCATTCTGTTTGGATTGCTGTTTCTTGGAAGTGCAGCCAAAGCATCGTAATCACCAGCTTCTTTGAGAGCTTTTCTTTTCTCTGCAAATTTCTGAGTTAATCTTGTCCGCTTATTATTTCTTGCTATCTGGCTTGTCTTTGCCAAGCTATTCTCCTTTTTCTTTTTTTACGAATGGCATCCCGAATGCTTTTAATAGTTCGTATGCCTCGTTGTCGGTTTTTGCTGAAGTAACAATTGTCAAATCCATCCCGTAAAGCTTTGTAATATTATCGATGTTAACTTCAGGAAAAATTACATGCTCTTTAATTCCAATTGTGTAGTTGCCGTTACCGTCAAACGATTTATCCGGCACACCGCGAAAATCTCTGATACGCGGAATCGAAATGTTTATGAACCTGTCTAAGAATTCATACATCCTTGCTTTCCTTAGTGTGACCCTGCAGCCAATCTTCATTCCTTCTCTGAGTTTAAAGTTTGAAACAGATTTCTTCGCAGCTGTGATAACCGGTTTTTGTCCAGCTATATTTTCAAGCTCAGCAGCAACAACCTCAACTAACTTCGGGTCCTGTGTTGCCGCACCAACTCCGACGTTCAAACAAATCTTCTTAATCTTCGGAACTTCGTTATCATTTTTGTAACTAAAAATCTTTTTAAGTTCGGGCACAACCTGAGTTTTATAAAACTCGGTCATCCGAATAGGCACTTTCTCTTCGACAAATTTTTCTTTTTCGCCTTTTCCTTTTTCAGAACCTTTTGAAACTTTAGCCGGCTTGTCTCCCTTTGGTGACTTATCTCCCTTTGGTGACTTATCTCCCTTTGGTGACTTATCTCCCTTTGGTGACTTATCTCCCTTTGCTGGTTTATTTTCCTTAGCTGGCTTCTCCTGCTTCTTAGCTTTCTTTTCTTTTTCCATCGGTTTAAATGTTAACTAACAATTATTTCGTCACTCTTCTTTGCGTAACGCATTCTCTTTTTATTTCCTGCATCATCTGTGATAATTTTTATTCCGACTTTTGTTGCCTCGTTCGATTTCGGGTCGATAAGCATCACGTTTGAAATATGAATTGCTGCTTCCTTTTGTGTAATTCCGCCCTGCGGATTTTTTTGTGTCGGCTTTGAATGTCTCTTTATAATATTCACTCCTTCGACAATAACTCTTGAATCATTTACACCATTTCTGAAAACTTTAAGAATCTTTCCTTCCTTGCCTCTGTTGTTCCCGGAAAGAACTTTTACTTTATCATTTTTCTTTAGCTTAATCATTTTTATAAAACCTCGGGAGCTAATGAAATTATTTTCATGTATTGTTTTTCGCGAAGCTCTCTTGCAACCGGTCCAAATATACGAGTTCCTTTAGGCTCACCTTCTGCTGTGATAAGCACTGCTGCGTTTTCATCGAAGCGAATGTATGAGCCGTCTTTTCTTCTCGTTTCTTTTTTTGTTCTCACAATCACCGCTCTTGATACTTCACCTTTCTTCACGTTGCCTCCGGGAATTGCCGTCTTAACTGAAACAACAATAATGTCTCCTACGCCTGCGTAACGCCTGTCCGAGCCGCCAAGAACCCTGATGCATTGAACCCGCTTCGCTCCCGAATTATCTGCAACAATTAAATTTGATTCTTCCTGTATCATAATAAAATAAATTCCTATTTAACTTTTTCAACTATTTCAATAAGACGCCATCTTTTTCTTGCACTCAGCGGTCTGGTTTCCATAATCTTTACCAAATCTCCTATGCTCGCAGTATTATTTTCGTCATGAGCCATGAACGTAGTTGTCTTCTTAAAATACTTTTTATAAATAGGATGCTTCAGCCGGCGTTCGATTGCAACAATGATGCTTTTGTTCATCTTATTGCTGATGACTTTGCCGATTCTTGTTTTCCTTCTGTTACGTTTTGGTTCTGTTGTAACCAATGGCTGTACTTCTGTCTGAACTTCGCTCATAAAATTTTTCTTACTTATTCTCCTCCGAAGGAGTCCTTTGGACTTTCGATTTTTCTTTTAACACCGTGCTGATTCTTGCTATAAGCTTTTTCGTATTCGAAATACTCTTAAAGTTTTCAAGCTGTCCTATCGAAAGCTGAAATCTCAGGTTCTCCAAGCTCTCGTATTCTTCGTTCAGCCTGTTTTTCAAATCTTCATTTGATAAAGCTTTTATTTCGTAAATCTTCATTTCTTGTTTAAACTTTATTCAGTGTAATCTCTTCTTACTACAAACTTTGTTTTGATTGGAAGCTTGTGCGAAGCAAGACGCATTGCTTCAGCCGCCATCTTTGTTTTAACACCAGCAATCTCAAACATAATTGTTCCCGGCTTAACCACAGCGACCCAATATTCAGGAGCTCCTTTGCCTTTACCCATTCTTGTCTCAAGAGGTTTTTTTGTGAACGGCTTATCCGGAAATATTCTTATCCAAACTTTCCCGTCTCTTTTCATCTCTCTTGTCAATGCAACTCTCGCCGATTCGATTTGTCTTTGTGTTATCCACGCCGGCTCCATCGCTTTCAATCCGAAATTGCCGAACGAAACGCTGTTGCCCCTCGTCGCTTTTCCTGTGCGTCTGCCCCTGTGTGCTTTCCTGAACTTAACTCTTTTCGGCATTAAAGCCATGACAACTATCCCCTATGAAAAATTTATTTTCTTATTAATTTATCACCGATGCAAATCCAAACCTTCACGCCTATCTTTCCGTAAATCGTACTTGCCGCAACGCTTGCATAATCTATGTTTGCTCTCAAAGTCTGTAAAGGAATTCTTCCTTCTTTGAACTGCTCGCTTCTCGCAATTTCCGCACCGTTCAATCTTCCGCCAACGTAAATCTTTATTCCTTCTGCGCCCATTCTCATCGATGAAGCAATCGCTGTTTTGATTGCCCTTCTGTATGAAACTCTGTTTGAAATCTGTCCTGCAATATTTTCACCTACAAGCTGTGCATCCAATTCCGGTTTCTTTACTTCTGTTACTAAAACTTTTATGTCTTTGTTAGTAATCTTTTTTAACTCAGCTTCCAGAAGATTAATTTCTTTTCCGCTCTTGCCTATCACCTGTCCCGGTCTTGATGTGTGAATCGTTAAAGTAATTTTCTTTGGCGTTCTTTCAACTTCTATTTTCGCTATGCCTCCGTTCTCAAATCTTTTCTTAACGTAAGTTCTTATCATGCTGTCTTCCTTCAATTTTGTTGTGAAGGATTTGTCGTCATACCAACTTGAATGCCAATTAGTTATAAAGCCAAGCCGAAAACCGATAGGATGTGTCTTTTGACCCAAGAGGTCCTTTCTAAATTAAATTTTTATTTTTCACAATATCAGAAACTAAATTATTCTTTTTCTTCTATTACAATTGTTAAATGGTTCGAGCGTTTTCTGATTTTGAACGCTCTTCCCTGAGGTGCCGGTAAAACTCTTTTCAATACAGGACCGCCGTTAACGAAAATTGTTTTAACAAAAACATTGTGGTCGTCAACTTTTCCTGCTTCTACTTTGTTCGAAAGATTTGAAACCGCCGAGCGTAAAGTTTTTTCAATCACGTTCGATGAATGCTTCGGTGAATAATGTAAAATGTTCAATGCTTCATTAACAGATTTGCCTCTTATTAAGTCGGCAACCAAACGCATTTTACGCGGTGATGTCGGAATATATCTTTTTACTGCTCTTGCTTCCATTTAAGATTCAGTGCCTTCTTTTCTGTTGCCTGAATGTGTTCTGAAAATTCTTGTCTGTGAAAATTCGCCAAGCTTGTGCCCAACCATATTCTCCGTTACAAATACCGGAATGAATTTATTTCCGTTGTGTACTCCGAAAGTGTGTCCAACAAAATCAGGAGAAATTGTAGTTGACCTCGACCATGTCTTAATAATTGTCTTCTTGTTGCTCTTGTTCAAAGCTTCAACTTTCTTCTGAAGCTTCGGGTCAATGAACGGACCTTTTTTTAACGACCTTGGCATTTATAATTGTAATTTACTTTCTTCTGTTTTTATTTTCTCACTCCCCTCTCCTCTCAGGAGAGGGGTTGGGGGGTTAGGTCAAAATTATTTTCTACGCTTTAAAATAAACTTGTTTGATGAATGCTTTTTCTTTCTTGTCTTATATCCTTTTGTCGGCATTCCCCACGGACTAACCGGATGTCCGCCGCCGGAAGTTTTTCCTTCTCCGCCGCCCATCGGATGGTCAACCGGATTCATCGCAACGCCTCTAACTGATGGTCTTATTCCCAGCCATCTCGAACGTCCTGCTTTTCCCAAACTGATTTTTTCATGTTCAAGATTGCTCACAACTCCGATTGTCGCTTTGCATGAATTCAAAATCATTCTCACTTCACCCGAAGGCATCTTTACCTGTGTATATTTTTCGTCTTTTGAAATTATAACTGCGTTGCTTCCTGCACTTCTTGCAAGCTGACCGCCTTTGCCGGGTTTTAACTCTATATTATGTACGAATGTGCCGAGTGGAATGTGGTTTATTGTGAGTGTGTTGCCTGATTGGATGTCTGCTTCGTCGCTTGAAATAATTGTGCTGCCAACTTTCAATCCGTCCGGTGCAATGATGTATCTTTTTTCGCCGTCAGTATATTCTATGAGTGCAATTCTTGCGGAGCGGTTCGGGTCATATTCAATTGTAATAATTTTTCCTTCAACGCCAATCTTATCACGCTTGAAATCGATAATCCTGTACATGCGTTTATGTCCGCCGCCTCTATGTCTGCAGGTTATACGTCCAGTATTATTCCTGCCGCCGGATTTCTTCAAAGCAGTCAATAGCGACTTCTCCGGTGTTCCCCGCGTTACTTCCTCAAATGAAGATATCGTGTAGAAACGCGTAGCAGGTGTAATAGGTTTTAATTTTTTTAAAGCCATCTATATAAAATAAAAGCCCTTCGGCTTAAAATGTAACTATGCTAAATATTTTTTTAGGACAGAATACAAATATACTCCACAGCCGATTTAATGTCAATGAAACTACACATCGAACTCATTAAGTTAATGCACTTAGGGGTGATAAAACAAATTCTGGTGTGAGAGGATTATTGTAAACATCAACACAAAAAAAATCCCGCCAATGATGACGGGACTTAAATTGCCTGCTTCTATTTGCAGATGCTTATTTTATCAAAATCATTTTCTTCGTTTCAACAAAAGAACCTGTTGTAAGCTTATAATAGTAAACTCCGCTCGATAATTTGTTTCCATCAAAATCAAATTCATAAGTTCCGGCTTTGAGATTTTCATTAACGAGTGTTGCAACTTCACGACCAAGTAAATCATATACTTTCAGCGAAGCGAAACTGTTGACTGCTAACTTAAATCCGATGACCGTACTTGGATTGAAAGGATTCGGATAATTCTGCGAAAGCGAAAACTCTTTTGGTGTTTCTGAATTGTGATTATTATTTGAAGTGAGTACAGATAATGTATCAACCAATTTAATTACACTTCCATTACTCGAAACAGCATAACCATAAATTATATTTCCAGCATGTACAAAATCAAAATGTGTGAGATTCACAACTGAAGTTGGAGTTGTTATCCATGTTAGACCGTTATTTGTGCTTCTTTTAATTATTCCGTTTGCTCCCATCAAATATACAACCGGTGTATTTGGAATCCAGTTAATAGAACAGTTTCCTGTCGGACCTGCTCCTATATTAACGTTTGTCCATGTAAGTCCGCCGTCGATAGTTCGTGCAATCACAGGTAAAGAAGTAGAAGTTGCCGCAACTCCGAGAAGCTTGTTGCTGTGGAATGCTATTGCAGAAGTATTGTTTCCGCTTATGTTAACCTGCTGATTGCTCCAGCTGTTTGCATTATCTGTCGTTAAGCGTATTCTTGCCGAGCCGTTATTAAGACCGAAGCCGTAAAAATTATTATCGATAATCATAAGCGAATTATGTGCGTTGGAAACTCCGTTCACTCCGGAATTTAATTCAATCCACGTTGTTCCGTTGTTAGAAGTGCGGAATACTTTTTCCGCAATTGCCAGACCGAATACCGAAGCTGTGGCTTTTGTAAATGCCAATCCGTTGAAAAATCCTCCGTTGGCTGATGTCTGCACAACAGAAATCCAATTTAAGCCGCCGTTGGTTGTGCGAAACAATCTTGCATTACCGTTTACTTCACCTTCACCTACAAAGGCATTAGTAGAACTGGTTCCCCAGATACAATAAATCTCCTGCGAAATTCCTGTGACTGAGATTTGTGTGAAGTTTACTCCGCCATTAACAGAGCGGAAAATTTTCGGAGTGTTTGGCGAGCCGTCGGCTATCCAGACAGTGTTCATGTCTGCAACGCTGATGCTTGGTCCGATACCGGGGTTAGAAACAGTATTAACTAAAACCCATGTCTGTGCAAACAAAGCGTTTGAAAAAAGTAAAAGAAATATTGGAATGATTATGATGTAAAGTTTTTTCATTTGCTACCTCTGTTTAAATTCAGTTTAAATTCAGTAGCAAATATAGTTAGGGAAAAGCAAAAATCTTCTAACCCTAATACGTTATAATGAAAAGGGAGTCGTTAAACTCCCTTTTAAAATTATCGTTTATTATTTATCAATTATCATTTAATCAGCACCATTTTCTTAACATCAGTGAAGTGTTCTGTTTCAAGCTTATAGAAATACATCCCACTCGCGAACTTACCCGCATCAAACGTTACTTCATATCTTCCGGCATTTAGTTGCTGATTGACAAGCGTAGCAACTTCTCTGCCAAGCAAATCATATACAGCAAGCTTTGTAAACGATTGCTTTGGAATATCAAAATGAATTACCGTTGACGGATTGAACGGATTCGGATAGTTCTGCGAAAGAGAAAACTCTTTTGGTATCTCATTGCTAACAGGATTGATTCCAACTAAAGCAGTTCGGAAATCCCACTTAAGAGACCAAGGACATAATTCTGTGTTTACATTATTTCTCACTCTCCAGAAATATCTAACATTATTTGAAAGCAATCCGGAACGCACATTGACTTGTGAACGTGTAACAGTTGTATCCCAAATTGGAGAACTTATTAATGAATCAGTTGCAATTTGAACTCTGTAATTAGTAGAAACAACTAAGCTGTCCCAATCAAGTGTTGGAGTAAGTGAAGTTCCGGTTGAACCATTTGGCGGTGAAATTAAGTTAGGGCTTGTTGTTGTCTGATTATATAAAGTTAAAACTTGTGCTGCTGTTAATGCTCCTGCAGTATAAAGACGCACTTCATCAATCCTACCGGTAAAAGCCGGGCCTGGATTATCCTGAAATCTCCCAATTCTCCAGTTAAAAGTTAAGCTTGTATTAGGAACAAAGCTTGACACTCCAAATGCAGCAAGATATCCATCTATATAAATCCTCAGCATATTTGTTCCGGGACCTTCATATATTCCTGCAAGAAAATGCCATGTCGTATCACTGAGGTTGATCTCTACTGTTATGCCACCTTGACCTCCGCCATTACCTAACCACGGCTTACCGGGTGCTCCTAAAAATAAATGAAAATTACCAGCTGTCCCGGGACCACCGAAGTGTAAAATATTACGGTCTTCGCTAGGGATATTATTACTTTTAATCCATGCTGTAATCGTTCTTGCAGTGCTGCCTGATGGAAAATTAATCCCTGTGTTACCTCCTTCTATATAACTATTACTGCCATTAAATAAGTAACTTCTATTTGAGACACTATACCTGTCGTTTGCAAGAACAGGACCGTTGACAAGATATCCGTGGTTTCCGTAACCCGATGAATCACCTGCATTGCCCGTAAATGGCCAGTAACCGACAAGCGTTTGTGAATACAAATTCACTGAGCTGATTAATATAATAAATAAAATTGTTTTCATTTTGTTTTCTCCTTTAGTTTTTGACCTCCCCTTAGTCCCCTCCTTACTAAGGAGGGGATGTCCGAAGGACAGGGGTGGTCTTTAATTCTTAATTGTTAATTGTTTTAAGGTGCATACTTCACTGCAGGGTCGCTTGGTGCTCCGTCACCTGCGGCTCCAACTGCATAAACTCTGAACCAGTACTTCGTTCCGCTTGTCAAAGTGTTGACTGTTATTTTCGCTTTCGTCGATGAAATTTTAAACGCCCATGAAGCAGGAGTGTTCACATCGGTTGTGATTTCCACATTGTATGATTTCGCACCTTTTACTTTTTTCCACGACAATTTCATAGTTCCTGATGAATCGCCTTCCTCCGCTTTAAGATTCAGAACCTGTTCGGGAATCTGCGGCGGAGATTTAGGACTCTTTACATCCATCCCGGCACCTTGAATTATTGAAACATTACCGTCAGCTAAGTTTTCAACATCGTTTGCAAGCTGACCCATCTCTTTATCAAAATCCGCCTCTGCACTTTGAACTTCGGTCAGCTTTTGTTGTGAAAGCTGTAACGCAGCATTGTATTCAGTCCATTTTGTTTGAAGCGTCGTTTTGGAAGTTGTCATTGCACCTTGTGCTGCCGATAATCCGGCGTAAGTTGGGTCGGCGCTCATTTTTGTGTCGACATCAATTCCGAACTGGATTTTGTTTGGAATGCTCCTTTGAGCTAATCCGAGTTTAATTTTACCCATTTTTATGTTCTCCTTTTAATTTTGGTTAAATTTTAAACTATTTCTTAAAAAAGATAACTTTTTTTTTGAAATCATAGTTATGTTTTGGCAAATCATAGTTATGTTTTATGAAAAGATAGTTATGTTTCGTGAAAAGATGGTTATGTCTTATCAAACCATACATATTTTTCATCAAAAGATAGATAACATTTGCCGAGTGATAAGTATGTTTTGGTAAATGATGGTTATGTTTCGCAAAATCTTATGTATGTTTTGGTAAAAGATGATTATGTTTTATCGAATCATAATTATCTTCTGCAAAGATAAGTTTACATTTCCCCGTTTTGCAAAGACACTTTTTCGGAAATGTTAAGAGATTCGAAAGCGGATAATTGCAAATCGCACACTTAAAAATTGATTTTAGCAGATAATTATAGGTTTGATACTATCTGTTTGTTAATATATTTTTAACGACATTTATGAAAAACACAAAGCTCATAACTCTGCTCAAGACATTTTCGAATGAAGAGATGAAGAGCTTCGGCAAATTTATTGACTCGCCTTATCACAACAGCGGAAGAAATTTCAAACCGCTGTATTCCATTCTTAAAAAACATCACCCCGAATTTCCGGAAGAAGTATTATCCGAAGAAAAATTATTTGCAAAACTTTACGCCGGAGAGAAGTTCGATAAGAAAAAATCTTCGTTAACCGTGCGTGTTATTTTTTCGCAGATGACGAAGCTGGCGAGGAAGTTTATGGCGTATGAGATGGTTGAGACGGGGAAAGGAGATTTTCAATTTTATTTATCTCTATCCAGGGCTTTCAGAAGAAAAACTCTTTTCAATGAATCATTAAAGACTCTGAAGGAATATTCTGAATTACTGGATGCAAATGAGAGAACATTAGAATATTATTTCAAACGAATTTATATAAACCAATCAGCATTGAATGAGCTTTTAAGTATGTCTAAGGACAAAGAAAGTGCTGAATATGAAAAACATACACTGTTACATACTTATACATTCTTCATTCACATCATCGCTGGTTATCTTAACAATGGTTTTTCAAGAAAACAAAATTATAATATTGAATTCAAAGGATTAGAGTTAGCAAAATCATTTGTAGATGGATTCGATACAGTGCTTTTTGATAAAGAATGTTCTGATGACGGATATGAGACTAAAAACATTACGTTGTTCACCTATTATATAACAAAATCACTGCTGGACAAGAATGACAAAACGAGCTTGCTGAATGCGATTGACCTTTATAAGAAAATGTTCATGAATATTCCAGAAAAATTCCGTTATCATTATTTCAGTATACTATATGACCGTTTTGAGAACAGACGTCAGTTTGACAGATTTTATCTTGAAAAAGCAAATGAATTCTTTGACTTTGCAAACGAGTACGGTGTATTAGATAATTTGTCCGATTATTATTACCAGAGAGTATTCTACATGACATTAAATTTCAAAGCATCTTTGTTAAGTGCTAGTGAGCTAAAGGATTTCATTAATGCTTATATCAAGAAAGTTTCTCCAGAATACCAAGATGATTTAAAAAATTATTCGATGGCGTTTTATAACTTTAAGAAAAAGTCATTTGATAAATGTCTTGAAAGCATTTCCAAGAATGATTCGCTTGAGAATAACTTTAAAGTAAATAAATACAAGCTGAAGCTTTGCTCGCTTTATGAGCTGAATCTTATTGAAGATACTCTGTACGCTGTGGATTCGTTTGAGCACTTCATTAGAAGAAAAGAAAATGTTGGTCCTTCGATAAGAAAAGATTGCATGGAGTTTATTCAGGGAGTGAAGAATTTAATTCAGCTTAAGATGGGAAAGGGAGATAATATTAATCCCAATGAGATTAAAGAGATTAATAAAAATACTTTGTTCGGCGATTGGCTTTCGGAAAAAGTGAAAGAATTGTTAAAAGCTTAAGTGGGATTTAAACCTGCTCTTCTTCGTCATCTTCATCTTCATCAATAACATCCTCGATAGCTCCCAAGTCCTCTGCAACTTTATCGTCTTTATAAAATTCCGAGTCATCTTCTTGGCTTTCCTGTTCATACCATGCTTTTTCAAAATTATACTTTCTGAAATCATCATTCTCTTTTGAGTCGCCGCTGCAAACCGGACAGTCATCGCAATCGATTGTCTCGGGTGCAGTCTTCCCGTTATGAAATTTGTGCTCTTTACCGCAGGAACAAGTAGTCATAGTTCAGTTAATAGTTAAGTAGTTTGTAGTTGATAGTTTTTTTAATAACGCAAATTATAAATCTAAAATATTTCATTCAATAGTAAATTTATTTTTACACTATTAATATAAAACAGAAACTAATGAATAGAATTTCTACCAGTGCTTAAATATATTTGCCTTCTTAACTTTCAATGAATAAAAAACAACGGACAGTTCCAAAGTCAACGTCAGAATCTGTGCTAAACGTTCCATACGTTGAATCCGGTTTTGAAAAACGTTTTGCGAAATTCTATTGGCTCGTCATTCCTGTTCTCACAATTCTCTATTTCTCTTACCGTAAAATTGCAGTTGGATTTTATCAGGACGATGAAGTCGGGCAATACATCAACATGCTTGACTTCTGGAGCAATCCCTGGGTGATACTCGGCAACGGACCGAAGCCGGGTTATAAAATATTCATGCTGCTTCCTGCATTGATAAGCTACGATGCTGTCCTGATTATGAACTCGCTTATTGCTTCAGCAACTGTTTACATGACTTACATTCTTTTGAAAACATACAAGGTAGGACTTGCAATCTTCGGCTCTTTGCTGCTTGCATCACAACCGATGTTCATTGACCTTTCGTTCCGCTCTTACTCGGAAATTTTTACTTCGCTTTTATTAGTAACGTTTTTGATTCTATACAAGAAAGAAAAATTAATTCCGGCATCACTGATGTTCGGTTATATTTATACTGTCAGACAGGAAATTGCTTTGCTGATAATTATTCTTGGAATAATTTTCATTCGCAAAAAGAATTACACCGCTGCAATTTGTTTGTTTGTCTTCCCTCTATTATATAACGTTCTCGGCTACATCAAAACAGGTGACCCGTTGTTCGTGATTAGCGAAATGAAATCTGTTGCGGGCTTGAATTATAAATCGCAGGGACTGATGCATTATTTTAAAGTTTATATTTTCATTGTCGGTCCTGTTGTGCTGACGTTATTTCTTTCGGGCTTCTTCGGATTTATGAACCAAACAAATCGCATCAAAGAATATTTCTCTAAATATTTTTTGTTCTACCTGATTTTTATTTCAATCTTCGTAATCCAAATGCTGACGATGCTCAACGACGGACCTAATCCCGGCAATTGGAGATACCTGCTTCACATTTCACCCATCGCTGTTTTCTTTGCAACTGTTGGCTTGAATAATCTTCTCGTCAAAAAATTCAGAAATACTTTTTTGCTCTTAAGCGGCTCACTTGCTGTGTTAGTTTTTCTTTTTCTTTCATACGCAACAGATGGTTTTATTTTGCTTGACAAAACCGATTATGTAAAATTTATTTTCGTGCTCCTTGTTGCTCTCTCATGTTTTCTTGTTCTCGACAAAACACAAACGGATTACGTTAGAACAATTGCTGTTATCTGTGTGATTCTCTCAGCAGCACATTTATATTTTCTTCAGCCGAAAAAACTTTCTCCGGAAAATATCACCGTGAAAGAAACTGCAGAGTTTGTTGACACTTTACCTGAAGCTGTGAACAAACCAAAGCTGACTAATCATACTTTTATAAATTTCTATTCTTCACTTTACAAACAAAACTCAAAATCTTTTGAACGTTTGAATTCAAAAACACTTGATTCATCACCAAAGGGTTCTCTGCTGATTTGGGAATCGCATTACGGTTACCGACCTGAGTTTACTAACGATGTCCAGTTCGAGAAAATAAACTCCGACACAACAAAATATAAATTGCTCAAACAATTTGTTTCCTCTGATAAACGGTTTGCATCATTTATATTTGAGAAGCTATGAAGAAGAAATGCATCATATACGGCGGAGGAGGATTCATCGGCTCGCACATTGCAGAAGATTTACTGAAAAATAATTTTGGCGTTACAATCTTCGATAAGATTCATTCGAGCAGAAATAATATCGAACACATTCTGAACAAAATTAATTTTATCGAAGGTGATTTTACAAACGAAGCTGATATTAATAAATCATTACGCGGAATTGATTATGCGATTCATCTTGTCAGCTCAACGAGACCCGGCGATTCAAATCTCAATCCGGTTTATGACGTTGAGTCAAACGTTGCATCATCAATTCGTTTGTTCGAAGAATGCGTAAAGCATAGAATCAAAAAAGTAATTTTTATTTCATCCGGTGGAACGATATATGGAAATCCTGTTAAGCTTCCGATAAAAGAATCTCATCCGACTAATCCGACATCTTCTTATGGCATCACAAAACTCATGATAGAAAAATATCTTGAGCTGTATCATTTAAACCATAGGTTGAATTATATTATCCTCCGCTTCTCAAATCCTTTCGGTGAACGTCAGAACCCGCTGCTCGGACAGGGTTTAATTGGTTCTTTGCTTTACAAAATCAAACATCACAAAGCAGTTGAGATTTGGGGAGACGGTTCAATCGTGCGTGATTATTTTTATATAAAAGACGGAGCGAGAGCTGTTACATCAGCACTTAAAATTAATTCTAAAGAAAATATTTTTAATATCAGCAGCGGACACGGCTTATCTGTCAACCAAATCCTCAATAAGTTCAGAAAGGTTTTAAATCTTGACTTCGATGTGAAATACAAACTTTCGCGTAAGTTCGATGTTAAAAAAAATGTTCTTGACAGCTCACTCGCATCAAAAATTTTAAAATGGAAGCTTAAAGCCGACTTTGATAAAGCACTTCAAAGCACATGGAGATATTATTGTGATAACGAATAAAGACGTCACACTTTCGGTTTTTTTTCCTGCATATTATGACGAGAAAAATATCGATAAAGTCGTGCATAAGGTTGTTCAGGTTCTGGAAGAAATGCATTTAAAAAATTACGAAGTCACAATCATAGAAGACGGAAGCCCTGATAACACAGCTAAAGTTGCAGATGAGCTTGTAGCACAATATCCGAAAGTAAAAGTTATTCATCATGAAAAAAATCAGGGATACGGAGCAACTCTTTATGAAGGATTTACAACAGCAAAGTGTGATTACGTTTTTTATACAGACGGAGACAACCAATTCGACCTCGATGAATTGAAAAAGTTTGTTGCATTGATTCCTTTCACCGACCATGTTGTTGGCTACAGAAAAAAGAAACAGTATTCTACTTACAGAAAGATAACAAGCTTCACATACAATCTTGTTCTAAAATGGGTTTTCAAAATTGATTATGTTGATATAGATTGTGCTTTCAAAATTTTTAAACGCGAATTGTTCGACAGAATTATTATCAAGACTAAAGATGCATTCATCGATGCAGAGATAATGATTAAATCCGACCGGCTTGGTTATGTTACAACCGAGCTTGGTGTAAAACATCTTCCGCGTCTCGATGGAATTTCAACAGCAGCACGGCCATCGATAATTATCAGAACAATAAAAGAAATTTATGACTTCAGCAAAGAATTCAAAGACCCGAAATCATGGATGAAGAATTAAAAGAACGTTCCACCGGCTCTGACCTTAAGGATGTTGTGATTATTTTTTCAATCATCATTATTGTCCTGGTTGCATTTGCAATGCTCGATATATTCGAGCGTCTCAGAGTTATGGCTGCTAACCCGGAAGGATTCAGAATTGTGGAATTCCTTTTTGTGCTTATGCTTTTCGGATTTGCGTTTGCAATCTTTGCAAGACTCAGATGGAAAGATGTAGGAAGAAAATATTACGCAGGCAAACATGAAATAGAAGAGCTTATTGACAACACCAACAGGTTAAGAACAACTGTTAATCTTTCTCCTGACTGCATTTCGGTTGTAACAAGGGAAGGGAAAATTATTTTCATCAACCAGGCGGGTATAAATCTTTTCGGAGCCACGGAAGAAGACCAGATTATTGGAAAAGAAGTATGGGATTTTTTACACTACTCTTACAAAAATCTTGTTGCAAAAAGATTTGAAGATATGTGCAAGTATAACAAGAAAGTTCCGCAGATTGACGTCACAATTAAAAAGCTCGATGGCTTATATATTGATGTGAATGTCGCATCTACACCGATAATGTATCATTCTATTCCGCACGTTGTAACAATTATGCGTGATGTTTCCGAACGCAAAAAAAATGAAAGCATCAAAGCAGAACTCGCATCAATCGTAACAAGCTCTAATGATGCTATCTATGCGATGGGACTCGACGGAGCAATCCGAAGCTGGAATCCCGGTGCTGAAAAGCTTTACGATTATTCTGAAAAAGAAGCTGTCGGCGAAAATATTGAGATTGTAGTTCCTAAGGATAAATCCCCTGAGCTGAAAAATCTGCTCAACAAAGTTTTCAAAGGTGAACGCATTGAATCTTTTGAAACCAAACGGCAAAAAAAAGACGGTACAATCTTAGATGTTTCACTGACTATATCACCGCTGAGAGACGAGTCGGGCACTGTTTACGGAGCTTCCGCTATTTCAAGAGACATCACTTTCAAGAAAATGGTCGAAGAAGAATTACGCCATTACTCGGAAGAGCTTGCACTCTCAAACGAAGAGCTGTATGTTTTCTCATACGCTGCATCACACGATTTACAGGAACCTTTGCGTAATATTCAGGCGTTCATAGAAGCTCTTCGAACCAAACACAAAAAATTTACCAAAGACTTAAACGAAAAAATTACTGAAGCTGATGAAGGCGTTGTGAGAATGCACCGGTTGATTACCGACTTTCTGATTTACTCCCGTATCGGAACGGAAAAAGCTTTAACAGAAAAAGTTGACTGTAACCTCATTCTTAAGGATGCACTGTCAAACCTTAATACAGCCATAACAGAGAGCAAAGCAAAAGTAAAAAGTTACGAGCTTCCGACAATCATGGCAAACCCGCTTCACATCACGCAAGTGTTTCAGAACTTAATCGGCAATGCTTTAAAATACCAGGGCGAGCAGCCGCCGGTGATAGAAGTCTCAGTCGAGAAGAAAGATAATTTCTGGAACTTCAGGGTAAAGGATAACGGAATCGGAATCGAAGAATGGTTCTCCGAAAGAATTTTCATTGTATTTCAAAAGCTTCACGACCCGAAAAAATATCCCGGCTCGGGAATCGGACTCGCACTTTGTAAACGTGTGGTTGAAAAACACGGAGGAAAAATCTGGTTCGAATCCCAGGTCGGGAAAGGAACAACATTCTACTTCTCGCTTCCCGTTTTAAAAGAATTGAAAAAGAAGACAAGCTAAAGCAGTTTGAAAAGAATTTTCATAACGCTTTTCTTCTTCAACTTCACAAACAATTTATTTTCTGACTCTCCAATCGACGGACAAACCGTAACATTTACAAAGTTCATTAACGAAATGGTGAAATGTGAGAAGTCCACAACATTTGAAAATGTAAAGATTCGATATGCGATGCCGGAAGATAAACAGGGAATGGATGGGCGGTATGATAATATGAACTCACCTGTGCTTGTTATCAATTCAAGAATACGCTGGCTTAACTGCGACTTCGATAACGATTACTGGCTTGTGATGAGAAACATCAGCTTCGCAGATTATCTTGCAGTGTTCAATTGCTCCAACATCAAAGCTAAATTCAATCAATGCACATTCGGAAAAACTTTTCGACTGTACGGCTCGCAGGTTGACTTCATCGACTTTGATACCTGCAATTTCAATCATGGATTTAAATACAGCCGTAATTCTGTGAAAGACCATTTGATGTTCAACAATTGTAACTTCACAGTCATTGACGGATTGGAAAACGAAGTGAAAGAATATGATATGGAAGCACGTGTCTTTCTTCTTTCCAACAAAGGCGAGCCGATGGATTTGACGATTCAAAATTCCACTTTCATTCTTCCCGAAAAGAAAAGAAACAACCTGCAATATTTTTGTATCCTCACCGGCTCAAGTTTTAATAATCTTAAGCTAACAAATAACCATTTCGAAAGCTCAGTTGATTTTTCGCAATCAACCGTGAGCAATACTTTTATTTCTTACGATTGCAGGTTCGACGGGAAAGTTATTCTCGATGCATTCAACTTCAACCCCGTTAACACACGTGTGCAATGGAGCACAATAAATAATTATAAAATCGGCGTCCCGAATAAAAAT
>Ga0247727_10000160_pt1 | contig 151317 bp, 130 predicted proteins | sample WisWelCaveWW1625_FD_202498 | JGI IMG/M metagenome (GOLD analysis project Ga0247727, IMG submission 202498) | Biofilm microbial communities from Wishing Well Cave, Virginia, United States - WW16-25 | ecosystem: Environmental > Aquatic > Deep subsurface > Groundwater > Cave microbial mat... | reverse complement strand
GCCGGGTCCAAGCTTGGAGGTGGTGGGCTTCTTGGAAGTCGTTTTGGCTGGTTTCATGGAAGCCAAGTTTACTCGAAATCGGCTGTTTTTTCATTTGAAATCTCTGTAGCTGTGCTACAGTCTCCAATTTACGGATAAATCTCGCTCAACATCGGCTGGTAGAACGCCTCACAACCGCGAGGGCAGGAACAGCCGTCGGGCGGCAAGGCCGGCGTGTTTTCTTTGGTGTATGTGCCCGCCACTTCCTGGCAGACCGGGCAGGCTTCAGGCGGCACAATCACGCGGATGTTCAACACGCGCGGGTTGTCTTTGAGTTGAGCCAGCGAGCGCGCCAGTTCCTGGGTGCGTTTGGCAATTCGGGCGTCAAGTGAAGAATAAGTGGTCACGTTTTTCTCCAACGCTAGTTGAGACTTCGGAAGTCTGTAATATCGGCGCTAATTTTACTACACCTCATGCCCTCCTCCCGTTTCCCTAAAATCGGCGAATGGTTGTTGTGGCTGGCCGGGGCCGGCGCGGCGGCGGTTTTGCTGTGGCTGTTCTTCGCCGTCGCCAACCGCCCCGCGCCGCCCGCCACCGAACAGAACATCGTACTGATCACTGCGACGCCTACCCTCCAAGCCACGCCCACCGCCGAAAACGTCTTTCAATTCATCGTCACCCCCACCCCCGGCGGCCCGCTGTTTGAGCAACCGACGCTTCCGCCGCCGCCGCCCGTCATTTACCCGTCCGCACGCGGGCGCTCTGGCTTTTTGTACGGCGGGCAAGTGCTTGACCTCAACGCCGTTGATAAGATGCACTGGGCCGGGATGGGTTGGGTGAAGTGGCAAATTCGGGAGGGCGACACCGACGCCCTCGACAAGATCCAGCTCGGGCACGGCGAAGGATTCAAAGTGTTGCTCACCGTCATTGGCTCTCCCGGCAGTGTTGAAGACGCCGGTTACCATGAGCAGTTTGCCGGATACGTGGCGGGTCTGGCCGCCGGCGGCGCGGACGCGATTGAGATTTGGAACGAGCCGAACCTCAGCCGCGATTGGCCCACCGGCAAGATCAGCCCGATCACCTACATCAAGCTTCTCAAGGCGAGCTATCAGGCGATCAAAGCCGCCAACCCGAACACGCTGGTGATCAGCGCCGCTAACGCCGCCACGCTGGTGAGCAAGAGTCTGAAGACGCCGCACTTTTGGAGTGAGACCGATTTCACGACCGAGTTCGTGCAGTATGGCGGCTTGCTGTACACCGATTGCGTGGGCGTGCACTACAACATCGGCATCAGCGCGCCCCTCAACACCGACAACTCGCTCACCGGGGACGCCGCCTTCTGGTTTTTGCCCCGCATCCTGAAGTATTACTCCGACCTTACCAAAAACACCCGCCCGGTGTGCATCACCGAACTCGGCTATCTCACCGATGATGGACTCGATCCGCTGGAAACCGTCGCGCCCGATTTCGCGTGGGCGAAAGACACGACCTTACAAGATCAGGCGGAATGGCATGCCGTGGCAGCCCAAATTGGGCTGTCCAACCCGTTTGTCGAGATGATCGTCGTCTGGAACGTAGACTTCTATGCCTACGGCGCAGACCCACATGCAGGTTACGCCATTGTTCGCAAAGATGGCGGTTGCCCGGCCTGCGACGCCCTGCACACGCTGGGGCTTGGGAACTGAGATGACCCTCGGCCCTCCACGCGAATCTCCTTTGCGCCTCTTCTGGCGCTTCCTTCGCTTCGGCCTTCTGGCCTGGGGCGGCCCGGTGGCGCAAATCGCCATGATCCGCCAGGAACTTGTCAAGGAAGAAAAGTGGATTACACGCGAGCGCTTCAACCGTGTGCTGGCCGTCTACCAGGTTCTGCCTGGCCCGGAAGCGACCGAGCTCTGCGTCTACTTTGGAATGCTGGCCGGCGGGCGGCCCGGCGGGTTGCTGGCCGGCCTCAGCTTCATACTCCCCGGCTTGGCCTCCATTCTCGCCCTCTCGTGGTTCTACGTTGCCTTCGGTCTCGGCTCGCCACTCTTCGCCGCCGTATTCGCAGGTTTTCAACCGGCGGTGGCCGCCCTCATCGTGCGCGCCGTTCATCAAATCGGCGGGCACGCCCTCGCCGATCGCTGGCTGTGGAGCATCGCTATTCTCGTCGGCGTGACCGAGTTGCTAGGCGCGAATTTTTTGTTCTCGCTGACCCTGGCCGGGCTGATCTATTTTCTTGTCAAACGTGGGTGGACTCTCGCGGCCGCCGGGGCGGGGGCGATGTTACTGGCCCTGGCGGTATTTGAATGGTTGTCAACGGCAACGCCAGTCGCCGCCGGGGCGCCCGCCTTTGTGATTGCGGCCCAGCCTTCTCTCCCCGACCTTTTCCTCTCCGGCTTGCGCGGCGGCCTGCTGACCTTTGGCGGCGCGTACACCTCGATCCCGTTTCTGCGGAACGATGCCGTGATTGTTGGCGGCTGGCTAACCGACAAACAGTTTCTCGACGGACTGGCCCTTTCTGGCATTCTGCCCGCGCCGCTTATCATCTTTGCCACCTTCATCGGCTACCTCGGCGGCGGCCTACCGGGCGCGCTGGTGATTACGATTGGCATTTTTCTTCCGGCTTTTGCCTTCACCCTCGTCGGCCACGACTACGTTGAACGGTTGGTGGAGAACAAGGCCGCTCATGCTTTCCTCGACGGCGTCACCGCCGGAGTGGTGGGCCTCATCGCCGCCACCACCATGGACCTGGGCCGGGCCGCGATCACCGGCCTTTCCGCGTTTCTCATCTTTGCAATCGCGCTGATTGTCTTGTATCGCTGGAAAGCCAAAGTTGCGGTGGCGGTCGTCATGTTGGGCGCCGGTGCGGCTGGACTGCTGTTGTTCTAAATATACTTGGCTTGACATCCGCGCTTCCAACCGATAACATACAAGCGGCATGACTCTAACTTTGTGCTCGAATTCTCGCCCCTGGAAGGAACCCCACTGTGGCTACGAAAAAGAATAAAGAATCCTAATGGATACTTCTAAAACAGTAAAGCCGCGCTCGCTTACCGACTGGCTCCGCCTGCGTTTCAAGTGGCTCACCGAGCCGCTGGGCGCGTTCGTCGGACGGCTCGGCATTCACCCCAACGTCATCACCGTGGCCGGGCTGTTGGGAAACGCGGCCGGCGCGGCGGCGCTGGCCTGGGGCAACATTCCGCTGGGTGGCCTCATCATTCTGCTAATGGGGCCGGTGGACGCCCTCGACGGGGCGACGGCTCGCGCCAGCGGCCACAAGTCGTCCTTCGGCGCGTTCGTGGATTCGGTGACCGATCGTTACTCCGAAGCCATCATCTTTCTCGGCCTGATGATCCACTACCTGCGCCAGCCGGGCGAGGACGCGCTGGCGCTGGTGTTGATCTTTCTATCGTTTGTCGGCTCGGTAATGGTGTCTTACTCCAAAGCTCGCGCCGAAGCCCTGAACTTCGACGCCAGCGTCGGCTGGCTTACACGAGCGGAGCGCTATCTCATTCTCGCCCCGTGCCTGATCTTCAACGCGCCAATGGCGGCGCTGTGGCTGATCGCGGTGCTGGCGAATGTCACTGCCCTGCAACGCATCGTTCACGTCCGGCGGCAGTTTTACAATAAGAACAAGTGACAATTCACAATGCTCAATTCATCATTGTGAACTGAGCATTGTGAATTGAGAATTCATTATTCAAGGAACTCCTATGTCAATTGACGCACTCGGCATTCACCTCGGACCGCTCTACCTACGGTTCTATGGAGTCATTCTCGTCAGCGGAGCGATGGTCGGCGCATACGTGGCCGCGCTCGAAGCACGGCGCAAAGGCCTCAATTCGGATTATGTTTGGGACGGGCTGATCTGGGCGCTGGCCGGCGGCATCGTCGGCGCGCGCCTTTATCACGTCTTCACCCCGCCGCCCAGCATGGTGGCCCAGGGCTTCACTACCGCCGCCTATTTCGCCGACCCGATTAAGATTCTTCAAGTGTGGAACGGCGGCCTCGGCATCCCGGGCGGGATTGCGGGTGGGGTGTTGGGACTGTGGTTGTACACCCGGTACTCTAAACTCGATTTTCTGACCTGGGTGGATCTCGGCGCTCCCGCCCTGGCCCTGGCTCAGGCCATTGGCCGCTGGGGAAACTTCGTCAACCAGGAACTCTACGGCAAGCCGACGGATTTGCCCTGGGGTATTTTCATCGAGCCCCAATACCGCCTCCCCGGCTACACCGACTTCGAGCGTTTTCACCCGATGTTCCTCTACGAGTCGATCCTCAACCTGCTGGCCTGCCTGGCCCTGCTGTGGATCGCCCGCCGCTTTGCCGACCGCCTCAAGCCGGGCGATATGTTGCTCTGCTATCTGGTGATGTATCCAACCATCCGCTTCTTCATGGAATTTCTGCGGCTCGACAGCAGTGAGTTTGGCAACCTCAACATCAACCAGATGTTGTCCATCGTCGCCGCTATCGCCAGCGGCATTGCCCTGGTGATCCGCCATCGCCGCCAGCGGCGCGCGCGGATGGCTGCCGAAAGCGGTAGCCAGTAAGACGAAGGACGGAGGACGAAAGACGAAAGTAGATACCTTCGTCTTTCGTCAATCGTCCTTCGTCGGCAGCTCATGATTGAAACCCACGACCTCACCAAGTATTTCGACGACTTTCACGCTGTCGAGTCTGCCTCGCTCAGTGTGTCTGCCGGCCAGGTGCTGGCCCTGCTGGGGCCGAACGGCGCCGGCAAGACGACGACGGTGAGGATGCTGACCTCGATCCTCAAGCCTACCTCCGGCTCGGCCACGGTGGCCGGCTATGATGTGGTGCGCGACCCGGACGGCGTGCGGGCTAACGTCGGCGTGCTCACCGAGAATCACGGGCTGTATCTTCGCAGTTCCGGCGAAGAGTATCTGGGCTTCTTTGCCGAGTTGTATGGCATCCCCCGTGAGCGGCGGCGAAACCGGATCATTGAATTGCTCGAACGGTTCGGCATGGCCGAAGCCGCCCGGCGTCGAATCGGCGAGTATTCCAAAGGCATGCGCCAGAAGCTGGCCCTCATCCGGGCCATGTTGCACGACCCGCCGGTGCTCCTGCTCGACGAGCCAACCTCGGCCATGGACCCGCAGAGCGCCAAGCTGGTGCGCGACGCCATTGCCGACCTGCGTACCGACCGCCGGGCGATCATTATTTGCACCCACAACCTGCCCGAGGCCGAGACGCTGGCCGATACCATCGCCATCATTCGCAAGGGCCGCATTATTGCGAAAGGCAACCCCGACGCCCTCAAGGATCAACTCCTCGGCCCGGCCATGATGGAACTGCGATTGGCCATCCCCTTCAACGGCGTGGCCGACAAGCTGACCGGCCTGATTACGGTTGCCGAGCGGGGCGAGAACTGGTTGCGCTACACCGCTCCCAACCCTGCCGATCTTAACCCGCGCTTGCTCAATCGGCTGGCAGAGGCTAAGATTCCGGTGCTCACCCTGTCCGAAGTGCCGCGAAGCATTGAAGCGGTGTACTTGCGGGCAGTGGAAGAAGACGAACGATAGCCAGACTTCCGAAGCGCCAAACACCGGCGAGACTTCGGAAGTCTGACTTCGGAAGTCTGGTACGCTGACAAATTATGGCCGCCGAAACGTTGTCTCGCTCAGATTTCAGCCGCGCCTTCGTGATCGCCCGCCGCGAAATCCGCGACGGCTTCCGCGATTGGCGCATCATCGCCCCGATCCTCGTCCTCACCCTGTTCTTCCCGGCGCTGATGAACTTCACCGCCCGCCAGGCGGTGGAGTTTGTCACCGACTACGGCGCGCCCGTCATCGGCGAGCGCCTGATCCCGTTCCTGCTGATGATCGTCGGCTTCTTCCCGATCTCGGTCTCGCTGGTCATCGCCCTCGAAAGTTTCGTCGGCGAAAAAGAGCGCCACTCGCTCGAACCCCTGCTCTCCTCGCCTCTCTCGGACATTCAGCTTTACATCGGCAAGACGCTGGCCGCCACCGTGCCGCCCCTGCTCGCCGCCTATCTTGGCATCATCGTTTACCTGACCGGTCTCTACCTCAGCTTGCGCTGGACGCCGCCGCCCATCCTGCTGATCCAAATTCTGACTCTGACGACGGTGCAGGCCACGGTGATGGTGAGCGGCGCGGTCGTCATTTCCACCCAGACCACCAGTGTCCGGGCGGCCAACCTGCTGGCCTCATTCATCGTCATCCCCATGGCTCTGCTGGTGCAGGGCGAAAGCCTGATCATGTTCTGGGCGCGCTACGACGTGCTGTGGGTGATCATCTTCGGCCTGGCGATGGTCAACGTGGTGCTGGTGCGGATGGGGGTGCGGCTGTTCAACCGCGAAGAACTGCTGGGCCGCGAACTGGATGAACTGAACTTTCCCCAGATGGCGCGCACCTGCTGGCGAGAATTTGCCGGCGAAGAGCGCTCCCTGCTTCCCTGGTATCGCCGCGAAGTGAGCAAATCTCTGGGCAAGATTCGCTGGCCGATTGTCATGATGACCCTGGCCTGCGTCGTCGGCTACTTCATCGGCCAGCGTTACGCTTCCATTTACCAGCTCCCGGCTTCGCTGGTTAACCTGACCTTTTCGTCGGGCCTGAGTGAGCGGCTGGAGCAATTCGGCCTGTTCTCGGCCAGCGGCGTGGGGTTGGTGCTCTTTCAAAACACGCGGGCGGTGCTGATCGCGGGCGCGCTCGGCGCATTCACCTTCGGCGTGCTGGCGGTGGTGATTCTGATGCTGCCCACCACGCTTGTGGGTTACTTTGCCGGGCAGGTGGCGCTGGCCGGATACAACCCGCTGATTTTCCTGGCCGCCTTTATCCTGCCGCACGGCATTCTCGAAATTCCGGCGGCGATCCTGGTGGGAGCCGCCACCATCAACTTGGGCGCGAGTCTCATCTCGCCCCCGCCTGGCAAGACCGTGCTGGATGGCTGGCTGATGTCCCTGGCCGACTGGCTGAAAATTTTCGTCGGCCTGGTTCTGCCACTGCTCGCCGGCGCGGCCATCCTGGAAGTATTCGTGACCCCCAACATCGTCGTGGCAGTGTTAGGACGGTAAAGCAAGGAGGCAAGACCATGTTCGCTCGCTCGACTCAATTACTCACGATCACTTACGTGCGCCCGTGGCGGCCTCCGACCGATGTCTGCGAAACCGAAACCGACGTGGTGGTGGAAGTCGAAATTGCCGGAATGCGCGAAGAAGACTTCCACGTATCACTGGATGGCCGGTTGTTGACCATCAGCGGCCTGCGCGTGGACAAGCCCCGCGAACGGCGAGCCTATTACGAAATGGAAATCCACTCCGGCGAATTTAGGACGGACGTGGAACTCCCCGTGCCGATTGACACCGACAACATCCGGGCCGAGTACGAAGATGGCTTTCTGCGAATTACAATGCGGAAGGCGTGAAATATTTTGGCGTAGGAGCGGCTTGCAGCCGCGATTGCTTCACGTCGCGCTTGCAAAGCGCTCCCACGCGAGCGAGTAAGCACAAGAGAATGACAGCATCCAAATGGTTTATGCTCGAATTGCCCCCCGAGGCAAACGATAACTGGCTTGACCTGGCCCAGGCCCAGTTCATGCCGATTGTGACAAAAGTTGGGGCAACAAAACGCGGCCCGGGCGGCGAAGAGGGCGGCGAGGAGGCGACCCGGCTCCCTGACGTGTTGGCGATCCTCCCCTTGCGTGGCGTGGTCGTCTATCCCCTCACGGCAGTCCCGCTCACCGTCGGCCAGCCCCGATCCGTAAAGCTGGTAGACGATGCCGCCGTGGGGCAACGCATTATCGGCCTCGTTACCAGCCTGAACCCCGAACTTGAAATGCCCGGCCCGGACGACCTGTACCGGGTCGGCACGGCGGCGCAGGTGCTCCGCCTCTTCCGCGCCCCCGATGGCACGATCCGGCTTGTGGTGCAGGGCCTCAACCGTTTCAAAATTGAGGAGTTCGTCGAAACTGACCCTTACCTCAGAGCTAGGGTGACGCCTGCGCCGGAGAGCGCGATTGAAGAAGGCATTGAGCTTGAAGCGCTCATGCGCAACGTGATGGATCAGTTCCAGCGTTTCGCCGAGTTGATGCCGTCGCTTCCGGCGGAACTGCTGGCCTCGGCGCTGAGCGTGGACGACGCCCGCCAGTTGGTGTACGGCGTTGCCACCTACGTCCGCATGACAGTGGCCGACGGCCAGCGTTTGCTGGAACTGGACAGCATCAGCGAAAAACTCAAGACGCTGTTGGTGTTGTTGAACAAAGAAGTGGAAGTGCTGGAACTGGGACGCAAGATTCAGCAGGATGCCCAGGGCGAGATCGAAAAAGTCCAGCGCGAGTACTTCCTGCGCGAGCAGATGAAGGCCATCCAGCGCGAACTGGGTGAGAGCGACGAGCAGACGATGGAGGCCGAGGAGTTTCGCAAAAAGATCGAGGCCCTCAGCCTGCCGGAGGAAGTTGCCAAAGAGGCCAAGCGTGAACTTGGCCGCCTGGCCAAGCTTCCCACCGCCGCCGCCGAGTACGGCGTCATCCGCACCTACCTTGACTGGCTCACCACGTTGCCCTGGAACACAGCCACGCCCGACAACCTGGACGTGGCCCACGCCCGCCAGGTGCTGGACGAGGATCATTACGGCCTCAAGGATATCAAAGAGCGCATCCTTGAATTTCTGGCGGTGCGCAAACTGCGGCTGGAACGAAAGGAAGAGCGCAAGGCCGCGGCTGAACCGGCTGACCTGATTCGCCGTGAGCGCGAAGGCGTGATTCTATGCTTTGTCGGGCCGCCCGGTGTGGGGAAAACGTCACTGGGCCAGTCCATTGCCCGGGCCATGGGGCGCAAGTTCATCCGCATGTCGCTGGGCGGCGTGCGCGACGAAGCCGAGATTCGTGGCCACCGCCGCACTTACATCGGCGCGATGCCGGGACGCATCATGCAGGCCTTGAGACGCGCCGAATCCAGGAATCCGGTGTTTATGCTGGACGAGGTGGACAAGCTCGGCGCAGATTATCGCGGCGACCCGTCGGCGGCCCTGCTGGAACTGCTCGACCCGGAGCAGAACCGCGAGTTCCGTGATCACTATCTCGACGTGCCGTTTGACCTGTCGCAGACCATGTTCATCACCACCGCCAACTGGCTGGACACGATTCCCGGCCCTCTGCGCGACCGGATGGAGATTTTACTGCTCTCCAGCTACACCGAGGGCGAGAAGTTGGCGATTGCCAAAGGCTACCTCATCCCGCGCCAGATCCGGGAGAACGGGTTGCGCCCCGATGAACTCGCCTTTACCGACGAGGCGATCATTACCATCATCCGCAGTTACACCCGCGAGGCGGGCGTGCGCAGTCTGGAGCGCGAGATCGGTAGTGTGTGCCGCAAAGTGGTGACGAAGGTTGCCGAGGGCAGTGCGACCAAAGTGGCAATTGACAGCGCCGGGGTAAAAGAGTATCTTGGCAAGCCGAAGTTCTTTTTCACCGAGGAGGTTGAAGAGCGCACGTCGGTGCCGGGGGTGGCGACGGCCCTGGCCTGGACTCCGGTGGGCGGCGACGTGATGTTCATCGAGGCCACCCACATGCCCGGCGGGCGGGGGTTCCAGTTGACGGGTCAACTGGGGGAGGTCATGCAAGAGTCGGCGCGGGCGGCGTTATCCTACGTCCGATCCAAATCAGCCGACTACGGCTTGCCGGAAGACTTCTTCAGCAAGCACGACATTCACCTGCACATCCCGGCCGGAAGCCAGCCCAAAGACGGCCCCAGCGCTGGGGTGACGATGGCGACGGCGCTGGTGTCGCTCATCTCCGGCAAGCCGGTGCGGCAGGACGTAGGCATGACGGGCGAGATTACTTTGCGCGGCCAGGTTCTGCCCATCGGCGGAGTCAAGGAGAAGGTGCTGGCCGCTCACCGCGCCGGACTCAAGACCGTCATCCTGCCGCGCCGCAACGAGAAAGACCTGGACGACGTGCCGGAGGAAATTCGCAAGCAAATCAGGTTTGTGTTCGCCGACCGGGTGGACGAAGTGATCACCGCCGCGCTCGCCCAACCGTCAAACGGCAAAAAGAAAACTAATAGGAAAAAACCTGCCAATGGCCGCGCTCCCAAGCGGGCTAGAGGCAACACGCATCAACGAAAGTGAAATTTGCTGGGAGACTGTCCGAAAACGTAGCCTGGCCCCTTGTGGGCGGCGGGCCGCTAGCGCGAGGCCCTAAACTACAGGTTTTCAGATACGCTCTAAAGAGGAAAACTGTGCCAAAAGTATTAATCGTAGACGACGACCGGAGCATGGTGACATTGCTCACTACCTTGCTTCAGCTCGACGGGTTCGATGTGATTCACGAAGCGCGCGGCGCGGAGGTGCTCAACATCATTCGCGCCCAAAAACCCGACGTCGTATTGATGGACGTGCATCTCTCGGACGCCGATGGTCTGGAAATTCTGGCTAAGGTGCGGGCCGATGCCGTGATTAGAAAGATACCGGTGGTCATCGCCTCAGGTGAAGACGTCCGGTATAAATGTGAACAGGCCGGAGCCAACGACTTCATTCTCAAACCCTACTCGCCCGATCACCTGACCGAGATGCTGAAAAAGGCGATAGGCCAGTAGAGGCGAAGCGCTCGCCCGGCGACACTATGACCCGAAAAACAAAAAAGCAACCCGCCCGCGCCAAGGCCGACACGTGGCGGCGAATTGATCTTCACTTACACACCCCGGCTTCCAGCGATTACCAGGAGCAGGGAATAACCTGGTTCGACATTTTGCAACGGGCCGAGGCGCGCGGCCTCGACATCATCGGCGTCACCGATCACAACACGGTGGCCGGTTATCGCCGCCTGCGGGCCGAGATTGACGAACTGGAATTGCTGGAGCGCCTCAACCGCCTGCGCCCCGACGAAAAAAAGCGGCTTGACGAATATCGCCGCCTGCTGGCAAAAATCCTGGTTTTGCCCGGCTTCGAGTTCACCGCCACCTTCGGCTTCCACATCATCGGCCTGTTCTCGCCCGCCACGCCCATCCGCGACATTGAACATATTCTGCTCAACCTCAACGTCCCCTCGGACCAGCTCGACAAAGGCTCGTCCACCGTGGGGGCAACCGCCGACGTGTTGACCGCCTACGAGCAGATTGACGAAGCGGGCGGCCTGGTCATCGCCGCTCACGCCAACTCGTCCAACGGCGTTGCCATGCGTGGCTTCACCTTCGGCGGGCAGACCAAGATCGCTTACACCCAGGACCCGCACCTGCACGCCCTCGAAGTGACCGATCTCGAACAGAAAGGCCGCCGGGCAACCGCCGCTTTCTTCAACGGCAGTAAGCCCGAGTACCCGCGCCGGATGCACTGCATTCAAGGCTCCGATGCCCACCGCCTGCGCCGCGATCCGGCCAACGCCAAGAACCTGGGCCTGGGCGACCGCACCACTGAAGTTCTGCTCGACAAAGTTTCGTTCGACGCCTTGCGCGCGCTCTTTCTTGGCAGTGACTTCGCCCGGGCGCGCCCGTATCGCGGCGGCGCGACCGAAGAAGTCTTCGACTACGTTCAGTCCGCGCGCGAGCAGGGCCCGAACATCGTGCAGGATTTCCACGAGAGCCTGAATGGCAAGGCCAAGATCACCGGGATTCTGGCCGACGTGTGCGCCTTCGCCAACACCAACGGCGGCACCCTTTACATCGGGGTGAGCGCCGATGTCAAGCATCACCCGGTCGGCGTGCAGGGCGCGCCGGCGGCGGTGGCGAAACTGCAAAAAGAAATCGCCTCCCGGCTGTTGCCGTCCCTGAACGTCACCGTGGATGCGCAAGAGACACGCGGCAAAAAGATTGTCCGCGTCCTCGTGCCGCATGGCGACGACCCGCCTTACGCGATTGACGACAATAAGATTTACCTGCGGCAGGAAGCCGAAACATCGCTGGCCGTCCGGGATGAGATCGTGCAGTTGACTCTCCGGGGAAACCGCCACCCCGAAGCGGCGACTCCCACCCCGGAGCCGGAATCGCAGGCCGCCCCGGCGGAGGCGACCACGGCGGCAGTCTCCACAGTTGATTCGTCGTCGGCTCCGCTTGATCCGCCGCGCACCGGAGTCGAAATCGTCGCCACCGAAAAACGCAACGGCAAGCTCTATCACACCGTTCGCGATTTGCGAAACGGCAACATCGTCAAGAACGTCACCCGCTATTCGGCCCGCCACCTGTGGCGCTACGCCATCGGTCAGGCTGAGGCCGCCGCCCCGAATGAATCGGCCATCACCTGGCACGGCGATTTGGGGCTAATCCGCAAACAGCAAAAGGGCAACCTCACCCGTTTCGACCTGATCCAGCGCACGCCTGAGGGCCTGCGGGTTTACTACGGCGTGACCGAGGACGGCATACACGGCGAGTGGAAAAAAGTGGTGGGCGGGGAAGAAGAATAAAAAATCCCAACCCCCAAACTCCAAAACCCCAAATCGCCCGTTTGGAGATTGGGTCTTGGGATTTGGGGTTTTGCTAGTATGCTCCGTGAGTTCAACCTCGCCCGCGACTACGATGCAGTGCTTGAACTGTGGCGCTCCGCCGGGCCGGGCGTCCACGTTGGCGCATCCGACACACGCGAAGAAACTGCCAGAAAGCTGGAGCGCGACCCCGATTTGTTTTTGGTGGCTGAGGACGTGGGGCGCATCGTCGGCACAGTTATTGGCGGCTTTGACGGTCGGCGGGGCATGGTTTACCATCTCGCCGTCGCCCCCGAGTATCGCGGGCGAGGCATTGGCACGGCGCTAATGAACGAACTCGAGACGCGCCTCAAAGCCAAAGGCTGTTTGAAATACTATTTGCAAATCACGTCGGACAACGTTGACGTTGTCAACTTCTACGAACAAATTGGCTGGCAACGCTCGCCTCACATTTTCATGAGCAAAACCATTGTATGAAAGTCGGCATCCTCACCATCTCCGATCGTTCCGCGCGCGGCGAGCGCCCCGACGCCGCCAGCCCGCTTATCGCTCACCTCATCGCCGATCAGTTCGGCTGGGATTGCTCCCTCACCGCCGTCGTCCCCGACGAACTCGACCAAATTCGAGACACGCTGATGACATGGGCCGATGCGGAGCAGGCCGACCTGATTCTCACCACCGGCGGCACCGGCTTCGCGCCGCGCGATGTGACGCCCGAAGCCACGCGCGCCGCCCTCGAACGCGAAGCGCCCGGCATCCCCGAAGCCCTGCGGGCCGCCAGCCTGGCCATCACCAAACACGCCATGCTCTCGCGGCAGGTCGCGGGTATTCGCAAACGGACGCTCATCATCAACCTGCCTGGCAATTCCAAAGCCGTAAAAGAAAATCTCGACGTGCTTATCCCGATCCTGCCGCACGCGCTTGAATTGCTTGGCAGTGATCCCAAAGCAGAAGCGGGGCACCGATCGATCTAGTCCCGCTCAGACCTGACCGGTTCGCTTCGCGGAAAACCTGTCCGGTCTGAGCGGGGGGCCGGAGCGTTGAATGAAACTCACCTATTGGCAAAAGATTCTCTACGCTTCCGGCTCGCTCGGCGTGGCCCTTTCCTATCAAGCCTTCGCCACCTACATCCAGTTTTTCTACATTGACATCCTGGGCGTCAAGGCTTCGTTGGTCGGCATTGGCTGGAGTATTTACGGAATCTGGAATGCGGTCAACGACCCGCTGGCCGGTTACTTCTCGGACAACACCCGGAGCCGGTTTGGCCGCCGCATCCCCTTTGCCTTCACCATGCAGGGCATCACCACCGCCGTCATTCTTGGCCTTAGCGGCTACGTGGCCTCCACGGCCAATAACTTGTACCCGACCCAGCCCGCCCCGGCGGTGTTCGGCATCCGCTTCATGACTTCAGCCATTCCCATCCTCGCCTCCGTCGTCGTCATCTGGACACTCCAGCGCTACCCTCTGCACGGCGAGCGCCTCAAATCTTTGCGAGCCAAGATCGCCGCCCTCAGATCAAGTTAAATTTCCCGCCTTTCCCTGCCTTCCCTTGTGACTTCCACGCCCCCACGCCCCGGCACCCCCAAGCTCACCCGCGCTGATTTCCTGGCTTTTACGCTTATCCTCCTCGCCGCCCTGGCCTTCGTCTGGCCGCTCTTCGCGCCCGGCTGGATCATCCCGCAAGGCGGCGGCGACCTCGTCTCCTTCCTCTGGCCCACCTACCGCTACGCCGCGCAACACCTCAATCTCCAATCACTGTTCACTGATTACCGTTCACTGCTTTGGAACCCCACCCTCTACTCCGGCGCCCCCTTCGCCGCCGACAACCAAACCGGCCTCTTCTACCCCCCCAATTTCCTTCTCTTCCTCCTCTTCCCCGATCTTCCCTACACCGCCCTCGAAGCCCTCGTCGCCTTTCACCTCTTCCTTGCGGGCGCAGGCATGTACCTCTTAATGCGATTTGAGATTTTAGATTTGGGATTTTGGAAGTTGGAAGTTGGGCTTTTTCCCGCCCTGGCCTTCATGGCCTCGGATGTCTTCATCACCCACCTCGGCAACCTCAACATCGTCGCCGTCTCTGCCTACCTCCCTCTCATCTTCCTCTGCCTCCGCCAATCCCTTGACGTTTCTCGTTTGACGTTTGACGCAATGCGCTGGTCAATTCTCACTGGCCTACTCTTCGGCCTCGCTGCCCTCGCCGGCCACGCCCAGATGACCTTCATCCTCGCCTTCGCCTGTGCCTTCTATGGCCTCTACGAACTTATCCTTCAACGCCACTGGCGCGTCATTGCCCTGGGTACATTGTCAGCGCTCGTCGCCTTTGGCCTGGCCGCCGCCGCCCTCCTGCCCGCGCTCGAAATGCTACAGCACACCGCCCGCGCCGCCCTTGACTATGCCGAAGCCTCGCGCTGGAGCCTGCCGCCGCTCGGCCTGGCCGGAATGATCAGCCCGCTCGTGTTCGGGCGCGGCGCACGCGACTTCTGGCCGCCCTGGGATCGCGTCGAGTTCGGCTACATGGGCCTCACCACCCTCGTCATCATCCTTCACCTCCGAAAACTCAAGAATTGGCGGTTTGGAATTTGGCTCTTGGGACTTGGGGTTTTTGCCCTCCTCATCGCCTTCGGCAAATACACGCCCATTCACTTCCTCCTCTACAAATTCGTTCCCGGATTCTCCTCCCTCCGCGTCCCGGCCCGCTTCATCCTCCTCACCAACTTTGCCTTCGCCGTTCTCGCCGGATTTGCCCTCACTTCTCCTCCTCTCCTGAAGCGTGCAGTTTCGCTTCAGGAGAGGGGGACAGGGGGTGAGGCCTGGTTTATAGTCTTCGGCATTTTTTTGTCAGTCGCAACCCTCCTCGCTCCCGTCATCTTGAATCACCAGCTCGCTTGGGGAGCATTTGCGATCACGCTCGCCCTCCTCGTCGCAACCACCCTGTTGCTCAAATTCAAGCCGTTACTCCTCCCGCTCCTCCTCTTCCTCGAACTCTTCGCCTTTGGCGGCTTCGCCGAAGTGGATCGCGCCGACCCGAATGCCGGATACAAACCCGGCCCCGCCGTTGATTACCTCCTTGCCCAGCCCGGCCCGACTCGAATCGACCTCGCCACCTCCAAATGGCAACCCGACGCGCCCGCTGTCTTCGGCCTGGAATCGGTCGCCGGCATCGCCAACCCGCTTGCCCTCGCTTACTACGACCGCTACTACTGGTCGGTTGGCTATCGCGGCTCGCCGCAATACAACTTCCTCAATGCCCAATTCGTCGTCGCCGACAAAAACTCCCCGCCTGCCGACGACACCTTCGTTCCCGTCTTCAACGAAGACCCCGACGTGGACATCTACCTCAACACCAACGCCATGCCCCGCGTCCACCTGATCTACGATCCCATCTTCGTCGAAGACCCCGACGCCGCCTTCGCCGCCATTCACGCCGGCGGCTTCAACCCCGCCTCCCAAGTCGTCCTCGAATCTCTAATCTCTAATCTCCACGCGAAGCGTCCAACTTCTAACCTCCAGTCTCTGCGCGAACCGTCCAACCTCTTCTACACCGACTACCGTCCCGGCCACTTCACCGTCGTCGCCCAAACACCAGAACCGGCCTTCCTCGTCTTCGCGGAAGTGTGGTACCCCGGCTGGCGGGCCACAGTTGACGGCGACCCCGTTATAATTTACCGCGCCAACACCGCCTTTATGGCTGTGCAAATTCCATCCGGCGAAAGCGCCGTCACCTTCAACTTCGCCTCGCCCATGCTCGCAATCGGCGTGATAATTAGCCTGCTGACAATTCTTCTCTCCACCTTTCTGCTCACCCGTCAAACGTCAAACGACAAACGAAAAACCGTCTGACGTTGGCACAGCCCCCTGCGGGTGTCGTTTGTCGTTTCACGTCCTATGAAGCCCTCTCCAAGCAAAGCGCCCAATAACCAATTGCCAATAACTAATAACCAATTACTCTTCATCCTCGCCCTCGCCGCCCTCCTCCGCCTCGGCTGGCCGAACCTCACCGAATTTAAAGCCGACGAAGCCCGCCTGCTGGCCCTCGCCCTCGACATGGCCGAGTTCAAAGCCTTTGCCTTGCGTGGCATCGGCTCCTCGATCGGCTTCCCCAACTTCCCGATGTCGGTGTGGTTGTATTCAATTCCGCTGTTCCTGTGGAAGCATCCCTACTCGGCCACGCTGTTCCTCGCCGCCCTCAACACGATTGCCGTTTACATTTGCTACCGCCTCGCCCGCCGATACTGGGGTGAGACCGCCGCCCTCGTGGCGGCCATGTTCTTCGCCGTCAGCCCGTGGGCCGTCATCTACTCGCGCAAAATCTGGGCCCAGAATCTTTTGCCGCTGTTTGTTCTGCTCTACATCGGCTCGGCGCTGGCGGCTTTCGTAGATCGCAGAAGGTGGTTTTTACTTCTTCACCTTTTACTCCTCGCCGTTGTCGTTCAAATTCACCTCTCCAGCCTGGTTTTCATCCCGCTCACCGGCTTGCTTCTGATCATCTTCTGGCGACGAACGCGCGAAGCGTGGCTCGAAATCGTTTTAGGATTGGTCGCCGCCGCGCTCACTCTGGTTCCCTTTGGTATTTGGATTCTCTCTCACGCCAGCAATAACCAATCTCTAATAACCAATCTCCTCTCTCGCCCAGCGCTGATTGATTCGGACTCGCTCCGCTTCGCCTGGATGGTTCTAACCGGCGACGACATCCACTCGCTGGCCGGCCCCAAAGCATTTCAGGATTATCTCAACTTGGTTCCAGACATCACCCTGATTCGCTGGTTGTGGGGCGGATTGACCGTTGCCGGATTGCTCACTGCTCTTCGCCGCCATCGCCCCGCCGACCTAATTCCGGCTCTGTGGCTCATCATCCCCATCCTGTTTTTCACCCGCCACAGCACACCCGTCTTCCCGCACTACTTCATCAGCACCCTGCCTGCCGGTAACATCCTCGCCGGAATTTTCGTCAGCGCTCTCACGGATTTTTTCACCGCAAAGACGCGAAGGACGCAAAGGGAAGATGAGAAAGAGTCTTCGCGATCGCCTGCCCCGCTTCCTTTTGCGGGGTCGCGTCTTCGCGGTTCAATCTTTGCTGGCACTGTCATCATCTCTGCCGCCGCGCAAGCTGGCGTGTGGCTGGCCCTGCTGTTCTTCATCGGCTCGAACAACACGCCCGGCGGCTTTGGCACGCCGCTTGGGCTGTTGCTCAACGCCGTGGATGGAGCGAAGCAGATGCAGGCCCAGCTGGCTGTCCCTGAGATTCTGGTGGTGGGGGACGGCGACGACCCGGCGGTGGACGAGTTCCCGGCGGTAATGGATGTGTTGTTTCGCGGCACGCAGCACCGCTTTGTGGATGGCAACGAAGCGGTGGTGTTCCCGCCGGGTGGGGCGGTGGCGATCATTGAGCCTGGCGAGTTCCGGGCGCGCGGGCGCTACGAGGATTGTGCGGCGACCGAGGCCTGCATGGTTCTGCGCGCGAGCGAGCTGGGCATTGAACTGGTGGGCATTTCGGCAAACACCACGGTGGAGATTGCGAATCCGTTCCCGGAGCCGCGAACACTGGCGAACGGCGTCCAACTGCTGGGCTGGGAATCGCAACCAGCCTGGACGGTGATTTGGCGCGTCGGTTACGTGCCTGCCGCCGCCGATTATCATTTTTTCAACCACGCTGTGGGAGCGCAAGCTGACGGCGTGGGCTACCCGTCACGTTACTGGCATGAGGACGATCTGGTGATCAGCTTCTTCGATTTGCAGGCTTATGGCTTTCCGATTCGGGTGGGGATGTATGAGTACCCGTCGGTGATCAACGTGCCGGTGATGGATGTGGCGGGCAACCCGTATTCAGATGCGGTGACGGCAGGGCCGTAACAAAACCTACCTTCAGCTTGTCAGCGTCGGCGGCAAGCCGAAGCGGGGCGGCAACGAAGGATCGATAAAGCTGGTGATTTGAGCGAGTTGGCCTGCCTGGTATGCCAATACGTGAATCCCGAAGGCTTGATACTCATCCCTTCCTGTTCGTTGATAGATGGCAAAGGCAGGGTGAGCATTAGCCCGAGTCGGGCGGAGCCGCCAACGGCCCGCGGCTTGGCCGGGAAACATCCCCTCATCTGCAAACACCGTCGCGGCCACGAACACGCCAATCGCGTCACGCCCGCGATACCAGGAGGGTGAGGGCGGCATGGCAAACGTCGCATCCTCTTTGAGTAAGGCCACCAAGCCAGCCACATCGGCGGTTTCCCAGGCTTGCACGTAGCGATCAAGCAGTATCCGGGTTCGCTCGTCGGCCATCGAGGCGGGCAGGCTCTCCGGCTCCCGGCCATGATAGTGTTTCGCCAGCGTCGCTCGCGCCCGGTAGAGGGCGCTGTTGGCCGCAGAGACAGTCAGCCCAAGCAGTTCTGCGACTTCGCGGGAAGACCAGTCCAGTACGTCGCTTAAGATCAATGCGGCCCGTTGGCGCGGCGGCAATGCTTGCAAGGCGGCCAAGAAGGCGAGCGAGACGCTTTCGTAGGCGGAGTAGCGAGCTTCCGGGTTGGCCGTGGCATCAACCAGCCATTCATCCGGGAAAGGCTCCAACCAGCTTATCTCTGGGGTGGGGGGCAATATCGGGGCGCCGGGGTCTGAGACGGGATGGGTTCGGGCCGGAAGCAAGCGCCGGCTTCGCATACGATCGAGGGCATCCAGGCAGGCATTGGTGGCAATCTTGTAGAGCCAGGCCCGGAACGAGGCCCGGCCCTGGTACGTGTCGAGCCGCCGCCAGGCGCGCAGAAACGTCTCCTGCACCAGGTCTTCTGCTTCGTGCAGTGATCCGAGGATGCGATAACAGTGAACCTGTAGCTCGCGGCGGTAAGGCTCGGTCAGGTCACTGAACTCGTGGGCGTCGCCGCGCCGGGCCGCGGCCAGGCGCCCGGCCTCGACCGGGCGCAGGGCGATTTGGTCGAATGTGAGATTCTGGCTGTCAGCTTTAGTCATGAGAAATTCTCGTGCTTGTCGGATTCCGGTAGTTATGACGGTTCATCGGGATCAAATTGTGCGGTCGAATCCCACGCGCGAGTTCCGGCCTCAGCGCACAATTTTGGCCTCCGCCCCCGTCTTATAGGGTAGAAACCAACACTCAAAAGGAGAATACCATGAAATATATCACTGTGGTGCGGGGGAAACTCAAGGGCAGTCAGAAAGAAGCGCAGATGGCCCACGATGCGACGGTCGAGAAGCTGTCGGCCATGACCCGGCCAATGGGCGCCGTCGGGCATCAGCCCTATCTGAATCCCCAGAATCCAACGGAGTTTCTGGCCGTTGACACCTGGACCAATCTGGAAGGCCTGCAAAAATTCATGGGCGACCCGAACGTGGCCGCGGAGTTTGGCAAGCTCTTTGAGGGCATGCCGGATATTTCCGTCTGGGCTGAATCAGGCTGGGCTTCCTTCTCCGGGTAAGTGTCACGGCCCGGGCCGCCTCTCCAACCTGTCCCTGTTTGCCATGCCCGGCTAGCCGCCGGGCATGGAGTCGTTAAGACGGGACGATTTCTTCGTAAAGCTCAACCCATTCCCTTTTCTCATTCATCACCCTCGCCACGCCGTCGGCATCCCACGCAATCAATTGTCCCTTGCGGGCGATGATGGCGGCGCGGGTGCGGGCCACTTTTTCGTCAGTGGCGCTGTCGGCCAGGCCCCAGGTTGCGTAAATTTGGCCGTTGGTGCGGCTGATGGTGCGCTTGTCGCGGAAGCCGAGCCGGGCCGCGATCTGTTCGTTCGTCATGCCCTGGGCTAGCATGCGGGCCACAGCCTGCTCGTTCGGCTCCAACAGCGCCATCGGCGATTGCGCGTCTTTGTGGCGAACCTCCTGAACCCGCGACTCAATTTCAGGGTCAATAAAACTACGCCCGGCGGCGGCGTCTTTCAACAGCGGCGCGATCATTTGCGGCAGGAGGTAATTGGACTTGCGAACGTAAGCGTAGTGGCTGAGGATGCCTGACCGTTGAAAGTCGCGGTAGTAACTGTCGTCGTCTTGAATGGAATAGAAGACGACGGGCAGGCGCGGGAACTCGCGGCGGATGGCGACGGCGGCCTGGATGCCGTTCATCTCCCCGGCCAGTTGAACGTCCATCAGAATCACGTCGGGCGGCCCGGCCAGGCAGTGAGCCAGCGCCTCTTCACCCGACTCGCAGTCGTGAGCGACGTGGACGGCGTCGCCTTCCAATCCAGCCTTCAGCGCGGCGCGGAGTTTTTCGTTGTCTTCGACGAGGAGCAGGTTGAGCATAGTTTCGGAGACGGTTTTATAAGTGCCACAGACCTGTCAGGTGGGCGCTTCGGATCGGGTATTTGCACGGGTTTTGTGCGCCCACCTGACAGGTCTCACAAGGGTAATTCAAGATCGAAATGTGTCAAGCACCCAGGTGCTTAAATTTGCGACGCCAAAGGGTAGAATGAGTATGGCGGTTTTTGTAAGATGGGCTTCAACGTAGAGCAAATTGCCAATTGGCTCTACAGAGGAGCCGCCATGAAAATTGACATCATCATCGCCTACATGCAACGCTACGAGCACGGCCACGAGATGAACTTCGTGCCGCCCATCACCGGTATTCACCTGGCGGCGATCACGCCCCCCAGGCACGAAGTGAGAGTCATCCACCAACAGATCACGCCCATCAATGATGACACCGACGCCGATTTGGTTGCGCTCTCGTTCTTCTCCGGCTTTGCGCCGGAAGCTTATCGGATCGCCCGCACCTTCAAGCAAAAGGGTAAACTCGTGGTGGCGGGCGGCCCGCACGCTTCCTTTTGGCCGGAAGAGATGCTGGCGCACTGCGACGCCGTCCTGGTCGGCGAAGCCGAGTCAGTTTGGGCCGAACTGCTGGCCGACGCCGAGCGCGGAGCGCTTAAGCAAATGTATCACGGAAAGCCAATGCCGTTGAGCGGCCTGCCAACGCCGCGCTACGATTTACTGCCGGACACCTTTTTCGTTCGCCGGGTGGTGCAAGCGACTCGTGGTTGCCCCTTTACCTGCTCGTTCTGCACTGTGCCATCCATCAATCCCGGCTTTCGCGCCCGGCCTGTGCAAGATGTGATCAAGGACATTGCCTACGACGACTTCGAGCACTGGTGGCAGAGAAAGATCGTCTGGTTCTGGGATGATAACCTGACGGCGAACCGGAAGTATATCAAAGAGTTGTTGCGGGCGATGATCCCGTTGAAGAAGTGGTGGCTCACTCAAGCCAGCATGGACATTGCCAAAGACGAAGAACTGCTCGACCTGATGCAGAAGTCGGGATGTATCGGCGTGTTCTTCGGCATCGAGACGTTCGGCAGCGAGTCGCTCAAGGACGCCAACAAACGCCAGAACAAGGCCGAGCATTACAAGGAGTGCGTCGAAGCCTTGCACAAGCGTGGCATCTGCGTGATGGCCGGCTTCATCGCCGGGTTTGACGGCGACACGCCGGAAAGCATTGTCGAAATGGCGAACCGTCTCTACGAGATCGGCGTTGACGTGCCATTTCTCAGCATCCTCACGCCTTACAAAGGCACGCCGCTCTACGACAAAATGGAAGCCGAAGGCCGCCTGATCCCGGAACGCGGCCTGGAGTTTTATAATGGCTACAACGTAGCCTTTCACCCCAAAACCATGAGCGCCGCCGAACTGCTCCAGGCCCATCGTCAGTTGTGGACGACGGCCTTCTCCCTCAAACACTCGCTCAGACGCGCCCTGCGTTCTCTCTTCCGGCTTCGCCCCGGTGCGGCCCTCATGTCGCTGGCGATGAACGGATTCTATTGCTTGAAGAATCTCCGGGGAAACCGCCCAATTAACATGGAAAGGCGAGCGGCAACCTTGCCTGTGCCCGCTCGCCCCAAAATGGCAATTCCGCTGACTATCCAATCACTAGAAGGAGAATGACCATTTGGGCGAGAACTGGCACTGCATCATCGGGCAGAAGCTGACTTGCTGACTGAAAGGAAAGACATGATAGATGCAATTTTCGATTTCTGCGTCCTTTTGTTGGTTTTCCTGGCTGATCAGTTGGGGACGACATACAAAGCCGTCAACGTCTGGATTTTTGTCATTGTCTGGCCTGTTTTCACATTGGCTTTGATTGGCGTGGTGATCTGGCAGCAAATGATAATTCGCAAGTTGTTTGCACAAATGAAGTGAGACAACGCTTTTATGACCACAAATTCCAAAGAAGGTTTGCCCTTCCTCACCATCTTTCTCGTCACTATTCTCGTGGCCGTGCTGGGCCTGTTCTTTTCGATCAAGGCCCGCCACCGGCTGATTTCTGCAATTGCGCCTTATGTTGGCGCGGTTGCGCTGGCCGCACTGATTGGTTACACCGATCAGCACAGCGACGAAGTCTGGGCGGCGCTGATCCTGATGTTGCCGTCAGTGTTTGTGTTTGGCTTTCTCCTGCCCCGGCAGGCCTGGCAATGGGCGCTCATCATCGGCGGTAGTGTATTCCTCGCCGGCCTCATCGGCGTGGCTATCGGCTACGTGCCGCCGTGTCATCCCGGCTTTGATTGCCCGCCGCCCAGTTTTGGCGGTTCGCTTCAGGCCCTCATTGCCCTCATCCCGGCCTTCGTCGGCTCTTACACCGGGGCCGCGCTTCGCTGGGGAGCATCTTACTTGTGGAGACAAAGATCAGGAACTTGATGGCTGTCACAAAGTCAACTCGATATTACTTTTCACCCGACACACCTTTCTGGCGAATCAACAGCCATGTGCTGGTGAATCTGGCCGGGGCGCGGGCGTTACTGTTGGAATTGGCTCATCCGCTGGTGGCCGCCGGGGTGGCCGAGCACAGCAACTATCGGGGCGATCCGTTCGGGCGACTATACCGCACCATGCGGACGATGAACCAGATCATGTTCAACGATGTTGAGGGATCGCGCGAGGGCTTGCGGTACTTCAATCGCTGTCACGCGAAGGTGAAGGGTGAACTTTGGGAGGCGGTTGGACCGCTACCTTCCAGGGCGCGTTATCGAGCCGCCGACCCGTTGTTGAAGCTTTGGGTGCTGGCGACACTCTACGACTCGTGCTTGCTGGTTTACGATCACTTTGTAGCCCCGCTCTCGCTCGACGACAAACGCGATTACTATCGCGACGGCCTCTTGCTCGGCCAACTGCTCGGCATCCCACCTGACATGATGCTTGCCACTTACGATGACTTCGCCGATTACATGGCGACGATGATCAACAGCAACTTGCTCACCGTGAGTGACACAGCCCGAAACATCGTCGAAGCTCTGTTCGCGCCGCCGCTTTTTGGGCCGTTCGCGCGCACTGCTAGCTTTGTCGGCATCGGCTTACTGCCTCAGCGGATTCGCAACGAGTTTGGCTTTGAGTGGGACACCAAACGGGAGAAGCGGCTTCACCAACTGGCGGCGCTCTCCCGGCGAGTCCGGCCTCTCTTGCCGCATTTTGTGGCGGCCAATCCTCAGGCCTTAATCGCCGAGCGGCGCATTCGTCTTGCCCGGAATTGAAAGATGGATCAAGCCCTGCTGATCTTCTTCAACCAAACGCTGGCAAATCCAATTCTCGACTTAGTGATGGTGGTCATCACCTACGCCGGGCTGGCCCTGCTTCCGGCGATTGGCGTGATGTTAATTGTTGCGAAGCAACAGCGGGCCGGGCTGGCAGTGTTGATGGCTTTGCTAGTCGGCGAAGTGTTCACGCTTACCTTTCAATTCCTGGCTCTGCGCCCGCGCCCGGTTGATATTCGGGCCGTTATCCCCACGCCAAACTTTCCATCGTTTCCAAGCGGCCACGCCGCCGCGGCGTTTGCGACGGCGACCGTGCTTGTGTTGACTTATCGCCGCTGGCGCGCCTGGTTGCCGACCCTGACTGGGGCGAGTTTGATCGCCCTCAGTCGCGTCTATCTTGGCGTTCACTATCCGTCCGATATTTTGGGTGGGGCGGTGGTGGGATTGGGGGCCGGGGCGGCCTGCTACGGCTTCTTCGCGGCGAGTCGGCCAGACTGGCGGTGGTTGCTTTGGCTACAGATCGCGGTCGTTATTACGATCAGCGAGATGGCTTATCTTTCCATTTTGCCAGACGCCCGCCTGCTCAAAGCGCCGATGGACAAGATTCTGCATTTCGTCCTGTTTGGCGCTGTCACCTTTTGGCTCAACCTGTGGCTAACGCCTCACACAGACCCTTCGGGTTTCGCGAAGCGCCCGAAGGGTCTTAAACTCTGGAATGTGCCGCTGGCTGTGCTGATCCCTTTCACGATTGCTGTGTTGGAAGAAGGTGCGCAACATTTCTCAGCCGCCCGCACTGCCGACCTGACGGATTTGTTCAGCGACCTTGCCGGTATGTTCTTTTTCTGGTGGGCGAGCGAAAGTGTGCTTCATAAATACCGGGTGTCTACGAAGCCAACACCTCAATCTCAGTCAACCACTTGACCCACTGCCAGCCTCGCCGCGAGGGCACGACGGCGCGCAGGGGAAAGCCGTGCCAGTGATCGAATACCTGGCCGCCGGAGTGTGTCGCCAGAAGAACCTCGCCAGCCTCGGCCAACGTGAGTAAAGCCGGATACCCCGAAACGTCTTTCAATAGAACACCGACGGCCCCCGGGTGCAGACCGGCCTGGGCCAGCAAATCGGCCAGTGGGACGCCCTGCCAGACTTGCGTGGTGTACCAGCCGCTGGTGCAGTCGAGCGTAGCCGTCAATTCGGAAGGCGGCAAGGCAAGTATGTCTGCGTAAGTCAAAGACAGAGGGACGTTGACCGCGCCGCCGATGGTCAGTTTCCAGGTGGAAGGGTCTAGCACGATCTGGCCCTGGCCCACGGTATTGGTCACCGGATACCCCAGCCCGGAGAACGACCCTTCTTCGCGTGAGCCGGTGAACCGGCGCGGGGCGTCCGCGCTCTGACGTGATCGGGCAATGGCGCCGGCCACGCCCCAGGCGGCCACGGCGGCTACACCCAGGCCAATGAGTCTCAGTGCCTGCCGCCGCCCGGTGAAATCCGTCCTCTTCGGGCGAGGCCAACGCCGCCAGACGTGCACGGCGAGCGGCGCCAAGAGTCCCAACGCTAACATCCAGTGCCACGAAATCACAGCGTCGCCATACGCTCCAAGCCACAGCACGTCGGGGCCGATGCCCCAGGCCCACATCAGCCCGAATGCCAGCACGAGCAGGGCGAGGGTTGCCAGCGAAACGGACACCAGGATCATCACACTGCGGTCGAAGCGCCGATCCAATCCGCGCCGGAGCGAGCGCCAGGCGATGGCGGCTTTCCAGGGAATAAGGGCGATGAGCGCCCAGCCAGCCCCGCGATGAAACTCGAACATCAACGCTGGCATGGGCCACATCAGGCCATAGAGGCCGGTGAGGGCGAGAAAGGTGAGGAGGGCGAGAATGAGGGTGTTGGTGAAGCGAAGTAGCCAGCCGTTCATAAGAACCTGCTTTCTTTGCATTCATTCGGCTAGCACCCTGAGCGAAATGCGGTGTGGTTCCGCATGAAGTCGAAGGGTGCGGCCCCTTTGCAAGACCCGCACTCTTCGACTGCGTCCCGCGAACGGCACGCGCGCGAAGCGTTCGCTCAGAGTGCTTGTGGTGTGAGAAACTACGCAATAGTAGCAGAACTTATCTGAGACGACCTGATAAAGTGCTGACAAGAAGCTGATACGTCGAAATGGCACGACTGTGCCGCCTCGCGGCACGATTTAGCGCCGCTTGCTCGCCGGTTTTGCAGTAGTATAAAGGGTATAGCTCAGACCTGCCGGGTCTGGTTGAAAATCATGGAAAACTTCGGATTGGCAAGACCCGGCAGGTCTTTTGGAGTTACGCCATGTTACCCTACCGCCAACACATCGCCTACGACCCCTTCCTCGCGCCGCGCCGCTGGCTGTTGCGCCTCGGCTCGCGCTTTTATTATCCCATCGCCGCCGTCGCCGTCATGCTCATCATCGGCATTGTCGTGCGCGACGCCCTGCTCTTCAGCGACCGCCTGCGCCGCCTGGCCGACCTGGTGCTGATCGGCGGCGTTTGCACCCTCGTTCTCTTTTGGCGGGCCGAACGCATGTGGTTGCGCGGCGCAGAGAACTGGCTGGTGCGGCTGGCGCGCCCCGATCTGGGGTTTCTGTGGTCGGGCCTGGCGGTGGTGTTGATCGCCCTCGGCCTGATCGCCTTCATTCAAATCACCGGCCCCAACAGTGTGGCCGCCAACCATCTGTGGCCGCTCTTTCTCTTTCCATTGCTCTTCCTCTCCGAGCGGGTACGAACGATTCCGTTCTTCCTGATTCTCGGCCTCACCTGTCTGGTGCTGACTCTTTTGCGTTTCTCGGTCAGCAACTCGCTGGCCGGGGCGCTCACCCCGCCGCTGTGGCTGGCCACCCTCGCCATGTCCAACTTCTACCTGGCCCGCCGCCACGCTCTTCTCCAGACTCGCACCGAACTGCTCCGGCAAATTGCCAACGAGCTTTCCAATACGCCCGACATCGAAACCTCGTTCGAAACGATCGTCGAAAGAATTGGTTACCGACTGCGATACGATCACGCGCGGCTGTGGCTGTTCGATCCGTCGAGCAACCGCCTCCTGTTGCACGCCGCGCGCGGCACACCCAGAGTCACTTGGGAAACCCTCAGCCTCCCCGCGAGTGACGGCATCCCCGGATCGGTTTTGACGAATCGCCGTCCGGAGCGTTGGGATAACGTCAGCCAATGCCCTCATTACGAAAGTCAACCGCCGTTCGAGTGGGTGCGTTCGACGCTGGCCGTGCCCGTCGTGGTCGCCGGGCAAGCCGTCGGCGTGCTCGACGTGATCAGCCAGAGCGTGGCCGAGTTCTGGGAGATTGACGAAGAGCAACTCAACCTGATGGCCGACTCGATTGGCATTGCCCTGGCGCGCGGCCAGCACGCGCGCCGCGAGGCCGAGCGCCTGCGCGATACGCTCTGGCTGGCCGTGAGCCGCTTGAGCGATTGCGCTTCCATTCAAGAGATGTTCGACACGATTGCCCGCGAGGCGCGTTCCCATTTTGGCGCCGACCTGGTGGCGCTTTATCAACTCGCGCCCGGCACCGGCTACCCGTTGACGCCGCCGCTGTTCATGGGCGACTTTCGCCATGCCGATGACTTACGCCAACTGCAAATTCCAGATGACTCGGTGCTGTTTGATTTGCTCGAACGATGGGAACCTTACTACAGCCCTGACGCCACCTCCGATTTGACTCTTCAAGGGGTAGCCGCCGCCTCTGCCGACATCGGCTTTCTCTCTCGTGAAGCCATCCGCTCTGTCGCCTTCCTGCCGCTTGGCAGTCGCAGTGAGCGTGCTGGCGTGCTGTTTCTTCTTTACCGGACGCGGCGCGAATTTTCGCCGCTCGACAAACTTTCGCTCGAAGCCTTCGCCGGCCTGGTCGCCGAACCGATCAACCGCGAGCGCGACCACTGGCGCAAGTACGAAGCCTTTGGCGGGGTGATGTTTGGCGTGCACGGCCCGCTCACCCTCAGCGCCGACTCTCTGCGCCGCCTGATCGGCTCGGCCCGCGAGGTGATGGGGAATGACCCGGCCACCGCCCAGGCCGCGCTCGAACGCGCCCAGGAGGTGGCCCGCAAACTCGAAATGGCCGCCATGCTCACCCGCCTGGCCCAGCGCGACGAACTGGACACGACCGGAATCAGCGACGAGCTAAGACGCGCCGCCACCAAGATCGTCCAGTTCGTCGAGCCGCGCGGCGCGTGCCGGGTCTTCACCGACATCCCGCCCGAAGCCGACGACCTGCCGATTGAAGTGCTGGATGCCCTGTACTGTCTGGCGATGGAAGCCATTGCCAACGCCGCCTTTCACGGCGGCGCTCGCCGGATTGACATTGCTGTAGAATTGGAGCCGACCCAAATCCGCCTGGAAGTGTCCGACAACGGGGCAGGCTTCGACACCTCTAAAGCCCGTCACGGCCCGAACGGAATCTTTGAAGGGCTGGAACTGGTGCGGGCGCAGTTTGCGGCGCAAGGCTCTATTGAAAGCCAGCCCGGCGCCGGGACGCGCTTGGAAGTGACGTTTCCGTGTTTGGCGGATGTGACGAGTGTGGAAGAGGTCGCCGACGGATCAGGATTACAATAGGGGCTATGACCCAAGTAAAAGTATCTTGTGATGAAGTTGGCAATACGCTTACGGTTTGGTTTGGCAATCCCCAGGTCGCTTGGCTAATCTCCTGCCATCTCACTCAATAAAGGCACATTCAATGCCGAAGAATCCATTGGCCGAGGTTTTCGGATTTCCCGTGAGTAATATGTCGCAGGACGCGATCAATCACCGTGAAGGAAGGCTCTGCCCCTATCACAATCCATCTGGGCTAAATTGCACCAAGACCAGCGCCACAGACCCATTGGGAGTATGCTCGATATTCGACAACAACAAGATCATCGTAACTTGCCCTGTTCGCTTGAGGCAAGACCTGGCTATTCTGGCGGATGCTGCGCGTTTCTTCTTCCCATCCAGGCGCTACATAGCCTTGACCGAGGCACGCTTGAAGGACAAACATGGCAAGTCGGCAGGCAATATCGACGTCGTGCTTGCGGCGCTTGATGAAGACGATAACGTTGTGGATTTTGGCGCCGTTGAAGTTCAGGCGGTATACATTTCTGGAAACGTCAGAAAGGTTTTCAACGAGTATATGAAAGACCCGGCGGCCAACCAGGCAATGGAATGGCCGAGCAAGAATTACCCAAGCCCGGACTATCTTTCATCATCTCGGAAACGGCTTGTGCCGCAATTGATGTTCAAGGGCGGCATTCTTCACGAATGGGGTAAAAAGATGGCCGTCGTCGTGCATCGAGGATTCTTTGACCGGTTGCCGCCTTTACAGGAAGTCAGTGAGCGCAACGCCGACCTTGCATGGCTTATCTACGACCTCAGATACAATTCGGCCACGAATCGTTACAATCTGCGGCGTTCTCACATAAAATATACGAAGTTCGAGAATGTGTTGAGCACGATTGCAACACCAACAGTTGGCAACGCAAACGAGTTCGTCAAGTATCTGGAGGGAAGAATCAGAAAGGGAAAGTTTTCGGGCGTCCCATCTCCATCTTCTCTTGAGCCGACTGTAGAACCATTGCCGAACAGCCTTGACGATGAAGAATAGTCTAACAATCCAGATTCCGTTGTGGGATGATTCTATGCCGACGCCGGTTGTGAATGTGGCGTCTGTGCCGCAGCGCAGCCCGTTCCGTTATCCCGGCGGCAAGACATGGCTCGTCCCGCGCGTCAGGCAATGGTTGAGCAGTTTGCCGGGTAAACCCTTTAAGTTCATCGAGCCATTTGCCGGCGGCGCGATAGTAGGCCTAACCGCCGCCTTTGAGCACTTGGCCGACCAGGTTATTCTCGTTGAGCGAGATGAGCAGGTGGCCGCTGTTTGGCACACAATCATAAACACAAAAGATGGCGCTGAGTGGCTGGCAGATCAAATTGTGAGTTTCCGCCTGACACCCGAATCGGCCCAATCACTTCTGTCCTCGCCAAAGCGATCTCTGAAAGAAAAGGCCTTTCAGACGATAGTTCAGAATCGGATCAGTCATGGCGGTATTCTCGCTCCTGGCGCAGGCAAGTTGAAACATGGCGAGAATGGAAAAGGCGTCTTGTCTCGCTGGTATCCAGAAACGCTCAAGAAGCGCATTCTCGACATCACCCTCATCAAAGATAGGATCAAATTCATTCGCGGCGATGGCTTGGAGGCGATTCGCCAGAACGCGCGATACTCCAATGCTGTGTTTTTTATCGATCCGCCTTATACGGCATCGAGCAAGAAAGCGGGCACTCGACTATACAAATACCATCAAGTCGATCACGAAGAACTATTCCGGCTGACCGATAGAATTCAGGGCGACTTTCTGATGACCTACGACGACGCCGAGGAAGTGCGCGCTTTAGCCGTGAAGCACAGACTTGAGACGCGCTTGGTCGCAATGAGTAGCACCCACCATGCAACAATGAACGAACTCCTCATTGGCCGTAATCTAGCATGGGTCAGATAGGCCTCTGCGGTTGCGATTGATTTTTCGTAAACGCAGACCTATACTCTCCGTCACGGCAGGCTTTTCCGCAAGACTACCTTCGGCAGGGCAAAAAGACGCAACTGCGGCAATTTGGGTTTGTAGGGATGGTCTTGTTGTAAAGCCCTGGCGTCCTACTCATATGTTGGGTAGCTTGAAAGACGAGCATTCACTTTTGGAACAGGAGATTAATTATGGAGAGTCAGCAGTTGCAGAAGTTAGTCTCAGAATTGCAGAACGGAAATGCGCGACAACGAAGGGCAGCAGCATACAAATTAAGTAAATCCAAAGACACAGAAGCAGCCCCTGCGCTCATCAAAGCTTATAATGATATGGACAGTACGGTACGCCAAGATGTAATTGATGGGTTAAATAACATTGGGTCAAAAGAGGCATTAGACTTCTTGAGTTCGCAAGGAGTACCATTAGCCGTGCGAGATCCCTTCTTGATAATACGGGCACGTGCTACAAGAGCGGGAGCATGGGCTGGGCTGGTAGGTGCCGTAGTAGGTGAGGTAGTATTGATGGTCGTATTAGCTAGCATCGGGGCTATCACCGGGACAGGACCTCCCCTAGGTTCATATTTTATACTACTACTTATTCTCCTCGTTTGTCCACCCTATCCTTTATTAGGTGCCGCCATAGGAGCACTTATTGGGCCTTTGAGTGCAAAACGTGTTGGCAATATTGAAAATGACACAGCAGTTTTCCGCCTAGCAACAGTTGGCGGTGGAATTGCTGGATTTGTAATTGGTGTTATCTCACCAATTGTGGTCAATGGGTTACTCTACTTGGCGTTTTACTCGTTTGCCTGGCTCGTTGCGTTAAGCTGAAAGGTGTCGCCTTTTGGAGTACTGTTTGGGCAGGTGATAGAGTGGGAACATCATCGTCGTAGAGGCTGTGGTAATGTGGGCAAGCGGTGCCCTTCGGCTGTCCACATTTCCACAGGGTAGCCCACTCAGTCTCGCCTGGCTCAGCCAGCACTCGACAGGAATCTCGTCATGCCCAAAATCGAACGCCGCCTAAGTTGCGGTCGGCGTGGCGCTCTCCCCCTCACTTTGTTCCGCCAGAAAGCCTGCAAAAGAGGGAACCAGTTTAGGGGTTGCCAATGACCGACCACCACCGACCCGTTCTCAACGTGCTCATGGTTGAAGATTACCCGCAATATTACGAAGGCCTGCGGTTCGAGCTTCAGCCGCAGGTTCTGCTTGAGAACGCGCCGGATGTGGCAACGGCTACCCAAATGCTGGCCCGCAAGCAGTATGACGCCATGCTGGTTGATTTGGCCCTGCCGCCCACCCACTCGATGAAAGAATGAAGTAGAATATAGAGTGGGTTGCGCCGGCGCTCACTGTAGGAGACACTGCAATGGCTATTACCGAAAAAATCCAACAGCACGTTCAGAAACTACCCGCCTCTTTTCAGGCAGAAGTGCTTGACTTCGTCGAATATCTCTTGGCCAAAGTAAAGGGCCGAGAGGAAAGGGATTGGTCAGATTTATCTTTGGCCTTTGCGATGCGCGGGATGGAAGACGAAGCCGCGCCGCTATATGCCATCGGTGATTTGAAAGTGGTGTTTGCATGAAGCAAGCCGGGCAGATCGTGTTGTTTCGGTTTCCTCAGACCGACCTGGTGGAGGGGAAACTGCGGCCTGCCCTCCTATTGGGCAAACTGCCCGGCGAGTATGATGACTGGCTGAGTGGTTGGTGCGTTCGTAGGATTCGCGCAACCCAATAAAGGCACAGGCGGGAACCAGTTTAGGGGTTGCCAATGACCGACCACCACCAACCCGTCCTCAACGTGCTCATGGTTGAAGATTACCCGCAATATTACGAAGGCTTGCGCTTCGAGCTACAGCCGCAGGTTCTGCTTGAGAACGCGCCGGACGTGGCGACGGCTACCCAAATGCTGGCCCGCAAGCAGTATGACGCCATGCTGGTTGATTTGGCCCTGCCGCCCACCCACTCGATGAAAGAATGAAGTAGAATATAGAGTGGGTTGCGCCGGCGCTCACTGTAGGAGACACTGCAATGGCTATTACCGAAAAAATCCAACAGCACGTTCAGAAACTACCCGCCTCTTTTCAGGCAGAAGTGCTTGACTTCGTCGAATATCTCTTGGCCAAAGTAAAGGGCCGAGAGGAAAGGGATTGGTCAGATTTATCTTTGGCCTTTGCGATGCGCGGGATGGAAGACGAAGCCGCGCCGCTATATGCCATCGGTGATTTGAAAGTGGTGTTTGCATGAAGCAAGCCGGGCAGATCGTGTTGTTTCGGTTTCCTCAGACCGACCTGGTGGAGGGGAAACTGCGGCCTGCCCTCCTATTGGGCAAACTGCCCGGCGAGTATGATGACTGGCTGAGTGGTTGGTGCGTTCGTAGGATTCGCGCAACCCAATAAAGGCACAGGCGGGAACCAGTTTAGGGGTTGCCAATGACCGACCACCACCAACCCGTCCTCAACGTCTTGATGGTTGAAGACTACCCGCAATATTACGAAGGCTTGCGCTTCGAGCTACAGCCGCAGGTTCTGCTTGAGAACGCGCCGGACGTGGCGACGGCTTTGCAGTTGATGGCTCACAAGCAGTACGACGCCATGCTGGTTGACCTGGCTCTGCCGCCCACCCATTCCATGAAAGAAGGGCTGGGTCTCATCGAAAAGATTGCCGCCGACCAGGAGCGCGCCCTGCCGATGATCGTGCTCACCTCCAAAGACACCGACGCCGGGCTTCTGCGGAAACTGCTCGGCTGGCGCGTTTCGATGATCCACAAGGATGACCGGCCCTCTGGGGCCGAAGTGGAATATGCCCTCCGCCTGGTTCTCAAGGGATATTTTTTGCTCTCGCGCCTGCCCGCTGGCGATCTACCCGCAGTGGCCGCCAATGCGCCTGCCGCCTCCACCGGGCTTTTCTCCGAGCGCGACTTTGCCATCTTCAAACTGGTCTCCGAAGAAGGGCTGACCAATCAGCAAATCGCTTATCGTTTGGGCATCAAGGAAGATGCCGTTAAAAAAGGCGTCCAGCGCATCTTCCGCCGCACCGGCGTTGCCAGCCGCGCCGAGGCCGTGCGCTGGTGGTTTGAGCATAAGGAAGAATTACAGTAGTTGGCGCTTCAGACCCTAAGGGTTTTTTGGAAACCCTTAGGGTCTCGAATGTCGGCACGAACGTGCCGCCCACCGTCACTGGCGGCCTCCCTGGCGCATCTCCTCGTTTCACCATCTGCCATCTCGACTCGGCACGTTGCCTGTAATATCCTGCCTCACAGGTCGGGCGAAGCATTCGTCCTGGTTCATATCCGAAAAGGTGGGGCAGGCTTCCCAGCCTGCCGTGCTTTCGCAGGCTAGAAGCCTGCACTACGAGGAGGATTGTCAGATGGAAACCACACTTACCGACACGCGGCGCAGTTTTGCCATACTTGCGATGCTTGTACTGTTGGCCGGTCTGTTATTGCGGATTTTGCAGGTGGCCCTCTCCGGGGCCGCAACGGTTGTGACGAAGAATATCAACATCGCCGTCCCCACCCCTGCCTTTATACCAACTTCTCAGCCGACGTTCGTCCGTCTGGAGTGGATCAGCCAGTGTGACCCGGCGCAACAAGGACTGGCTTTGTATGTTGTCGGCGATAACCCTTGCCAGCCACGCCAGACCGCATCGCTGGCGTGGCTACAAAGCCAGTTGACCACCAAGGGGCTTCTTGCTTCTACCGAGTATCTGGAGTGGATGGCTGATCCGGCCAATGCGGCCTGCCGGGCGGCAGTGCTGGCCGGGCCGGGCGGGGCGCCTGCCGGGTGGGTGTGCGCCGACTGGCGCGGCATCTATCGTGTGGACACGACCGGCCAGGACGCTGGCAAACGCCTGCAATTTTGGAGTGACGGCAACTGGGTGCAGAGCCAGTAACGCTTTATACAAACCGCAGTCTTCAGATTGTAGAGCGACGCGAAGCGGTCAACTCGCTCTACCGTCAGTATATATGCCTATGCCGTCACGCACGGAACGTGTCATGCCTTTGCCGACAATATCACATTCTCCAGGCCCGGCAGGAGCGCTTCCCAGTCATATTGTTTGACAAACGCATGCCCGGCTTCACCCAGCGCGTGGCGTTTGGCCGGGTCGCCCAGTAAGGCCACGACCGCCCCGGCAAAATCGGCGGCGGTGTCGGCCAGGCAAAGCTCGCGCCCGTTTTGCACGGCGAAGCCCTCGGCGCCGGGCGTGGTGGAAACGATGGCCCGGCGCAGAGACATGGCCTCAAGCAATTTGAATCGGGTTCCGCCGCCCATGCGCAGGGGAGCCACGTACACGGTTGCCCCGCCGATGTAGGGTCGGGCGTCCTCGACTGCGCCCGTTATCACAATCCCCTGTATATTCTTTAGCTCCCAGACAGCTTTGGTTGGCTTTTGCCCGACGATGACAAATTCCACGTCCGGAATTTGGCGGCGAATGAGGGGAAAGACGCTGTTGGCAAACCAGGAGACAGCGTCAATGTTGGGGCGGTAGTCCATCTTGCCGGTGAAGACGAGGGTGTATGGGCGTGCGGGAGTAAGGGGGTTAAGGGTATAGTCGGACAGGAAGATGCCGTTGGGGATGACGTGCGGGTTGAGGGTTGGGACGAGGGCGCGCAGGGCGGCGGCGTCTTCGGGGGAGACGCAGGTGACGTGATGAGCGCGCCGGCAGATTTCGGCTTCGAAGCGGGCAAGCCTGCGCGCTTGGAGAAGCGAGTAGAGGGCGGCGGGCCAGCGGCGCGGGTCGCGCAAGTCGGTTTGGAAGGCGCGGCGCTGGAGGAGGGTTTCGCAGTTGTGGGCGTCGAAGATAGTGATCGACGAGTGGTCAGTGAACAGTAGGAACGGCGCAAGTTCGAGGCCTTCGACGAACAGGACGTCGAAGGTTTGAGATTGCAGAAGCGCTTCGAGGCGGGCGTTGAAGGCAGGCGAGGCAAGGCGGTGGGCTAGGTCGGGGAGGGAGGAGAAGAAGAGGTCGCGGAGGCGGTTGGCGAGAGTCCGGCGCGGTGGGAGCACAGTTTCGATATGCTGGCAGGCGGCGTGAAGTTCGGGGGTGATGTGCGATCCTCCCGAAGGTTCCAAACCTTCGGGAGGATGGTTAGCGAAGGTAAGCAGGGTGATGGTGTGCCGGGCCGAGAGGCTTTTGATCAGGCCCCAGTTGCGGATGGCCGTCCCTTGCCGGGGCGGGTGAGGGAGTTGGGGGGTGAGGAAGAGCAGGTTCACGGTGGTTAGTGGTCAGTGGACAGTGAACAGTGAACAGTGGACAGTGAACAGTGGACAGTGAACAGTAGACAGTGAACAGTGAACAGTAGACAGTGACTACTGTTCACTGTTCACTGATTGCTTTTTGATAGATGGCTAACGTTTCTCGCGCACATTTCTCCCACGAGAAATCCTTGACACGGGCAAAGCCTTTAGCGATAAGGGATTGACGATAGGCCGAGTCCGACAACACGCTTTCAATCGCGCCCGCAATGCTGGCCGGGTCGTCGGGGTTGCAGAGGGCGGCGGCGTCGGCGGCGATTTCGGGCAGGGAGGCGCGGTCGGCGATGACGACGGGTGTGCCGCAGGCGAAGGCTTCGAGGACGGGCAAGCCGAAACCTTCGTAGTGTGAAGGTAGAACGAGGGCGGCCGCGCCCTGATAAATGGCGGGCAGGTCGGCGGTGGCAAAGTCTGGCAGGAAGTGGACGCGATTGTTAAGTCGGAGTTTGGCGATGAGGGCCAGGGCTTCGTCAAAGAGCCAGCCCTTATTTCCGGCGAGGACGAGCGGCGGGGCATCGGGCGGTAACTGCGCGTAGGCAGCTAAGAGACCCGGTACGTTTTTGCGCGGCTCGAATGTGCCGACAAACAACAAATAACATTTCGGAAGATTTAAGCGGGCAAGAACGACTTCAACAGCTTCGGCGGGTTGCGGGCAGAAGATCGGATCGGGAGCAAGATGAACAGCGGTAGCCTTGTCGGCGGCCACGCCAAGGAGATCGAGCACGTCGGCGCGGGTGGCATCTGAGTCGGTCAAGATCGCGTCGGCCTTTTTCACCGCGTCACGAATCTGATCGTTGTAATAGCGCCTGCTGTCGGCGGCGAGAAATTGCGGGTAGCGCAGGAAGGTGAGGTCGTGAATGGTGATGACCGAGCGAAAGGGGCCGAGCGGAGGGATGAAGTCGGGTGAGTGCAGGAGGTCGAGGCGGTGCGGCAGAAGTTCGAGGCCGAGGGCGATGCGTTCGAGGCGGTGGTGGGCGGGCGTCCAGCAGTCGGCGCGGCGGGCATTCGCGCCAGCAGGCAGGGCTTCTTTGGCTTTGCGCGAGTGGAAGATGAGGTAGTCGTTGGCCGGGTCGAGGGCGGGCAGGGCCGCCGCCAATTGGCGGATGTAGAACGAGATGCCGCCGCGAGTGTAATAAGTGAGACGAGCGTCAATACCGAAGCGCATGGTTTTAGATAAAGACCTGCCGGGTTTTGTTGGCTTGAAGTGTCGCCAGGTTTTGGCGAAACCCGGCAGGTCTGGATGATACCAGTTTTTGGCGCTGAGATTGGTCTGGGCTATAATCGTCGCTATCCACGGAGGTGAGTCTATGGAAGAAATTCATCAACTGATCAAGCGCGTTGACTGGCTGGACAAAGAGCGGCAGAAGGATCAGCAGAAGGTTACCGCCTTAACCGAGCGCATTGCAACGCTGGAAAAAGAAAAAGCCGCCCTTGAACAACGCTTGAAAGGGATGGATAGCGACATTACCAAAGCCGTCACCACGGCCAGCCGGGTCACTTCGGTGGATGCGATGCTCGACCAGATGCGGGCCGATGTGACCAAGCAGATCGAGACCCTCGAATCGCGCCGGGCCGATAGCGAGCGCGAGCAGGAGCGCCTGCGGCAAATTGAGCGCGAAGGGCTGAACCGGGCTTTGGCCGAAGTGCGCAAGTCGGTGGATAGCCTGCCGCGTCTTGAGCAAGAGATGACCGCCCGTAAAGAAGAAGAACGGCGGATGAACAAGCTGATGACCGAACTGCAAACCAAAGTGACTGAGGTCGCCCGCCGCGACGAAGAGCGCGCCCATTCGATGGCCTCGTTGGAGGAAGGCCGCCGCCAGGATGCCAAGCGTGTGGTGGATGTGCAGGCAGAGCTGCCCGATCTTCGCAAGCGCGGTGATGAATACAGGACCAAGCTCGAAATTCTCGAAGATTTGGTGCGGCGCAACGACGTGCGCGTGGGCGAAATCCTTTCCCTTGAAAACGATCGCAAACTGTCGCAGATGGCGTGGATGGAAACGCAGGCCGTCGCCGGCGCCGAGCGCGAACGCGCCTGGAATGATCTCAAACAGCGCGCCGAAGTCGTCACTCGCGAAACCGAGGACTTCTCTCACCGGATGGAAGTCTATAGCGAAACGCACCGCCAGATGAAAAAGACCATTGACGATTACTACGTCAACCTTGAACGGACGGAGCGCCGCATCGGCGAAGCCGCCGAAATTCAACGCCTGAGCGAGGAGCGTTTCCGGCAAGAGTGGAACGCCTTCCTGGCCGACGAACAGAAACGCTGGACGACCCACATGCTCCTGCGCGACGAGCAATGGCGCGACCACGACCGGCAATCCGGCAAGATGGCCGACCGGCTGGCCGCCCTGGAAGAGCAAGTGCCCGATGTGCGCGAGACTATTCGCGGCATGCAGGCCATTGATCAGTCGCGCTTGCAGGCGCTCTTCAACTTCGCCCGCGAACTCGTGGCCGAATACGATCAAACGCTGACGAAGGTGCGGTAGGATTATGGCAGACCTGTCAGGTTCGCTCCGCGAAAAAACCTGACAGGTCTTTTGGAGTATGCGCGTTATCGGCACCGCCGGCCACGTAGACCACGGCAAGTCGGCGCTCGTCCAGGCCCTCACCGGTATTCACCCCGACCGCCTCAAGGAAGAACGTGAGCGCGAAATGACCATTGACCTCGGCTTCGCCTGGTTCAACCTGCCCGGCGGCGAGCCGGTGGGCGTGATTGACGTGCCGGGCCACCGTGACTTCATCGAGAACATGCTGGCCGGGGTGGGCGGCATTGACGCCGCCCTCTTCGTGGTGGCCGCCGACGAGGGCGTGATGCCGCAAACCCGCGAGCACCTCGCCATCCTCGACCTCCTGCAAATCAACAGCGGCGTCGTCGCCCTCACCAAAGCCGATTTAGCAGACTCGGAGGAATGGCTCGATCTGATTTCTGAAGAGATCAAGCAATTGATCAAAGGGACGGCCCTGGACGGGGCCGCCGTCGTTCCCGTCTCGGCCCGGAGTGGCCGGGGACTCGACGATCTGCGCTCGGCCCTGTCCGGGTGTTTGGCCGCCGCCCCGGCCCGCCCCGACCTCGCCCGCCCGCGCCTGCCCATTGACCGGGTCTTCACCATCGCCGGGTTTGGCACCGTCGTCACCGGCACGCTCCTTGACGGATCGCTCGCGGTTGGCGACGAAGTGATCGTCTTGCCATCCAACCACTCAGCCCGCATTCGCGGCCTGCAAACCCACAAAACCAAACTCGAGCGCGCCGCCCCCGGAAGCCGCGTCGCCGTCAACCTCACCGGCCTGCAAGTCGCCGATGTTCAACGCGGCGAAGTGTTGTGTTTTCCGGACACGCTCCGCCCGACTGATTTACTCGACGTGCAGTTTCGCCATCTGGCTGACGCCGACGCGCCCCTCAAGCACAATGCCGAAGTCAAACTCTTCGTCGGCGCATCCGAGACGGTGGCTCACGCCCGGGTGCTGAGCGGCGAGAGCTTGCCGCCCGGCGAGACCGGCTGGCTACAACTCATGCTCACTGCGCCCGTCGTCGTCGCCAAAGGCGACCGCTTCATATTGCGCCGCCCCTCGCCCGGAGCCACCATTGGCGGCGGCGTCATCGTCGAGCCGCACCCGGCCCGCAAACACAAACGAAGCGACCCGGCGGTCCTCAACCGCCTTCAAACACTGTTGCGCGGCACGCCGGGCGAGATTCTTCTGCAAGCTATGGACGCGCTCGGCCCCGGTCCGCTGTCGGCGGCGATTGCCAAAGCCGGGCTGGACGCCAGCGCCACTGCCGACGCGCTCGCCGAACTTGCGGCGGCCGACAATTTGGTTGTGCTGGACGGCGCACTGCCGTCGTCCAACGCTCTTGTCCTCTCTCGCGCCACGGTGGGCCGCCTGACCCGCGAAACAACCGACCTGCTCGCCGCCTACCACGCCGCACATCCGCTCAAGCCCGGCCTCTCGCGCGAAGAACTCAAGAGCCGCCTCAAGCTTCAATCAAAAGTGTTCAATGCCTTCGTCGCCCGCGTCGTTGCTGAAAACCGCCTTGCCGAGGCTGGGACTTTCGTCAAGCTGACGACTCACGAAGTTAAATTCACACCTGCCCAGCAGGCCAGCGCCGACTCGCTCTTCGCCGCCTTCCGCCGTGACCCGCACAACACGCCCTCGGTCAAAGATTCGGCGGCCATCGCCGGCGAGGATGTGCTGGCCGTGTTGATGGATCGCGCCGACCTTGTCCAGGTCTCGCCCGAAGTGCTGTTCCTGGGCGAAACTTACGACTCGCTTGTGGCCGCGGTGCGGAAACATTTGGCCGCCAACCGCTCCATCACCGTCGCCCAGTTCCGCGACACGTTCAACACCAGCCGCAAATACGCTCTGGCCTTTTTGGAGCATTTGGATACGGTTGGGGTGACGATTCGCAAAGGCGATGAGCGAGTGCTGAAGTAAATCCCAAACTCCAAAAGCCCAATCTCCAAGTAGCCCGTCTGTGGCGCAGACGGAGCTGAAAAAGGTATAATCCGCTCCAACAAATTCCGAAGTGGAGAGTGCAATGTCGAAAAAGAAGAACAAGACGGCCCGGCGAGCCAAAGGCTCCGGCGGGGGCGGGCTATTGCAGGAGCCGATCAAAATTAATTGGTGGGTGATCGGCGGTGTCGTCGTGGCGCTGGCCCTGATCGTCTATTACTCGGTGACTCAAGGGCAGAAACCGGCGGCAGAGGTGGCTTCCGAGGGCTGTACATCCCAGACCAAGCCTTGCCCGCCTATGACGATTGACGTGAATAAGCAGTATACGGCGACAGTGAAATTGCAAAAGGGCGGCGAGTTCGTCATTCAACTCTACCCCGACAAAGCGCCCATCACCGTCAATAGCTTCGTCTATCTTGCCCGGGACGGCTATTTCGATGGCGTTACTTTCCACCGCGTGCTCGAGGGCTTCATGGCTCAGGGCGGCGATCCCGCCGGCTCCGGCTCCGGCGGGCCGGGCTATGAGTTTGTCAACGAAGACAGCGATTTGAAATTCGACAAGGCCGGGGTGGTGGCCATGGCCAACGCCGGGCGCGACACGAACGGCAGTCAGTTCTTCATTACCTTTGCGCCCACCCCAAACCTTGACGGCGGCTACACCATTTTTGGGCAGGTGATTGAGGGGATGGACGTGGTCAACGGCATCACCCGCCGCGATCCGGATCAGAATCCGACATTCACCGGCGACGTGATCCAGAGCGTGACGATTGCAGAGAAATAAGGGGTGTGCTTTCCTATGGACCGGGAGGGCCGGCTATGGCCGAGATAACGCGTAAAGAGTTGATACTGGCTTTGATGAGTGCTGAGGGCCACCCGCGATTGGCTGGCGTGGACTTGAGCGGCCTCAACCTGACCGGGCTGCGATTACAGGGCGCTTACCTGGACTACGCTATTCTGACCGGGGCCAACCTGACGGCGGCCAACCTGGTTGGAGCCGCCTTGCGGAACGCAGAGCTGGCTGGCGCCAATTTGACGTATGCCGACCTGCAAGAGGCCGACTTGACCGGGGCGAACTTAAGAGGAGCCAACCTGACCCATGCCAACCTCAACCGGGCCAACCTGTCCCAGACGATTCTGACCGGGGCGACGATGCCGGATGGCACGAAGCACGAATGACGCGATTCGCTAAATTGCTGACCGATCGCAGACTGATCATGATGGTCAGCTTTGTTGCGTTGCTGGTGCTCATGGTGGTCCGCCAACCCTTCTACCCTGGCGCGTGGTTCGACGAAGGGCTGAATGTAAACACGGCCATGATGTTGGCCCGCTACGGGTTGTATGCCCTGCCCGATGCGTCTGGACCTCGTCTGCTGGATCCGGCGATTCAGAGCGGGCCGACTGTGGTGTTGGCCATCGCCGCCGTGTTTCGCATCTTCGGCGTCGGCTGGGTGCAGGCGCGTCTGGCGATGGTTGGTTTCGCCGTCTTGGCCTTGCTGGCTTACCTCCTCAAAGCGGAACAGCTTATTGGCAATAAGGCGAGTATTTTGGCGGTTCTGTTGCTGCTGACGGGCAATCAGGAAGAATTCACTGAATTCGTGTTTATTGGGAGACAGGCGCTAGGCGAGGTGCCGGCGCTGGGGTTTTATCTTTTGGGGTTATTGATCTGGTGGAGGACGATCAGCCGGGACAATCCGTCCAAGCCCGGCCTTGTTTTGAGCGGTTTGGCCTGGGGCGCGGCCATGGTCACGAAATCGCAGATGTTGTTGCTCCTGCCGGCCTCGCTGGGGATTTTAATGATGCTGGATCGAGTGTACTACCGCCAGACGACATGGCGGGCCTGTCTCGTGCCTCTGGCCGTTGCGATGGGGTGCGTAGTTGCCTGGTATGTGGCCCAAATAATAATGATCGGCCCCGACCAGTTCCGGCAGAATAGCGCCGTGTTGCGTGAAGGATTTGAGCTTCACGTTGCCGGACTTAACTTCAACCATTGGCGCAACGCGGCCGCAGTTGTCTGGAATTCGGGCTTCTTGATTTGGGGAGCGCCGGGGCTGATCTGGGGGGGCTGGAAAGCTTGCCAGCGTGGGCGAGCCGGTTTTATGCAGGCCAGCGCCTTAACTTTCCCGACAGTTGCTTTACTCTGGTTCGTGTTCCTGTCCATTGGCTGGGCGCGTTACGCATTTTACACTTTTGTGTCAGCGCCAATATGGCTCGCCGGCTTACTGGCGGATGTGTGGCATGGCAACCTTCAGCCTGTGAAAGCACAGACTGCCCGACGCTTTTTGGTAGCCGGCCTGACAACGGTTTACATCATCGGCGGCGGCTGGTCACTGATGCGCGACCTGGTGACGTCGACCGACCGTGGTTACTTCGCCATGCGCGACTATTTACTCACTCAAGTGCCCGCCGATGTAGTGATAGAGTCCTGGGAATGGGAGATGAGCCTGGAGGCCCTCCAACCGATCCACCACCCGTTGACAAGTGTGACCAACGCCTTTACCGCGAAGATTTGGTCTCACACTCCGTTGCCAGCCAATCTGTATACCGTGCCTGAAAGCGCAGAGTATCTTCTGATTGGCCCTTTTGGCGCCTGGACAGGGATATACAAGGAGGTTGTGGCGAGCGATGCCGAACCAGTGGCCAGGTTCGGCCAGTACGCTCTTTACCGTCTCTCAAAATAGGGCCTCTATTTTTCCAGCGAGAGCACAAAGGCTGTGAGTGCCTCAATCTCTTCATCTGTCAGCGCCCCGTGGTAACGCTGATACATGTAATCGGAGTTGTAGCCGGAGACGATATAAGCGTTGGGAGCGAGGATGGATTGGCGGACGTATTCAACCGCGCTTAATCCCGGCACGCGTTGCGCGGCCACATCGCGCAGGCCAAAGAGTGACGGCCCCAATCCGGCCCGGCCATCCAGCAAATGGCAGGTGATGCAGGGCGGCGCGCCCGCGGCCCCATTTCGATAAAGTTCCTCACCTGCTGCCACTTGCTCCTTTGGGAATGTGGGCAGTGGTTCCGGCGTGGCGATGCTCGTTTCGCTCGCCATTTCCTGGCCTACGTAAGTGACGCGGTAGACCGCGCCTGTTTGCCATTCGAGAATGTACAACGCGCCATCCGGGCCAGGGGTGACATCAATCGGGCGATAGTTGGTCCGGGTGTTGAAGCGCGCGAACGGCTCCCATTCGCCGTGATAGACTCCACCATCGCCGCGAGTCAGCGGTACGAAGACCACCATTTGACCGTTGGTGATTTGACGATCCAGCGCCGCCTGTGAGCCTGTGCCCCACTGGGCCACGTAAACGGCGTTTCGATACGGCTCTGGAAATTGTATGCCGGCGTAGTAAACAAGTCCGGCAGTGCCCACCGATGGATAAAACTCGGTGATGGGAGAAGTGGTAGTAGTGTCGCCAGGAGGCGGCTTCCCGTACACGTCGGGGAAACCGTAGTGGCGGCCCTGTTGCACCTGATTCAGTTCTTCCGGCGCTAGTGAGCGCATTGTGCGATCAAATTCGCTGGGGTTGTTGTCGGCGGTGAAGAGATCGCCCTCCGGTGAGAACGTGAGATCGTAGGGATTCCGAAAACCTGTAGCAAAGACTTCCAGATTGCCCCCGTCCGGACTCATTCGCAGAATAGAGGCTTCCATTGGATCGGTGATCGGCCCGTGATCGGTTGTCGAGCCGACGCCGACGTACAGTTTGCCGTCTGGCCCGAAGGCGATGCCGTTATTGGAGTGGTCGGGGTAGCGCAGTGAGATCAGGCCGGTGATGATGGGCGTCAGGGCGTCAAAATCGCCGTCGCTGTCGTCGTCGGCCAGGGTGCTGATCCTGCCGCTGTCCGAAAGATAGAGTAGGCCATCGTGAAAGGCGAGGCCGACAGCATGGCTGACCCCGTGATCAGCGCCGTCGAAAACCTGGCGCATGGCCTCGGCGTAAGCGTCGCCGTCCTTGTCTTCAAATTGGAAAACGTCGCCTTCGAGAGTGAGAAGATACAGCTTTTCATCCGGCCCAAAGAGGAGGGCGGTGGGCAGGAGAACGTCTCGCGGTTCCGCGTAAGGCGCGATGGCAAAGCCGGGCGGCACTTGAATAGTGTTGGCCGCCGGTGCGGGGCTGATGAGTTTTCGGCCAACCCAGCGGACTGCAGTGACTGCGCCCACACCGGCAAGCGCCAAAATGACCAGCCCAACGCCGCCAATCACGAGGCGGCCCCACCATCGAGCTATTTTGAATCCTTTCATTTACCGATCCGGAGCAAATATTTCGACAGCGCCGCTCAATGTGAATTGTGTCTGCGGGCCTGATCCCAGCGCGCCGGAGATGACATACAGCCTGTCGTCAACGACCGCCGAGGCAACTCCGTGCCGAGGGGTGGGCAGATCGGGCCAGACCGACCAGGTATCAGTCGCCGGATCGTAAACCTCGTGCTGGGCGTAAACGCACAATTGAGGATAGTTCTCTCCGCCCATAACGTGAATTTTGCCGTCGAGCGCCGAAACCGCAAACCCACTGCGCGGAGTGACCATATCTTGCCTGGGTATCCAGGTATTGGCCGCCGGGTCGTAGGCTTCGACGGTGGCATAGTTGGCGCTGTGCTTCCAGCGGCCGCCGATCAGATATAGTTTGCCATCTACGGCCGCGCCCTTGACGTGATCGCGAGGGCCGGAGAGTGGCGCAAGGGAAGTATCCCACGAATTCGTGGCCGGGTCGTAAACCCAAACCCCAATTGGATCCTCCCACTCTGGTGTGTCGCCGCCGGCAACATAAAGCTTGCCGCCAATGGCGACCATGGCGTGCGCGGCGCGATGGCCGGGCATATCGGCTAACTGCTTCCAGGCATCTGTTTTAGGGTTGTAGACCCACAGGCCGTTGACGTTTGGGAAGAACTCGACGGAGTAGCCGCCGCTCACGTAAATAAGCCCATCTATGGTATCCACTCCCAGGTGATGCAAGCCTTTGGGCAATGAGGCCAGTGCCGTCCACGAATCACTTGCCGGGTCGTAAACATCGAACCGGGTTGACACTTGCCAACCGGACAGCAGGCCGCCCGGCACGTAGATGAGTCCATCTGCGGCAACAACCTCGGTCTCGCCGCGTGGCAAGGGCAAGTCCCGGCCCTGCGACCACGAGCCGCCAACGGTTGAAGCAGAGTCTATCTCGCACACTTTACCCGGCGTAAACTGCGCCTGTAATCGGCGCACTACTCTGGGGCCGAAGAAAACGGCGAGGGCGGCCATCAGCAACACTGCCAGCCCGGCGCCTGCAAATATCTGGTTCCTTGAAAATTTCATTATTCACCTTCCACGGTTTATTTTCTTCGAAATCATTCCTGCCGCTCCGGCCAAACCTGATCCGCAAACGCTTGCAGACTTTGGTGAACCACTACTTTCGCTCAAACAAAGACGCTGGCGGATCGCCCATGTCGCCAGTGAGAGTCAGGTGCAACGCCTTGAGCAGTGTGCCATCGTCAGCCCATGTCCACAATCGCCAGGTCGGGCCGCATGAGGGGCGTGAGTCTGCCGCGCAGCCATTGACTTGTAGCCATCCCTCGCTCTATGGCGGTCGCGGTCTACAATTCCGCAAGATTTGCAAAACCTGATAAACAAGAGACGACCTATCAAGTCGTCTCCACAATTTTACGACACTTCCGTTGTAACACAAATGGGACGCAAAAGGATTTATAATGTAGCCACATTTGTAGCCACGAAGGAGCCTGCGATGCAAAAGACTTTACGAGCCAAAACTGTTGGAATACGCGAACTGCGCCTGAGCGCCAGCAAGATTTTGCGCCGCGTGCGCGAGAAGGGCGAAGCGATTGACATCACCTATCGCGGGCAAGTCATCGCCCGCATCATTCCCGCCGCCCCGGCCAAGCCCGATCTGCAAATGCTCGGGGCGATCTGGGCTGATCTTGACCGGGTGGCAGAGGAGATCGGTCAGCGTTGGCCCGCCGGGTTGAGCGCCGCCGAGGCGGTGAGCGCGGAGCGGCGCTGATGAGCGCGGCGGTGGTGGACGCCAGTGTATGGGTCAGCCGGCTGGTGTCTGTGGATGTTCACCATGCGGCCAGCCGCGCCTGGCTGGAGACTCATGCCGCAAGCGGCGGGCAATTTGTTGCGCCGACGCTGATGTTGAGTGAAATTGCCGGCGCAGTTTCGCGGCGCACGGGCAACCCCCGATCTGCCCATGATGCTGTCGCCGTTATCACCCGTCTCCCAACACTGCGATTGGTGTCTGTGGATAGCAATTTAGCGCAAACGGCGGCGCGGTTAGCCGCCGACCACGCCTTGCGAGGCGCGGACTCGGTTTATGTGGCGCTGGCACTCGAACTGGGTCTGCCATTGATCACATTGGATCAAGAACAACTGACGCGGACGGGCGGCATCATCCCTGCATCCAAACCGTAGCCAGTAGATCGTAGTAACGACTTCAGTCGTCAGCGACTAAAGTCGCTGCTACGAGCCTAATGTGAAGGCAAAACAGAAGGCAGTCTGGGTAAGCGTTCTTTGCTCGCTGTCGTGGGCTACAATATCCCCATGCAGAAAATCTATTGCTACGTGGACGAGACCGGACAAGACACCAAAGGCGAATTTTTTCTGGTCTCGGTGGTCATCGCCAAAGATGAGCGGGATAACCTGATCGAGAAACTTGAGGAGATTGAGCGAAGCACCGGCAAGGGGCGTAAGAACAAAAAACCCCCGTCACAGCAAAGCTGCTTAGGGGGAACAGCCTATCCCTTGCGGGCACCCACCAATAAAGTGGCAGTATTCGGCTGCGATTTAAATATAGTATAACATCTCCGACCAACTATTTCCAGAGGAAATTTCTGGACCTTTATGGATAGTTTCTCTGCAGCATTCTTGGAAACGGATTCGTCTCCCGAATATGCTCCGTGCCACAAATCCAGGCCACGGTTCGCTCCACGCCCAGGCCGAAGCCGGAGTGAGGCACGGTTCCATACTTCCGCAAATCCAAATACCACTTGTAGTTCTCAACCGGCAGTTTGTGATCGTGGATGCGCTGGAGCAGGGTGTCGTGATCGGAGATGCGCTCCGAGCCGCCGATGATTTCGCCGTAGCCTTCGGGCGCGAGCAGGTCAGCCGACTTGCACACTTCGGGGCGGCCCGGCCAGGGTTCCATGTAAAACGCCTTTATTGCCGTCGGGTAGCCGACGACGAACACCGGCTTCTCGAATTGCTTGGTCAACTCGGTCTCGTGCGGCGAACCGAAGTCGTCACCCCATTCAATCTTCAGCAGTTCTTTCTTTTCCGGGTCGGTCTCTTCGGCGGCGAGTTTCTTCAACCGTTCGATGGCTTCATCGTAAGTGATGCGTGGGAAGGGCGGAACCATCTTTTCCAGCACACTCGTGTCGCGCTCCAGCGCCTTGAGTTCGGCGGCCCGCTCGCGCAGGCAGGTTTGCACGATGTGCGAGACGAAGTTCTCCTCAATCACCAATAACTGATCCAGATCGCAATACGCAATCTCCGGCTCCACCATCCAAAACTCGGTCAGGTGGCGGCGGGTCTTGGACTTTTCGGCGCGGAAGGTGGGGCCGAAGCAATAGACTCTGCCGAACGCGCCGATGTTGGCTTCGTTGTAGAGTTGGCCGGTCTGGGCCAGGTAGGCGCTCTCTCCGAAGTAGTCAATCTCGAACAGGGTGCTGGTGCCTTCCGCCGCCGCCGGGGTGATGATGGGCGTGGACATTTCGAGGAAGCCGTCCGTGTCCAGCCATTCGCGGATGGCGCGCATGATGGTGGCCCGGATTCGCAAAATGGCCCACTGGCGCGAAGAGCGAATCCACAAGTGCCGCCAGTCCATCAAAAATTCCACGCCGTGCTCTTTGGGCGAGATGGGATACTCGTGGGCGACCTGTCCCACCCGCACCTCGGCGACGCCGAGTTCGAAGCCGCCGGGCATGCCGGGGGCGCGCGGGTCGGCCCGCACTGCGCCGGTCACTTCCACCGACGACTCTTGAGTCAGTTTGGCCGCCGCGTTGAAAATTTCTTCGGACACGTCTTTCTTGAACACCACACACTGCACAACGCCGGTTCCGTCGCGCACTTGCAGAAATTGCAGTTTGCCTTTATCGGTGCGCGCGTAGAGCCAGCCTTGCAGGGTCACGGTTTCGCCCACGTGAGCGGCGATGTCTTGGATGCGGATGAGGGTGGTCACGAGTCGGTCTCCAAAGCGTCAGGTTTGTCTTCCGGTTTACTATCTACGGGCTTCAGTTCTGGAGGTAGTCGGTCTGTCACGAAACTTCTGATCGTCGGTCCTAGTTTTCATAAAGGATTTTCCCCTCCCGAATGGCTGTCGTGACAAACGCTTGGGGAACTTCGCTCCACTCTTTGACTTCCTCAGGGCTATAAACGATGATGTCCATAGACAAGAGAATGTCGCTCAAGACACCATAGAGAGGTGCAGAGCGGCGATGGCGCGGTTGAGCAGATTCCGCGATCACCAGTAAATCTAAATCGCTGTCCGGCCGCGCTTCACCTCTGGCGCGGCTACCAAACAAAATTACTTTCTTGGGCTTCGCCGCCTGCACGATTCGTCGAACGATCTCGTCAAGCACGTCAGCGCCTATTTGGTTCGGAGAAGTGGGCTGAGCGCGAGCAATTGTGGTCATAAGTACGCTCCATTTTCCAATACATTTTATCACTGCTGAGTCATTCCCGATTGTTGCCCTAGCCGCTCGCGCACTCGTAATGGCAGAACGCTGATCAATTGCGCCCGCTCGTCGCCATCGAATGCCCTCAGTCCGAGTATCAGTCCAATGTAGACGAGGCCGCCAAGAGCGAGTCCGAGCAGAGGATGAACCTGCCACCCGGCCCAGGTGACGCCGAACATGGCCGCCGCGCTCAGGGCGGGCCGCCACAAGATGGAGAACCAGCGAATAGGGGCCAGAGTCCGGCGCAGGGTGATGTAGAAGGGCAGACCCTCGACAATCTCCGAGAGGATGGTGATGACAGCGGCGGCGGCGTAACCGTAGATCGGCAGGAAAATCAGGTTGGCGACGACGTTGAAGGTCAGGCCGATGATGAAGGCGCGGGTGAGGGCGCGTTGCTGGCCGATGGCGATCAGCACGTAGTTGGTCACGCTATTGATCCAGCCGACCGGAATTGACCAGACCATGAGGGTAAGGGCGATGGCGCCGTGCGGCAGATAGTCATCGCCGGCCAGCAGGCCGATGAGTGCCGGCGACAGGAAGGTGGTGACGACGGCCACCGGCAGGGCGACCGTCACTAAAAGTTTGACCGCCAACTGATACGACCGGACGAGAGCCGGGCGATCTTCGTCCGCCTGGCGGCTCATCACCGGGAAGAGGGCGAAGGTGAAGAACGACGGGATGATGTTGTAGGCTTCGATGAATTTGTAGGCGGTGCTATACCAGCCCACTTCTACATCGCCGCGAATCGGCTTGAGCAGAGTCACGTCCACTTTGAAGAACAACGTCGCCAGCAAGTGGTTGATCATCAGCGGCCACGACTCGCGGAGCATGAGGCGCTGGAGTGGTTGCTCGAACTCGAAGCGCGGCCTAAAGAACAGCTGCGCCACCAGCACACCCAGGATGATCATGGTGATGGCGTTAACGAGGATGCTCACCGCGGCCAGACCGACGAAGCTGTAGCCGAGCAGAAGCGCCATCGTCCCGAACGTCACTTTGAGCAGGGTGGTGACGGTGGTGATGGCCGCCGGGTATTCGGCCTTCTCGTAAGCATAAAAGAGGGCGGTGAGGCCGGTGGAGACCGACGAGGGCGCGAGGCCGATGGCGAGCAAGATGATCGCCAGCGCGGTGTCGCCGTCGAGCGTCGAGAAGCTCGACAGCAGGAGCATGACCAGGGCCAGGGCAGGAAAGGAAAGCGCGCCAAGACCCAAACGCAAGAGGGTCGTGTTCGAGAGGTAGCGGTTAGCGTGGGCGCGGTCGCGGGCCACTTCGCGGGTAAGGTAGGTGTTGAGGCCGAAGTTCGTCCAGATTTCGAACCAGGTGATGAGCACGCCCGCAAAGTAATATTTGCCCGCGTCGCCCGGCCCCAGCAAGCGCAACATAAAGGCGGCGAACACCAGGTCAATGGCCCGATTCATCAGGGTGAGGGCCATCGGGGCGACGCTGTTTTTAGCCACGCGGCGGGCGGTCGAGTCTTCGGCGCTCTCGCGGTAGAAGTAGCGCCACAACCATACGCCGACGGCCAGGGCCAGCGCCAGCCCGGCAATGGCCGAAGTGAAGCCGCCCAACTTCACCGAGTTGGGGCTGTACTTGAAGCGGATCGTCCAGCCTTGTTGTGTGGTGTCCAGCTTGACAGCGCGAAAGTTGCCGTTGACCTGGTAGAGCGGCGCTTCAGCTTCGGTCTTTTCGTCCACGCCGACGGAGCGAACGAAGGCTCGCCAGTCTTTAGCATAGGAGTCGGCCAGGATGAGATAAGACGGCTCGGTTGGCCCGACGTTGATGGTGACTTCGTTGATGCCGTAAGCGAGAATGTCGGCGGGAACAGGATTGCAGGAGGAGATGGGGAGGGAGGGTTGGGTGGTTAGGTTGTTGGGTTGTTGGTCGAAGATGGCGAAGTGGCGCGGGTCGTATTGTTGAACGGCGTCAGCAAAGTCGGCGGCGAGGGCACAGCCTTCAGGCAGGGTGAAGGCGCGAGGGGCGACGCCCAGGTTTTCGTACACTTTCACTTCGGCGTTGTAGACGAGTTTGTATTTGGGAAGCGGAATCTCGACCAGAGAGATAACGTATTTGACGTTGAGCAGGTCGAGCAGAGGCGAGTCCAGAGATTGAAGATTGGAAATTGGGGCGATGCGGTTGAATTGCAGTTCGCCCTGTGGCTCGATGAGGGCCATGTACTCGGCATATTGCTTGGGGATGACGGAGTCGTAGCCGCGCACGTCGTAGAGGTCGTAGAACCAACCGGCGTTGGCATTGAAGGGCTTCTTGCCTTCGGGGTCGAACGTAGTGAAGCGCCAGAAGGAAGTGTCTTGTTTGAGAAACTCGACGACGGGCGGAGTGTAGGAGAGGATGGCCGGATCGGCGGCGGAGTTGAACCCGGCGCTGGCGGTAAGGAGGTCAACGGCAATGAGCAAAACGGCGATTGACTGCCAGAGTCGGCGGGACCGGCGAGCCAGGTAGGACACTATCCCTGAGGCCAGCAGTAATCCGCCCAGCCGTGCAATCCAAACGGCTTCGTAAGAGAAAAACATTTTCGCATCGGCAAAGGCGGTGTTGGCCAGGGCCAGATCGTTGAGCAGGCGAGTGAGGATTGGCTCGAAGCGGGCGAAGTTGAGGCGGATGAAGATGAGGGCGGCGAGGAGGGCGAGGCTGGTGATGAGTGAAACGACAAACGACAAACGTGAAACGACAAACGACAAACGAGATTGGCGTTCGCGGAGATAGTCGAAGCCGAAACCGGCGAGGACGGCGATGCACAGGCTGAACGGCCATACCCAGCGGAAGGGCGAGTGAAGCTGGTTGGCGCCGGGAAGATAGTAAATCAGAGCATAGAGCGGGGTGCCGAATGCGAATGCGAGTGCCAGGGCCGCAAGGAGAACATAGAATATTTTTTGCTTGCGATGCTCTGTTTGCCCGAAGATGGAGATGATGCCGAAGAGGGCCAGGAGCATTGGCAGGATTCCAACGTAAGCGCCGCCCTCGACGTAGTTTTTGATGCCCCAATCAATTTTGGCAATGGGCTGGCCGAGGGCGTTGACCGTGACCGGTGTCCACTGCCAGGTGAATACGTCCCAATAACCATGATGGGCCGGGTTGCCGAAAACGTTGGGGATGAAGAAGGCGAGAATGTGCCGCGCCGGGTAGCCCCAGCCGCGCACCTGTTCGAGGGTAGCCGAGCCGACGCGGAAGTTGTATTGAAGAACATCTACCAGCGAGACGAATTGCACTGCGCCGAGGGCCAGACCCAGAGCGACCATGGTAAGAAGGTAGAGGGCGGGACGGAGGAGATGTTTGAGATTAGACGCTTCGCGTGGAGATTTGAGATTGACTAGTTGAGCAAGGCTGAAAGCTGAGTAAGCGCCAGAGATCAGGAGCGTGTAGTAAACGACTTCGGGGTGGCCGGCGAGGATCTGGCAACCGAGGGCGAGTCCCCCGAGGGCAACCCAGGGCAGGGTGGCGGGACGACCGCCGAGCGCGGGCCGCTGGCGCAGTATCCATTCGACGCAGGCGAGGACGAGCGGAAGCCAGACCGCGCCGGCGATGATCATCGGGAAGGTGACGCTGACGACCATGAACAGGCTAAATTCGTAAATCAGCCCGCCGGCGAAGGATGCGATACGGCTTTGCCCGAGAGCGCGAAGGAAGATATAGGCAAACAGCCCGGCTAAGAAAAACTGCGAGACGATGAACCAGCCGAACATGCGGAGCGGGTCGAGGGCGGGGAGGTAGAAGAGGACGCTGAATGGATAAAGCGCCGAGTGTTGCCCGGAGGCGAGGAAGGGCGCGCCTGCGAACTGATGCGGATTCCACAACGGCAGTTCGCCGGCCTGAATAGATTTGATGATGAATCGCTTCCAGGCATAGTTTTCGAGCAGAAGGTCGAGCGGCAGGTCGTTGTGCGGCGTTTCAGGCGGCAGGGCGTTGAATTGCTCGCGAGCGGAAGCCCAGGGTTCAAAGAAGAATAAATTGTCTGCCGGGATGAGGGTACGGTTGCCGATGGTGACCGGCCAGAAGAGGGCGAAGGGCAGGATGAGAAAGCCGAGAGCGGCGAGGAGGTCGGAGCGGATGCGGGGCATCAGATGAAGGGGTGACGAGGTGACAAGGTGACAAGGTGATGTTTTCACCCGGTCACCGCTTCACCCGTTCACCTTGTCAGACCCTTCGGTCGCAGGGAGTGAGGCGGCCATGCCGGGCGCGGACTTGCCAGGTGCGGAGGGCGGCTTCAAGTTTTACCGGCACGGTCATTTTGGATTTGCCGATGCGGCGGTCTTCAAAGTAGATCGGGATTTCGAGGGCGCGGTAGCCAAGCCGCTCGGTAAGGTAGGCCAGCTCCACTTGGAAGACGTAGCCATTGGATTTTACACGGTCGAGGCCGATGCCGAGCAGAGTTTCACGCCGCCAGGCTTTGAACCCGGCAGTGGTGTCGTGAGTTTTTGCATTGAGAATAAGCCGGGTGTAAAGGCTGTTGGCAAACCAACTGAGCAGGTAGCGGCCAAACTCCCAGCGCTCGTCCAGCTTGCCGCCGGTGACGTAGCGTGAGCCGATCACCACGTCGTAGTTTTTCAGATGTTCTAGCATCGCCGGGATGTAGCCTGGCGAGTGAGAGAAGTCGGCGTCCATTTGGATGATGGCCTGCGCCCCTTCGCTAATGGCGCGAGTGAAGCCTTCGATGTAGGCGGTGCCGAGGCCGTTCTTGCCGGGGCGGTGAATGACATCGAGACGGCCCGGGTTCCGGGCCGCCAATTGGTCGGCGGCCTGGCCGGTGCCATCGGGCGAGTTATCGTCCACGACGAGAATTGAAAGATCGGGATGCGGCAATGCCCACAGAGCGGCGGCCATTTGGGGCAGGTTGTCGGCTTCATTATAAGTGGGCAGGACGACCGTGGTCTTCATGCAGTGGGGATAAATAAAAATAGCCGCCAGCGGCGCGGGGCAAATGCTCCGGCGACGGCGGCGCCGTACTCCAGTTCCGGCTTTATGGGCCGGTGATCGTCTGGATGGCGGCTTTGAGGGTGCTCATGTCAGGGAATCGGCCTTCAGCCGGGCTTACCGTTTTGGTAACCAGCGCCAGCCGGCCTCCGCGCGGCGCGTTCCTTTCGCCATGCCGATCTTTGAGCGGGTAGAAATAATCCATGCTTTGCGTCAGGCGGTTATGAATCCGCTCGGCGATTTGATGGGCGCGTGACGCGGAAGTGACCACCACAAATTGATTGGGCGAGGGGTGGCCGACAAAATCATCTTCGCCGCCTGTTTCGCGGACGATGTTGCTAATCATGAGGCTGACCGCTCTGAGCACGTCGTCGGCGGCCACAAAGCCATACGTGTCGCGGAAGGCGTCCAGCCCGCGCACCAGCAGGGCCAGCGCCACCCAGTCGTTCGATTTGAGCAGTTTTTCCAACTGCTCATCCAGCAATTTGCCTTCGGGCAGGTTAGTGACCGGGTTGATGAGAGTTTTCTGGTTGGCCCGGCGCAGGGCGTTGCGGACGCGCAAACGCAGTTCTTGAATGTCGAAGGGCTTGGTGATGTAGTCTACGACGCCAAGCTCCAGGCCCTGGAGCTTGTCTATCCGGTCACGGCGCTCGGTGAGGAAGATGATGGGCAGGGATTCGGTGCGGCGCTGAGAGCGGAGTTGACGGCAAACTTCGTAGCCGTCAATGTCGGGCAGGCGGATATCCAACAGGGCGATGTCGGGGGTCGAGCGCTGGGAAATGCGGATCGCGTCTTCGCCCCAGGCGGCGGTGTAGACCTCGTAGCCCTGAACGCGGAAGTATGCGTTGAGCATTTCGGCTAGATCGAGGTCGTCCTCCACAATCAGGATGGACTGCTTTTCGGCCACTCAACAGCCTCCGTGTTGTTTAGCTAATCGGCTCTTTTTGAATGACGAAAGAGCAAACATCGTCGCCCATGGCGATGCACTTTTCTTCATTCACCCGGAATTCATGGCCGCCGGATACCCACTTGAAGCATTCCTGGAGCAGGCCGGTAGCGGTGTAGCAAGCCGGTTTATCGGTCTTGCGGCCCCAGCAGACCGGGCATTTATGAATGATGTAGACGTACTCGTTATCGCGTTCTTCGACCGTGGTGTGTTGATCGGAAAGCTGGGTAAAGACTTTAGCGACCGAGGGCAGGCCGACTTTGATTTTGACCGGGAGGGGGAGGACTTTGAAGGCCATATCGCCGACGCCGGCCAGGGCCCCGAAATTCTTCAAGGCCGAGCCGAAGACGGCGCGCCCGGCGCGCAAGGCCAGCCCCCGGCCGCCCCGGGGCCCGTACATTTCTTCCAGGGCCGCGTGGAGAGAGGAATAATCAGAAAAATCGAATTCTCGCTCCAGATTGTCAACCGGGTAATTGTCAATCAAGTGCGTTAAACCAGCCATGTTCAAGATGGCGTTCAGGCCATTCTTGCCCATCACTTCTTCCATTGCCAGAATGGTGATGCGGGCAAATTTATTGGGATAGTGCAAGCCGCTTTTGGGAATTGCCACAGTTGCCTCCGAAGGTCCGTGCGCGTTAGATCATCTTTGTCAGATCAGTGACTGCTCGCCGCATATCAAGCAAGAGCAAACCCAATCTGGCGTCTTTGCGGGCTAAGACAGTGAGGACTGCTTCAGAACCAACGGCCATCAGAAAGACATACCCGTTTTCGCCCTTGATATAAACTTGATCAAGATTGCCGCGCCCTAACTCACTGGCAATACGCTCACCCAGGGAGAGCATAGCCGCTGACATCGCCGACACTCTATCTTCTTCAACCTCGCGGGGGAGGGCGGAAGCCATTGTCAAACCATCCACACTCACGACAGCCGCCGCTTCCACATCTGGTGAACTCACCTGTAGATCGCGCAAGCGATCGACCATTGTTTCCGTGCGAGATTTAGCCAAGGCGTGTCTCCTTACCCAAAATAACCTTCCAACTGTCAGTCAGCGCCGAGTAATTTAGCATAACGCTATAGGCTTGTCAAGCAAACTACAATGTAAACCGCAGTGTTTTGTGGTAAAGTTGCCCCTACGCCTTTGCGTAGACAGGAATCTATCATGCCTTTCAATACTGAGCAGATCATCGAATTCATTAGCCGGTACGGCGCAAACGTCGGCTATATCATTTTATTCGCCATTGTCTTCGCCGAGTCGGGGTTGTTCTTCGGCTTCTTCTTGCCGGGCGACAGCCTGCTGTTGACCGCCGGACTGTTGGCTTCGAAGGATCTCTTGAATATCTGGATTTTAGTGCCGTTGATGTTCGTCGCCGCCGTTCTGGGCGACAACGTCGGCTATTGGTTTGGCGCGAAAACCGGGCCGCGGATCTTCAATCGCGAAAATTCACTGCTGTTCAAACGGAAGAACCTTCTGGCCGCCAGGGCCTTTTACGACAAACATGGCGGCAAAACCATCGTCCTGGCCCGATTTATGCCGTTCATCCGCACCTTCGCGCCGATTGTTGCCGGCGCGGTAGAGATGGAGTACCGCAAATTCTTCTTCTTCAATTTAGTGGGTGGTGTGCTGTGGGGAATTGGCGTGACCCTGGCCGGCTATTTTCTGGCCCGGTTATTCCCGCCTGAAGTATTGGACAAATACTTCCTGCTGATTGTCGTGGGCGTGATAGTTATTTCGGTGTTGCCTGCGGCAATCCACCTCTGGAACGACAACCGCCATGAAATCATAGGCTGGCTCAAGAACATGCTTGCCCGCAGGTCTCGCGGCGACGCCAGTTAGCCGAAAAAACTCCCGAAGGTCTTTGAGCCCTCGGGAGTTTGCTTATGGGGCCTGTTTATCCCAGGGCATAAATGCCCCGCTCTTGGATGCCTTTAGACCGCTATACGAGGCCGTGGCGTTATACATCATGAAGTCGCCAGGCACATAAGACTTGAGCGTAAACGTGACCGAGGCCAGGCCGTCAGCATCAGTGGCGTTGATCACATACTTCAATTCACCACCGGGCGTGTTAACGGTGAAGGTGACGGTTGCCCCGGCAACCGGCCTTCCATTTTCGTCCCTCACCCACGCCTGGAGTGTTTGCTGTTTAGTCTCCTCGGTCAGAACCGGATGAGTGGGTTTTGTGGTGACCAGGAGCAGTTGAGGCGGCGCCGATACTGGCCCCGGGCCGGTTGACTGTGGCGCTAACGTTTGCTGGCCCAGATTGACTAACTGCACAGCCTGATCGGCGGGCAAGCCCAATCGCCAGGTGACGATGACGTTCTCGAAATGTTGCGTCAAGTGATCGCCCACCACCCGGAGTTCATTAATAGGCTGGCCGAATACCGCCTCGCCGCCGTAGTTCTTGTAAAATGTGTAAATTCCATAAGCGACGTTGTGCCCGTATTTGCTGTAGTAAGCAGAATTGGGGTCGTCCAATTGCTGGGCGGGCGGTTCCGGGAAGCCCGAAGTCTTCAGGCCTAATGGCCGCAAACTGACGCCTTCTGAAGCCCGAGGGTTTTCGTACAGAATGGCGTTTTCAAAGACCTGCTCTACCGCGCCATCACTCCCTGTTTGCCGCTCGCCCAGCGGCAAACCAAACACTCTGGCTCCGCCATGCGCGTTGTAGAAAGCGTCTATCAGGTCTGTCGCAGTAGGTTGAGGCGTTGGGGTTGAAAGGGCAGGTGTATAACCGCCATGACCGCCGGAACATCCGGAGTTGCCACAGGCCAGGCTTCCCAGGCTGGCCAGGCTGAAACGAAAGCCGTCAGGCCGGCGACCATCCCAGACGATAACAGCTCGTTCGAAGATCTGCACGAAGCGGTCATCCTGGATATACATTTCAGAAAGCGGGTAGCCAAAAAACGGGACGCCGCCGCGTTTGAGGAAGTAAGCTCGAAATTCAGGGCTCACAGAGTGACAAGTGGCGCTAAAATACAGAGCGCCAGAGGCTACACTTTCAGGCGGGACACAGGGCGAGGCGCCGTAGAGGGTTTCGCCGAGGTTACCCAGGATCACCTGGTTACCTTCCGGCAACTGAGGGTGATACTCAAGCCGTCCCTTTTCAAAGTACTGAACCTGAACACCGTTCTCTACAAGCTCGGGGCTAATAGCCGCGCCCAACACGGTTAAGCCATCGTGGCCCTCGTAAAATTCGAGGAACGCAGGCGCAACCGGATAGCCCTCAGCACTTTCTGGAGTTGTGAGAGTAGAGGATGAGCCACACGCCGCCAGCACCAGACTCGCCGCAACCCAGATCAGGGCAATTTTGTGCGCACTCATAAATGATGAACTGTAGAAATAGCCGATAGGAAAAATTGAGCGTCCAGGTTACTTGTGGATTATATACCGAATATCTCAAGTAGGAAACAAGTAATATAATGAATTTGCAGATCGATGTCCTGAAGTGAGCGCCAAAACCATAGCGCCTAGAACATCTGAGCGGACAATCGCCTCTTTTTTGCCCGCCACACCCTCCTCTTATGCCCAATTTCGACGAGCGAGCTGAAATCCGCCAGCTTATCAGCGACAAATCGCCTGGCGACGCCTTTGCGGCTTACTATGCGTTGTACCATGATATTAAACGCGTCTCTCTTTTTTTGCACCACGATGCGGCTGGCCGCGCTGACGGGTTCCTGGTGCGGGCGCAGACGGGGATGGATTTGTTCCGGCCTGTTGTCTCTATTCGCGCCGCCGGCGACGAGGCGGCCCTGGCGCTGTTCCGGGCCGGGCTGGCCCCCAACCGGCCCTATTATCTTGTTGCGCCTCTTGCCCTCGCCGGGGCAGTCAACCGCTACCTTGCCGTTGCCGACGCCGAACTGCTTCAAATTTACCGCCTTGACCCGGCCAGATTCGAGCCGCCGATCAACGTCATGGTGGTTTCAAACCCTTCGCCCGACGGCTGGCCGCGATTTGAAATCAACTCAAATGGCGCGGCGCAGGCCAGCGCCGGGATCAACTGGCGCTCGCCTTATTTTGCTGAAGTGTATGTGCACACCCAGCCGGCGGCCCGGAGCCGGGGCTGGGGCAAAGCGGTCGTGTCGGCTCTCGTCGCCTCTTTGCTCAAAGAGGGTCTGACGCCTCTCTATATCGTCAACGAGCAGAACACAGCCTCCATCAAACTGGCCGAAAGCTTGGGCTTTGTGGATACCGGGGCCAGAGAATACACCGGGCAAGTGACTCTCAGAGGATAAATGACAATCCAGGCCACCCATACCTTTCCACGTAACTTTAAATGGGGGACGGCCACTGCTGCCCATCAAGTAGAAGGCGGCGCGACCAACAGCGATTGGGCGGCCTGGGAAAAACTGCCCGGCAAGATCAACGACGGCGGCTCGGCGGCCGTAGCCTGCGACTGGTGGAGCGGCCGCTGGCGCGAAGATTTTGATCGGGCCGTTGCCGACGGTCAGACGGCACACCGCCTGGGCGTGGACTGGAGCCGGATCGAACCCGGCCCCGCCGCCTGGGACGAAGATGCGCTCGATCATTACCGCCAAATGGTGAAGGGCTTGCGCGAGCGCGGCCTGGAGCCGATGGCGACTTTGCATCACCATACAAATCCGTTGTGGCTGGCCGAGAAGGGCGGCTGGGAGAACGTGGCCGCCGTCAACCACTTTGAGCGGTTTGCGCGCAAGGTGGTGAAGGCGCTGAGTGACTATGTTGATCTGTGGTGTGTGTTTAATGAGATCAACGTTTACACCTATTTCGGTTATCTTGACGGTATATGGCCGCCAGGGAAAAAGAACATCGCCGCCGCTTTCAAAGTGGTGCGGCACATTCTGTTGGCGCATGCGGCGGCCTACCGGGCCATCCACGAGCTTCAGCCGCAGGCGCGGGTGGGGATCGCCCACCACGTTCGACCGATTGATCCGGCCAAACCGGACTTCGCCCTCGACGGCTGGGTGGCGAAATTGCAGTATCGTCTTTTCAGCGAGACGATCCCGCAGGCGCTTCACACCGGGCGGTTGATGTTCCCGTTTGGCGGACTCAACGAACGCCTGCCGGAGCTAGCCGGGACGTTTGATTATTTGGGCCTCAACTACTACTCGCGCTACCATTCGGCCTTTGACCTCTCCCAGCCGGGGGCGATGTTTGGGCGGACGTTTCACCCGCCGACAGCCGAAACGGACCATCTTAGATTGAACGAGCTTTACCCTGAAGGGCTCTACAAGGTGATCAAGTGGGCGGCTGAGTTCAAGAAGCCGATTATGATTACCGAGAACGGCTGGGGCGATGTGGACGAGAACCGGCGCACGCGGGCGATGATCCTGCACCTGCGCCAGCTATGGCGGACGGTGAACTTCAACTGGCCGGTGCAGGCTTACTATTACTGGACGCTGGTGGACAACTTTGAGTGGGAGCGCGGCTGGTCGCAACGGTTTGGCCTCTACGAGCTTGACCTGGCGACGCAGGAGCGCCGCCCACGCCCTGCCGCCAAACTCTACGCCGAGATTTGCAAGACCAATACTTTGAGTTCAGAGATGGTAGCCCGTTACGCGCCGGAACTTTTGCCGACGATGTTTCCGGGCTGAAAATCATTCGTTACTGTGTACGAAGTAGCATCCTGAGCGTGCGCGGGACAACACCGCGCACTCCGCTCAGGACGCTGAGGCGTGAGCAGTGATCACGCTAATCAGCCATGCGATAGCCAAAGCCGCGCACGGTCTGGATAATTTCCGGGTTGGCCGGATCGCGCTCCAGCTTCTGCCGCAAGAACCAGACGTAGCGGCGGACGTAGCCTCGCTCCACCCCTTCTTCCAGGCCCCACACCGCCTGAAGCAGTTCCTCCTCTGAAATTGCCCGGCCCTTGTTTTCGACCAGGAACTTGAGCATTCGGAACTCGGTCGGCGAGAGCGATACGGCCTCGTTGTCTTTCGTCACATTCCAGCGATCCAGGTCAATCGAGACATTGCCGAAGACGTGGAGTTTGCGCTCCGTGGCCGCGCCGTCGCGGGCGCGGTTGAGGACGGCGTTGATGCGGGCCGCCAACTCGGCGAAGCTGAAGGGCTTGGTGACGTAGTCGTCAATGCCGATGCGGAAGCCGCGCAGTTTGTCGGACTCCGACGTTTTGCCGGTGAGCATGATCATCGGCACCGATGAGATTTCGCGGATGCGCGAAGCCAGCACGAAGCCGTCCATGCCGGGCATCATCACGTCGAGGACGACCAGGTTGGGCCGCTCGTCGTAGAGCAGGCGCAGCGCGGTTTCGCTCTTGTCGGTGGTGAAGACGGTGAGACCGGCGTCGCGCAGGTACTCACCTAAAAATTTCAGCAGGGTGCTGTCGTCGTCAATTACAAGGACACTGGACACAGTTAGGCTCTCCGTAAGGTAACGCAGAATGTGACCCCGCCGCCGGGGGTGTTTTCCAGGCCGATCTGGCCGTCCATCGCTTCCATGAAGCGCCGCGAGGTGTGCAGGCCCAGGCCGTAGCCATAAACCTTCTGCGAGTCGCTTTGCTGGGCGCGGTGGAACTTGCCAAACACTTTGGAGTGCTGATCGTCCGGGATGCCGGGGCCGTGATCCGTTACCCGTATTTGGATCATAGTTTCGTTGCAGTAGGCGGAAATTTCAACAGGACTTTCGGGTGCATACTTGAAGGCATTGTCAATAAGTTGAAACAAAACGCTCCGCAGGCCGCGCTCGTCGGCCAGGGCAGGGGGCAGGCTGGCGGGCAAAGCCAGCTTGAGGCGGGCCACATCCAGGTTCGAGAGGAACTGTTCAATAACGGAGGGCACCAGGGTATTGAGCGAAATGGAGACGGCTTTGATAGGAAGTTCCCCGGCTTCAAAGGCGGAGATGTCGAGGATGGTTTCGACGATCTTGGTGAGGCGATGGGCTTCGCGGCTCATCAGGGTCAGCGCCTCGCGCGAGTTGAGCGACATCTCCCTGTCCCGGCTGAGCAGTAATTCCAGGCCGCCGTTGAGGTTGGTGAGCGGGGCGCGTAGTTCGTGCGAGATGAGCGAGATGAATTCCGATTTAAGTTCGTCGAGGGTTTGCAGTTCGGCGTTTTGTTGTTCGAGCTGGCGGTTGGCCGCTTCCAGGTTGGCGGTGCGCTCGGCGACGTTGAGTTCCAGTTCGGCGTTGGCCCGCATTAGCCGATCCTGCGCTTCCAACAACTGCGCGTTAAGACTGCGAAGTTTGGACTCCATGTGCCTGCGCTCGGTCACGTCGCGCCCCACGCCGACCAGTCCGGCGATGGTGCCCGCTTCGTCGCGCAAGGCGTTGAGGGACAGGGCGAGGGTGATGGGGCGGGCCGTGGTTTTGGCCGAGCCTTCGCCTTGCCAGTCCTTCTGGCGGGCCTGGGCCAGAATTTCCCCCGCTGTGGCCGGTGGCAGGGGCTGGAAGAGATCGGAGAGAGTCCGGTTTCCCAACGGGTCGCCGGTCTGCAGTCCGAGCAGGTCGTAAGTCACCGGGTTGGCTAAAACAAGGCGGCCATCTTCCTGGCAAATGAAGGCGGCGTCGGTGGTGCTGTTGACGAGTTGGGCGTATTGCTGGAGATCGGTTTCGCCGAATAACACGCCTTGCCGAACGACGAGCAGGGCGCTGAAGAGGATGGCCAGGTAGAGGCTGGTGGCGTCGGCCTGGCTGAAGACGATTTGGACGAAGATAGTTTCGACGAAGAGAGCCAGGACGGCCAGGACGGGCAGGACGCGCTGGGCGATCTGGGCCAGGCGGGCGCGGCGGCTTCCGGGGCCGGGCATGTCGCGGCCCGGCCAACTGCCGGCCAGCAGGGCGCTGAGGCCGATGACGGTTTGGCCGAGAGCGGCATTGAGGTTGAGGGTGAGAATGATGCCCAGAGCGGCCAGGATGAGTGACGATTGCAGGTTGGCGGGCGGGACCCGGAAGAGGATGGCGACGGCGGCCAGGGTGAGAAGGAGCCCCACAAATGGATAGATGACTTGCCAGACCACGACGGCAGGCTCCTGGGGAACGGCCAGGGCGCCGGCCAGCAGAGGGCGCAGGCTGAGATCGTAGGCGATGGCCGCCGCACTGCCGGAGGCGAGGATGAGGTCGAGCATGACGCGCAGGCGGGTGGCGCGGGCCCGGGCGCTGACCGGGTAACGCCACAGGCCAAAGGCTAAGAGGGGATAGCCGACGAGGCGGGCGAGGTCGAGGAGTGACGGGGTGGACAGGGGCGAACGGGTGAAGGCCTCAAACAGAGCGGCGATCAGGTTGCCGATCAGCCACAGGGCGAGGCCGACGGCCAGCGCGTCCCAGGCCGGCCTGAGGGCGGGCTGGCTCTTGGCCCGGAGTTGGAAAGCCAGCGAGGCCACGACGGCTTCCAGCGCCAATTGCAGGCCGGCGGCGAAGGGCCAGTGGAATTGTTGCCCGAGCAGGGAGAGCAGGCCCGCCAGCCCCAGGATGGCTAGCCAGCGTCGCCAGTGGCGGGTGAAGGGTGCGGCGTGCATGCGGTGATTATAAAGTAAAACCGGGCAAGGCACACTTGGGATAAAAGTGCCTTGCCCGGTTTTGTAGCGCGACGCGAAGCGGTCAAATCGCGCTACTTGGGCTATTCGCCGGTTGGCAGTGTCGGCGTCTTGGTCGGCGTCGGCGAGTTCGTCTTCGTCGGCGTGTTGGTCTTCGTCGGCGTGACGAGAGGCGGAGTGTTGGTCGGTAGGGGCGTGTTCGTCCGCGTGGCCGTGTTGGTCCTCGTGTTCGTCGGCGCTAAGGTGTTCGTCGGCGCCGGCGTGTTCGTCTTGGTAGACGTTGGGCCTGGCGTAGAGGTCTGGCTCGGCGTGAAGGTCTTGCTCGGCGTCTTGGTGATCGTCGGCGTGTTGGTCGGGCCGGGCGTGTTGGTCTTGGTCGGCGTGTTGGTCTTGGTCGGCGTGTTGGACGGGGTGCGCGTCGGCGCGTTGATCGAGATGTTGGCGATAATGCGCGTCACCTGCTTGTTGGGGTCGTTGTCTTTGGCCCGGATGTAGATGGTGTAGGCGCCGTTGTTGATCTTGCCGCCGCCGGGGCCGCTGTTGTTGCTGGCCGGCCAGTTGCCGCCGGGGTCAATCGTCTTGCAAACGCCGCCCGAGTCGCCGTTCACACAGTACGGGGCCGTGCCTTCGCGATAGGAGAGCACCATCGTGCCGCTGGAGTCGTATATCTCAAACACCACTTCGTTGATGGTGCCGTCGGGGTCGCTGGCCGTGGCCCCGATGGTGAACAGCCCGTTGATCGAGCCGCCCGGCACGTTAGCCGTTACCGTCGGGCCGTAGCGGCCTTGCACCAGCACCGAGCAGTTCAGGCCGCTGACGGTGTAGTTGATGGTGAGTCTGAAGTCCCGGCCGTGCAGGTAGGACGTGTTTTTGGTAAAGACCAGCTTCAACGTCTTGTTAGAGTTTGCGGCGATGGTTTGCGAGCCAGGCCCGGTAAAGGTATGGGTGGTGTTGATTGCGCCCGAGTTGAAGCTCAGGTCGGGCGAGACGTCCAGAATGGTATTATTGCCCAGCAGGTATGAAGTCAGCGCCTGCCCGGCGAGCGTGCCCACCTGGTCGTGCCAGCCGCCGTTCCAGTCGAGCTTGACGCTGATGAGGACGACGTCGTACGTCGGGCTAATGTTGGTCAGCTTGGAAGCGACCAGGTTGTTCCCGCCGTTGCCCGAAACGCCGGTCACGTAAAGCGGCTCGGTGGAGTCGGTGCCGAGGATGCCGCAACTGGGGACGGCGGTGTTGGTCGAGGTGGCCGTCTTAGTCGCGGTGTTGGTAAACGTGGCCGTCTGCGTCGGCGTGTCGGTCTTGGTCGGCGTGGGGGTCTTGGTCGGCGTGTTAGTTGGCGAGGAGGTACTGCTCGGCGTAAACGTGTTGGTCGGCGGCGCCGGGGTGAAAGTGTTAGTGATAGTGGGAGGATTCCCCTCACCCACACCGGCAACATCCGAGATGCGGAAGCGCTCGACGATGCCGTCGCGCTGGGCGCGCAGAGTCACCTGCTGGCCAAAGCCCTGTTCCTGGCCGCTGACGTTGCCGTAGAAGCTCATCAACCCGGCGAGAGGGGTGATGAGTGGATGATTGAAACGCACCATGACGTAGACCTTGTCGCCCGGCCCGCCGGCGTCTTCTTCAGAGACGCCATCGCTTATCCGGGTGCAGTCCTCGTCTTCTGGCGGGTCAAACTGCGGGCCGTGCGGCCAGTAATCCCAGCCATCCTTCGGATCACTTCTGTCCCGGCTAGAGCAAATGGTCGTGTAGAAGAAACCGATTTCGCCTTTGTCGGCGAATTTATTGGTCCAGGAACCGTTGATTGATGTGCCGGCGGCCCCGCTTCGAGACGCATCACGAATGGATGGCAGGCGCGCGGCGTCTTGCTCCTCAGAAGACGAGCAGGCTATGTCATCGTCATCTGCATCGGGGTGTGGCGGTGCGAAATCCTCGCAATAGGCCGAGTCCCAGGCGCCGCTCATCGCGTAACGCACGGCGAAGCGGGCCGCGTTCTCAACGGCCAGGAAGGCGTGCAACATGCGGGCGAACTCGACAATGCCCATGACCAGCAGGAGCAGGATTGGCAAAGAGAGCGCGAACTCGACCATGCTTTGGGCGCGGGCTTGGCGGGAGCGACGAAGTGGGGTAGGGCTTAAGTTTTTCATCATTCAGTAATCCGGGTAAAGATTTCTTCAGCGATTTCGGTGAAGATGGCGGCCAGGTCTGCGCCGCCCTGGGCGTAGAAGTAGTTGCCACACGACGCGCCAATCGAGGCCTGGTACAGTCCGTTAGCGTCACGATCGCATTCCGAGCCAGCAATGCCATCGCCTACGTCGGCGATGTAACGCAAAAGTTGCTCGCCGCTGGGTTTCTGGTCGGCGTTGCACAGAGCGTAGTCCAATGTGCCCGCCGGCTGTCCGTCGGCGCATGCTTTTTGAGTCCCGCCCGTGCCCGGGTTCTCCTTGACCTCCGCGCCCAACCCGATAGTGAACACAACCGTTGGCTTTTTGGGATCGGAGATCAGTTTGGCCTGATCACGAGCGTAATCGTCGGCGTCATAGAATTGGTCTGTGGCGCCGTACTTGACACTGGAGTCGCCATCGTGACAGGGGCGCCTGAAATAGTACGGATCGTACAATAAGGCCCTGGTCGCGCTGTTGGCTTGGATATGTTTTGGGCAAGCATAAGTTGCAGGGCTGTAGTATGTTGCGGCTGTCGGCTCCGAGGTGGTGGCAGCGCCATCGGAGAGCAGGATGATGAAACGCAAGGCATTCTGGCGGGCATTCTCGAGGTCTTCAAGGGCAACTTTCAAGGCGTCGCCAGTGTTGGTCGCCTGACATTCGCCCGGCGAACCTGCGGCATCGTCGTACCAATCACCGGTAATGCAAACAGGGGAGGCAGATACGTCTATCGAATATAAAGTAGCAATAGTGCTATCTTTGCTAGTTGAAGCGCATGGCACGCCGACTGGACACGCCAGGCTTTGTATCAATCCTTGCCCATTCTCGGCCGGGTTTTTTGATTTGCTGGCAAAGGTCACAATACCCACCCGGTCATACGGGAATACGACAAAGTCGTCAACGAATTGTATGGCCGCGTCTCGCACCCATTCGAATGGGCGGCATGAATTTTTGGGAACGGTCCCGGCGCCGGTGAGGTAAGAAGTTGGCAACAAATTGCTGATCCCGGAAGAACTCGCACTGACTCCGTTACACACCGGGGTGTTATCAACCCCCGCTTGCACCTGCGCCCGCAACCAATGGTCATCTTTACCGTTAGTGTCGCATCCCTGACCGGCCTCCTCATCCACACAGCCGTCGCCGTCGTCGTCCAGGCCATTGACGCGCGAAGCGTCGGACACCATCGAAAAGGAAGTGTCAATCACCAGTATGATTTCGAGCGAAGCGGCTTCCGAGACGGCATAGGTGGTGAGCGGGATCGGATCGCGCCAGCCAAAGAGTTGCATGAAGGCCAGTTGAACGCGGGTGGTCACCGTCACCCGCACCAGCTTGCGCACCGGGTAGGTGCAGATGGACGGTTCGGCCAGAACTTTGGCGTGCGTCTGGCTGTCGGGGATGACGCCGACCGTCTCAACCGTGTCGTAGCAGGACTCGACAACTACGTCGCCCGGCTGCATGGGAACACCTTGTAGTCTTACGTACTGGGTGGCCGCCTCCGTAATCTCATCGAAAGGCCGGGCTTCCCGATATTGGCTGGCGGCGCTCAACGCCGCCGCGTCCGCCGCGCGGCGAAGCTGGCCGTAGCTCACATACAAAATGCCGGCGTCGGTCGCCAGACCGACGAAGGCCAGCAAGACAATGAACATGATCGCCAGAATGACGGCGCTCTGGCCGCTCTCGGCAGTAGGGCGGCGATCAGGGCGTCGGGGTGGGTTCTGCCGCAAGAAGTGGGAAAATGGCATAAGAATGTACCGGGATGGGATTAGGAACCAGATCCCCGAGACCGGGGACGTGGAGTATTTGCTCGTGGGTGATAAACACTTCAACCAGGATAAAGCCGGTGTTGGGGACGAGCGAGACGTTGGTGCCGTTCAGGCGGTTTTCAATATCATTGATGGTTACCGTCGAGCACATGCCACCCCCCGCCACTCCGAATTGATCCTGCATGAACGACCAACCGCTCTGATTAAAATCTCCGCCCTCGGCAATTGTCTGCCCACCATCACCTACCAACTGCCCAACCCCGCTGGCTGCGGTGTTGTTATCGTAGCGCCTGATGGAAAGCGTCTCACTGCCTTCCGCGCCGGTTGTGGCAACGGCGAAAACCGAGACAACAATGTCGTCGTTGAAATAGCCAATGTTTTCTCCGGCAACCGCACAATTGCGGGGTGTAAGGCCGGTTGGAGCGGTGTCAGGATAAGTTGACAGTTCGAGAGGGCCTAAACCGTCGTTGGTATTGCAGGCGGTGCGCCGGAAGAAGTTTTGCGTTACTTTTAGCGGATTCTCCTCCGTCGGGGTGTTCGGATCGTCTGAACCATCGGGGTCGTCCGAGCAATACTTGAAATCGTCGTATGCGCCTGATGGACCGGGTGAGCCTTCATTAGAGCCGAACGAAGTGAGATCGCCGGGATACGGGTCTATGTCGCTTGCCTCACGGGAGCCGCCGCGCGCCGCGTCCAACATTTGCAGATAGTCGTTGAACAGGAAGACGACCTCGACCATGCCCGCCAGCAGTAGGATCAGGATGGGCATGAAGATGGCAAGCTCGGTGAAACTTTGGCCGCGTTGGCGATAAGTTCTGTCTCTCATAGCTCAATGTCTTTAGATAAACGTAGCTTCGCCCCTTGCCCGCCCCGGCGTTGCCGCACGGGCCGGGGTGGGCGGGCCGCTCGCGCGAGGCCCTACGGCCTCAACTGAAAAGTGTTGTCTCATGCCCGCTATTTTATAAGGATTCAGCCCGCTAATGTTTGTTCCTGGTCTTCTGAACCCTAAAGCTGAAACATGTCTGAAACAATTGCGGAACGGGCAATCCACCTCACCCCACCCCCGGCCCCTCCCCCTCTCCTGTCGGTGTTGCTTCGACAGGAGAGGGGGAGGGGTGGCCGAAGGCCGGGGAGGGGGTGAGGCTATGATATAATCTGCCGCGTCCAACCGGGAGAGGTCGCATAGTTGGCCTAGTGCGCTCGCTTGGAAAGCGAGTATGGGTAACACCATCGTGGGTTCGAATCCCACCCTCTCCGCTGATTTCAGTGAACAGTAGACAGTGAACAGTGATCAGCCAACTGATCACTGTCCACTGTTCACTGCTCTGGTATAATTCACGGCGCGACGGTGGGGCGTTGAAGGCTGGGCCCTGCGCGGCCAGAACTTCCCGAATCCCGCCAGGCCCGAGAGGGAGCACCGGTACGGAACCATTCTGGGGTGCCGCAGTCTGTCTAGCTGGAGTTTCATCGTCGCGGGACTTATGCCAGACCCCGCAGGTCTCCGAGACCTGCGGGGTCTCTGTTTCAGTTCCAATGTCCAGTTACCCACTCCCCCGCTGGCTTCTTCTCGCCGTCCCGGCTGGCCTCGTGCTCGCGGCTCTGGCCGGCCTGGCTCTCACCCAGAAAACGGTGACGATCCACGACGGCGGCCAGACCCTCGACCTCACCACCGGGGCGCGAACCGCCCGCGAAGCTGTCGCCTCGGCTGGCATCACGCTTTATCCTGAAGACATCCTCCAGCCAAATGCCGACACGCCGCTTCAGTCCGGCCAGGCCATCACCCTCACCCGCGCCGTTGCCGTGCAGATCGTTGAAAACGGCGACGCCTTCACCGTCCGTACCCACCAAAAAAAACTGTCAGCCATCCTGGCCGAAGCCGGCCGCACCCTCGCCCCCGGCGACGCGGTGTACGCCGACGGCAAACACATTCCGCCCGACGCGCTGGCCCTCCCCGGCCCGGCGCCTCATTCGATCCTCATCCAACGCGCCACGCCAATCACTGTCGTGGATGGCGGTGGTTCACAGATGATCTCAACCGCCGCCCTGACGGTTGGCGAGGCCCTGGCCGAAGCCAACATCGCCATTTATTTAGCCGATGGCATCACCCCGCCGCTTGAGGCCCCAATCACTCCCGGCCTCACCATCGTTATTGCCAGATCGCTTCCGGTGACGATTGAAGTGGACGGGGCGACGGCGACAGCCCGCACCCGCCGGGCCACCGTGGCCGAAGTGCTGGCCGATGCCGGGGTAGCCGTCGTGGGACTGGATTACACCCTCCCGGCCCTCGCCGACGCTCCGCCTGCCGACGGCTCGCCAGTCCGTGTAATTCGCGTCGTCGAGCAAATCGTCGTCGAGCAGGAGCCGCTGGCCTACGACGTTCAGTATCAAGCCCTGCCCGAGCTCGAAATTGACAACACTCGACTCGTCCAGGCGGGCGTGAACGGGGTGACGGCTTCCCGCGTGCGGGTGCGCTACGAGAACAGCGTCGAAGTCTCGCGCGCGGTCGAAGACCAGTGGGCCGCCGTCCGGCCTCAGCCGCGCATCATCGGCTACGGCACCCAAATCGTCCTGCGCGCCCTCGACACGCCCGACGGCCCGGTGCAATACTGGCGGGCGGTGCGAATGTACGCCACTTCGTACTCGGCCTCGCGCTCCGGCACCTCGCCCAGCGCGCCCTGGTACGGGCGCACCCGCTCCGGCAAAAAGCTCACCGTCGGCATGGCCGCTGTTGACCTCAGGGTGATGCCGCTCGGCGCGCGCCTTTACGTTCCGGGCTACGGCTACGTCACTGCCGAGGACACCGGCGGCGGCGTGAAGGGCAAAATGATTGACCTCGGCTACGACGACTGGAACTACGTCTCCTGGCATTCCTACGTCAACGTCTACTTCGTGGCTCCCGTCCCGCCCGCTGACCAGATCACGTGGATACTGCCTTGATCGATTTGCGCGAAACGCTCAAACGCTTCAACGTCACGCCCAAGAAAAGCCTCGGCCAGAATTTTTTGTTCGACGAGGCCATCCTGGATCGCATCGTGGCCGCCGCCGAGGTGGAGCAGGGCGACGTGGTTCTGGAAATTGGTCCCGGGGCCGGGAGCCTCACCCGCCACCTGGCCCGCGCGGCGGCCCGCGTCATCGCCGTCGAACTCGACGACCGTCTAATGCCTGTCTTGCATCACACCCTCGCCGGCTTTCCCAATGCCATTGTCATTCATGGTGACATCCTCTCAGTACAAATCCCAAATCTCAAATCCCACGCGAAGCGTCCAAACTCGAACTATAAAGTTGTAGCCAATATTCCTTATTATCTGACCTCAGCCATCATCCGTCGTTTGCTTGAGGCTGAGGTCAAACCGTCGCTCGTCGTCCTCACCGTCCAGCGCGAAGTGGCCGGGCGCATTTGCGCCTCGCCGCCCGACATGAGCCTGCTGGCAGTCAGCGTGCAGTTCTACGGCCAGCCGCGCCTCGTCGGCCATATTCCGGCTGGCGCGTTCTATCCGGCCCCGGACGTGGACTCGGCCATTGTCCGAATCGATCTTTTCGATCAACCGCCCTTGCGCGGGGCCGAGGCCGATCAGTTTTTCGCGCTGGTCAAAGCGGGGTTCAGCCAGAAGCGCAAGCAGATCAAAAATGCGCTCGCCGCCGGGTTGAGGTTGAAAGGCGCTGAGGCAGAAAAATTGTTGCTGGCCGCAAACATTGACCCGGCCCGCCGGGCTGAGACGTTGACGATGGAAGAGTGGCTGAGTCTGTGTAGTCGAGTAGTCGAGCAGTCAGGTGGTCGAATAGTCTGACCAAGTGACCACTTGACTACCCGACAACCTGTCTATTCGACTTCTTCCCCACACACTTCCCGAAACCCGCACGCCCGGCATCGCGCCGCCGACGAATGCGAGCGCGCCACGTCATCGGCCTCGCCGTCTGCCCGGATCTCGTCTAACAACTCCAGCAAGTCAGCTTCCAACTGAGGTGTGAAATCCACCGCCAGCGTTTTGTCGGCATATTTGATCAGGCCGTGCGCCGGGCGATTGTTGTAGGTCTCGGCCACCAGCACGCAATAAGCCGCAAGCTGGTAGACGTGCGAAGTGCGCGGCCCAGCAACAGGCGCCCGTCCCGACTTCACCTCAATCGGAATGTAAGCCGCGCCGTCGCGCACCAGATAATCCGGCTTGCCGGTGAGTTGAAATCTCTGCGAGAAGAGTGGCCTCTCCAACCGGCCCCACGCGCTTACGTCGGTGTAGACCACGCGCCCGGCAGGCAGGCCCGTCGCGTTGCGCGCTCTGCTTGCCAGAAGCCAAAACAGCAGGGCCAACAAAATCAAAATGAGAGGAAGCATGAGGGTGATGGCGAACGACTTTCAACGGAGGCCTTCAGCGGAATCCGCTCCGCGAAAACGGATGCAAATCCTATCCGGTTTCCCGTTTGAAATTCCGTTGAAAGACCTCAGGTTGGGAAAAAGATGGAGGCAATGAAAAGAAGCACGGCGGCGGCAAAGAGGATCAAGGCCGCCACGCGCAAGGCGGATGACATTCCAACCAGCCAGCCGTGCCGGGCGTGAACCGCTGTGCCTTCGGCCAGTTCGCGCGCGTTGGCCGACCTGAATCCGCGAACGTGCCGCAACCACCACGCCCGATGGCAAAACACGTATTCCCCGATTTCAGAAGCGCGAATGACTCGCATGGCTACCCCGAAAATGTCACCCCGAACGGAGTGAGGGGTCTCTGGCTCTGCGCTGGCCGGCCCAGAGATGCCTCGCTTCGCTCGGCATGACACATGTTGCTTCGCTCGGCATGACATATGTTGCTTGGCTCGACATGACACACCTTACTTGGTTGCCGGATGGCGCTTATACTCTTTCAACGGCGGCGTCATGGCCTTGATCTCCGCGATGCGCGGGTCGCCTTTGTATACGCCCTGATATTCTTCGGGCAAGAGCGCGGCCAGGCGGCACATTATCTCGAGCGTGTACTGCTCCAACATCTCGCCTTTCGCCTCGCGGCTCAGCGGCGGCAGCGTGAAGGCCGGCCCAACGTTGAAGGTAATGTCGGTGCGGCGAAGGCGCTTGAACCCGGCGTACACCTTCTCCGTCCCGGTCATGGCAATTGGCAAAATGGGCGCGCCGGCTTTGGCGGCGATGAACGCCGCGCCCGTCTTGCCCGGAATGAGGGCATGGCTCTGACTGCGCGTGCCTTCGGGAGCCATGCCCAGAATCTTGCCCTGCTTCAACACCTCGAGGGCCGCCTTCACTGCGCCCCGGTCGCCCGATCCGCGATTGATCCACACCCCGCCCACCGACTCTACTATCCACTTCATAAACGGGTCGGTCTTGTACTTGTCCGCCGCCAGCACCACCATGTCGGGCAGTCGGAGGCCGGTGTAGACGAAAGGCGGATCGATCAGACTCAGATGATTCACCACCACCAAAAAAGGCCCGCGCGCCGGAACATTTTCCAGCCCGTAATACTTGCGGCGGGTGAGCGTCCAGAACGCCAGATCAAAAGTCTGGCGAATAAGCCTCTTGCGAAAATCGTCATTCATCGCGTTCGCCCTTGTGCGATCACTGTCCAGCGATCTGCTTCGGAATTGCCCGGCAGAATAATCGAAAACACGGCGCTGGCATTGGCGGCCAGCGGCTCGGCAAGGACGATTTTACGATAGCCCGTGACCGAGCCAAGCGCATTATACACAGTTGCGATCACGACAACGGATCGAAGCTCGGTGGAGATGGGATTGACGAGCGAACCGTTCACGGTGAAGCCGCCTTGCGCGGGGGAACCGCTAACATCGTTCACCGTCAACAAGGCGAAGCGGTCGGCCAGCCCTGCGCCCGAGTCGGCCTGAGTCACCAGCGCATTTGCCGTGTTGCCCTCGGCGGGAGCGTTGAACACGACAGCCAACGGCACGACGGCTCCGGGCGGGATCAGGTCGAGGGGCGAATAAGCCATCCCGCTTGAACCGGGTGTGCCGTCCTCGTTGATTAGAGTCGCCTGCACTGCCAGGTTGACGATTGGCTGGCCGGCGGTGTTCACAAATTCGCTCAAGCAGATCAGGCTTGCCGCCGGCGTAGGGTAGCAGGTGAACGGGTTGGCCGCCACCGACAGGGGCGCGAGGGTGGGGGCCGACACCGGCGCGGCGCTGTCCACCGCGCCGGGCGGAATGTTCAGCGTTTGCCCCGGTTGCAAGTTGCCCGGATCGATTCTCACGTTCACTGCTTCCAGCGCTTCCAGCGTGACGCCGAAGCGCACGGCAATGCCGATCAGCGTGTCGCCGCCCTGCACAACGTAGGCGATGGGCGTGGGGCTGGCGGCGGGGCCGAGGGTGGGAGCGGGCGGCAACGCGGACGCGGGTGCGGACGCGAGAGTCGGCAGAACCGGAGTCAACGTCGGGGCAGGCAGAGGGCGCAAAGTCGCCGTCGGCGCAACCGGGGACGGCGCGGGGGCGGTCGTGCAGGCTGTCAACAACATCATCAACCAAAGCAGTCTCCTGAACATGGTCGCGATTATACAATCTGCCATTCGCCACGCGAAGCGGCCATCCGCTATCTGCTACGCGAAGCGGCCACCTTGCCATCTTGCCTCGAATTGTCCCTCGTTTCAATTCATGCTACACTCTGGCCGACATGTCCAGCCCGCCTGCTGACAACCAATTGCTAATTGAAGGCATTGCCGCCGCCAGACGCGGCGAACGCGCCAGAGCCAGAGATAAGTTCACCCGTTATTTGCGTTACGAGCAGAAAAACGAGCAGGCCTGGCTGTGGATGAGTTCGGTGGTTGAGTCCGACCGCGAGCGAATCTATTGCTTGAACGCGGTGCTCAAGCTTAACCCGAACAACAAAACCGCCAAGCGCGGCCTGGCCCTGCTCGGCGCACTGCCGCCCGAAATGCGGGCCGACCTGAATATCGAAGTGGTGGGCGTCGCCGCCGAAACTAAAACTCAGCCTCAGGCCAGGCGCGGCGGCATGGCCTTTCGCCGCAGTCGCCGCCTGGAAACGACCCTTATTATTTTTTTGTTGCTGGTGATTTTGGGAGCGGGCGCGGTGTTGCTTGTCAATTACCTCAACGAGCAGAACCGGCTTGCCAGTTACACGCCGCCGCCCACCAACACGGCGACCGCCACGGCGACGGCCACCGCCACCGAGATTCCCAGCGCCACCCCGGCCATTCGCACGGCCACTCCTATCGTGGGCGCTAACCTCACGCCAATTGCTCTGGTCGTCGGTTTGTCGGCCACACTTACATCCACGCCGCCGCCGTTAACGCCGGTCTTCTTTCCCGAAGAGGCTTATTCGCGCGGCGAGAGTGCTTATCGAGCCGGCGATCTCGACCTGGCGCTTGCGTTGTTCAAAGACGCTCTCAAAGACAACCCTGACAACTATGCGGCGCATTACTACATTGGCGAAATCTATTTGCTGAAGAAAGATTACAACCGGGCGTTCAACTCATTTGCCGCCGCCATCAGAATCAACGGCAACTATGCCCCGGCTTATATGGGGCACGGCAAGGCCAACTTTGCTCTAGGCGGCAACCCGCTCAACGACTACGAGCAAGCCAAACTTAACGAGCCGGCCTGGGTGGAGCCGTACCTTGAAGCCGCCATCTTTTACGCCAGCCGCCGGGACACTGATGGGGCCATTAGCGAACTGGAAGAAAGCCGGGTGCTGACCCCCGACAACGTGGTGGTGATGTGGCGCCTGGCCGAGCAATACTTCATCGCCGGCCGCGCCGCCGACGCCCGCGCCGCGCTGGAGGCCGGGTTCGATATTGACCCAACCGCGCTCGACCTTTACCGGGTGGAAGCAATACTGGCTTTGGCCGACGGCGATTACTCGACGGCGCAGGATCGGCTCAACATTTACCTGGCTTATCGCCCTGACGATGCCGAGGGGCGGACGCTGGCCGGGAAGGCCTATTTGGGCCTGGGAGATGCAACCACCGCCCTGACCAACCTGAACCGGGCCATCGAACTCAAACCTGCCGATCCACGCGAGGCCTATGTCACTCGCGGCGAAGCCCAGCTTATCCTGGGCAACCCCGACACGGCCCGCAAAGATTTTGATGCCGCCCTGAGCCGCGGTGTCACAACGGAATTGCGTTTGCGGATCGGCAAGGCTTATTACAACGTGGACGATTACGAAGGCGCGATTGCCGAACTGGTTCGGGCCGTCGCCAGCGACCCCACTCTGTTTGAGACCCATTACTGGCTGGGCCTGGCGCAAATTGGGGCCGAAGTGTATGCTGACGCCGGCGAGTCTCTGACCCAGGCGCTGGAACGCGCCGCCAGTGACGAGGAAAAATTTGATGCCCTGTATCGGCGGGCATTGGCGTACAATAGGGCCGGTGAGACCGAGAAGGCCGTTGCCGATTTGCGCGAGGCGTTGGTGTTGAACGTGGCCGACCGTGAAGACGATCAGGCCGCCGCCGCCGAATTGTTGGCCGGTCTGCGCGGCCCGGAGGCCGGCCCTACTCACACACCCACCCCTTCGGCGACTGTGACACCCTGAGCATGAGCGCTTATCAAATCCGTAACACCATCCGCCTGGCCTTGGGGCTGGCAGCACTGTTACTGCTCTCCCTCTTCGCCATTGCCATTCAACGAGAAGCAACGGCGCCCGGAGTGCAGTTTGTCATTGTCTTGGTTGCCGTAGCCTTCGTCGCCAACTTCAACATTCCCCTCTTCACCGGCGAAAGTTCGTTGGTTCACCTGATCGGCCTGGCGGCCATTCTCCTGTATACGCCAACCCGGATGGCGGCCGCCGTCGCCGGCGGCGTTTTTCTGGGCGACCTGGTGCGAAGCTTCTGGCGCGGCGGGCCAAGTTTCCGCGACATGCCGCGCGACGAACAGATGGGGTTTCTGTCATTCGACATTGCCCAGCAAATTGTCAGCTTGATGAGCGCCGCCGTCGGCTACAGCCTCGCCGGAGGCCAGTTCCCGTTGACTGAAGTGACCTCCCAGAACGCCATCGGGCTGGTCGGTTACGCCCTCGGCTTTTTGTTTGGCTACAACCTGCTGTTGTTGATCGATCTTGGACTGCGCGCCGAGACGCTTCAACGTTACCTTTCACTCAACGGCAGCCGCCTCCTCATCCTGGAAACCCTGCCTCTGCCCATTGCCGTTTATGCCGCCTTGATCACCACTCAGTTTGGCTTTGCAAGTTTCACCGGCTTTGCAATACTGGCCGGCGTCCTGGCCGTCGTGGTTCACAACTTCAGCTGGGCGCAAATTACCGCCGAGAAGCGTTTGCGCGAACTGAGCCTGCTCAACAAAGTCAGCCAGGCCATGGGCTCCAGCCTCGACCTGGCCGCCGCGCTGGAAACAATTTACGCCCAGGTGGCCTCGCTCATTGGCGTCGCCAACTTCTACATCGCCCTCTACGATCCTGAAACCGAAACAATTTCCTTCCCAATCTCCATCCAGAACGGCCAGCGTGCGCAATGGAGCAGCCGCCGCACCGCCAACCGCCTCACCGACTACGTCATTTTCAAAGCCTCGCCCCTGCATGTTCCCTATGATGCCGTCGGCACCATCAAACGGCTGCGCCTGGAATCGGGCGACAACAACCCCGAAGCCTGGCTGGGTGTCCCGTTGATTGCCAATGACCGCGCCATTGGTTGTATGGCTATTCTCACCTACGTGCCCGGCGAGACGATTACCGCCGAAACCCAGACGTTGTTGAGCACGGTTGCCGGGCAAGCCGGGGTTGCCATTGAGAACGCGCAAATCTACACCCAGATCCGCCGCCGCGCCACCGAGCTTGCCACGCTGACTGAAATTTCCGCCGCCATGAGCGCCTCGCTCGACCCGGAGCGGGTGCTGGAACTGGTTTGCTCTTCAGTCAACCGCGTTTTCAACGCCGAGAAGTCGGCCATCTTTCTGCTCGACAAAGAGAGGCGCACCCTGGAACTTGCCCGGGCCAAAGGCCTGACCGAAGCCTACCTGCTGGCCTCGCGTAGTATTTCTCTGGAGAATGCCGGCCGGGTGCGCGCCGTGACCACTGCCCAACCGGTCGTGATTTCAGATGTCCGGCTGAGCAAATTGCCGCGCGAAATTACTGAACTGTCTCGAACGGAAGGCTTTGCGGCTTATGCCGAATTGCCCTTGATGGCCCAGGGCGAGATGATTGGAGTGATGGCCGCCTACTTCTCCCATCCCCATCAATTTCGGGCCGACGAAATTGAGCTCCTGAGGACGTTCGCTTCCCAGGCGGCGCTGGCCGTAGCCAATGCCCGTTTGTACGCCCGCACCGACCAGGCCCTGGCCCGGCGTGTTGATCAACTGCAAGCTCTGGACGCCATCAGCCGGGAACTGACTTCGATGTTGGACCTGGATCGACTGTTTGACCTGATCCTCTCCAGAGCCATGAATTTTACCGACGCTACCCAGGGCAGTCTGTATCTTTACAGCCCTGAGAAAAACATCCTGTTGGTGGTGGCCTCGCGGGGCTACCCGCCGGGAATTACCTCGTTTGACCTGAACAAGCGAGCCATGATCGAGACTTCAGTCACGGCCCGGGTGCAGAGGGCAGGAGAGATGAATCTTGTGCCGGACGTGCGCGCCGATCCGGATTACGTCCCAATCAGCAGTGACACACAATCGCTCCTGAGCGTCCCCATCGAGCGTGAAGAGCAGACGCTTGGCGTGATTACCCTGGAAGCGCCCGCACCGTCGGCGTTTGACAAAGACGACGCCAACTTTGTCTCCCAGTTGGCCGCCCAGGCCGCTATCGCCATTGAGAATGCCCGTCTCTTCCAGCGCGTGACGGAAGGCCGCGACCGGTTGACGGCGGTGTTGAACTCCACCCGCGAAGGCGTCCTGGTCATTGACGCCAAAGGCCGGGTGGTCCTGGTCAACCCGCGCATCGAAATCATGTGGGGTATTGACCGCAACGTTCTGGTGGATCAGTACATGGCAGATTTGCTCGGTCAGGAGGAATTAGGCATTTCCGAAAAACTCGGCTTTATCCCTCAGACCCTTCTGCAACTCCTGTCTAATCTGGCCGAGGGCATGCCGTTCGATGATCCCAAGCAAACCTATCGCGTCACTTCCCCGGCCCAGCGTTTCTTTGAGCGTTCCGGCACGCCCATGTACGATGAACACCGGCGTGTCATCGGCTGGGTGATTGTGCTTCGCGACGTCACCGAAGAAAAGGACCTCGAGCAGATCCGCGAAGAAGTGACGGCCATGATCGTCCATGACCTGCGCAGTCCCATGACCTCGGTGCTGGGCGGTTTGAAACTGATTGAAGATTTGGTGGTCCCCACCGATCAAACCGGCATCCTGGATCAGGCGGTGGAAGTTTCACTTCGCTCCAGCAAGAAGTTGTTGTCTCTTGTCGATTCACTGCTGGACATTTCCAAGATGGAAGCCGGGCAAATGCACATGGACGAGCGGCCAACCGCCCTCCAGCCGATTGCGGCGGTTGTAGTGAATGAGCAGGTGCAGGTGGCAAATCAGCAAAGCGTTTTCCTGCTCAACGAAGTCCCGGCCGACCTGCCGCAACTCATGATTGATGCCGACAAAGTTGAACGGGTGTTAACCAACCTGGTTGATAACGCCCTCAAGTTCACGCCCACGAGCGGGTTTGTGACGGTGCGGGCCAGCCCGTACAGAGATTCGCCCGGCGAGGACGGGCGCGACTTCGTCCTCTGCCAGGTGTTGGATACCGGGCCGGGCATTCCTGAAGAGTACCGGGATCGCATCTTCGACCGCTTTGCTCAGGTACGCGGGCGGCAGGGGCGGCGGCGCGGCACCGGGTTGGGCCTGGCCTTCTGCAAACTGGCAATTGAAGCGCACGGCGGCAAAATCTGGGTGGAGAACAGAGCCGAAGGCGGCAGCACCTTCAACTTCACCCTGCCCATCGCTTAAGATGTAGCGCAATTTGGCCGCTCCGCGTCGCGCCACAAAGTCGCAAGCGGATTGGGCATAGGATTATGGACACCTTTCATCCTCACAAAGGGCCTTACATTCGCGAACTCAAACCCGGCCAGCGCATCACCGGATTCTACGTGGCGCGCTACAAACAGCTTGAGCCGTTTCGTGATCGCTCGCGCGGGCAATTCCTGACTCTGCTGTTGGCCGACCGCACCGGCAGTTTGCTGGCCCGCGTTTGGGAAGGCGCGCCCGAACTGGCCGAGACGTTTGAGCAGGGCGCGGTGGTGAAAGCGCAGGGCGATGTTGAGAGTTACATGGATCGCCCGCAACTCATCATTGCCAAACTGCGCCCGGCCCAGCCCGACGAATACGATTTGCGCGACTTCCGCCCGGCCACCGCCAAAAACATTGAGGCCATGCTGGAAACCGTGCGCGGCCTCGTCGGGCGAATCACCAATTCACACCTCAACGCTCTTGTCCGCCGCTTTTTCGACGACCCTGAATTCAGCAAACAGTTTGCCGCCGCCCCCGGCGCGCGGCGCGTGCATCACGCTTACCTCGGCGGCCTGCTTGAGCACACGACCTCGATTGCGGCGCTGGCCGAGGCCGTCATCGCCCAGTATCCAGAAATCAACGCCGACCTTTTGCTCACCGGGGTGTTACTGCACGATGTTGGTAAAGTCCGTGAGTACACCTGGGAGACCGATATTGATTACACGGATGAGGGGACTCTGGTGGGACACGTGGTGATCGGCGATGAAATGGCGGCGGCGGCAATGGCCGCCCTCCCCGCCTTCCCCGAAGAACTGGCCTTGCGCGTCCGGCACATGATCGTCAGCCATCATGGCCGCTACGAGTGGGGGTCGCCCCGCCGCCCACAAACACTGGAAGCGATGGCCCTGCATCAAATCGAAGAGCTGGACTCGCAGGTCAACCGCTTCCGCGAACTGTTGGCCACCCGGCCCGAAGGCGAGCCGTGGACGCTGTACGATCGCTTGCTAGGCCGCTCACTGTACGCCGGGCGCGATGACCTGTCCATCGAGGAACAGAGCCAGGAAGAGTAGCCGTCTAACGATCATCTAACGTTAGGGCGCTAATATCTGCTCCAGCGAATGGTGGGCGAATTGCCAATTCGCCACGAATCCCTGAGAGCCAAAAACCCTGCTATAATTCCGCCCGGCATTTCTTGATTCACAAGGAGGTCGAAGCAATGCCTCTCTATACATATCAATGTGATAATTGCGGTGTCCAGTTCGAGCAAATGCAGAAGTTCACCGACAAACCCATCAAGCGCTGTCCCGAGTGCAACAAAAGCTCGGTGCGGCGTGTCATCCAACCGGCGGGTATCATTTTCAAAGGCTCCGGCTGGTACAAGACGGATAACCGCTCTTCGCCCAGCTCTTCCAGTTCATCCACGAGCAAGAACAGCAAGGCAGAGTCTAAGAGCGAGACTAAGCCGGAAGCCGGGCCGGAGGGCAAGACTTCAAGTTCTTCGGATGATTAACCAAACGAGCGGCCCGGAAAGGCCGCTCGCTTTTTGTTCAACTGAATTCCCGGCGTCTCTCGGAGAAGCCGGGAATTTTTGTTCGGCTCATTACAGTTGGAACCCTCCGCCGGCGCGGATGATTTTCTTTTCGAGATTATCTACAAACGTTTCCAGCTTGTCCTGCAGGGCCTGCCAGTCTTCGGTGGCGAGCGCCTTCTCGATGGCGTCTTTGGTGTCGGCCACGCCGGCGGTGAGAATTTGCGGGGAGTTGCCGTAAACGGTATACCAGGCCTCGGTAGGCTGGATGCCGAGCCGGGTGATGCCCGGCACAAACTCGCGCACCACAAACTCGAAGTACTCTTGTTCGACGCCGGGCTTGATGTCCCAGCTCATCAGCAGTTTGACCATGTTAGCCCCGCTTGTATTCCAGCACCACAACGTGTGTTTCTTCGGGCAGGCTGTTCTTCTTTACCGTCAGGCTCTCTTCCGGCCTCACCGTGCCCAGCCCCATCTCCTTGAGAAACTTGCTCAGCGGATCAAGCTTGAGGGTGGTCTCTGGCGTCTTGTAGTGCATAGGCACGACAATGGACGGTTCGATCAGGCTGATCACTTCTGCCGCTTGGGCCGCGTTCAACCCGCCGCCGCCGCCCACCGGCACCAGGGCCACCGACACCGTGCCCAGGTCCTCGATCTGGGCCTGGGTAGGGACGTGATCCAGGTCGCCTAAATGGGCGACGGTTAACCCGTCAAAGTCAAAGAGATACAGAGTGTTCTTAGTCCCATTCTCGCTTTTCTTCTTGCTGTCAGCCGGCCGGTGGGTGGAGATGCCGGTGATGAATACGCCGCCGATTTCGTATTCGCCGGGGCCGGTAATCGGGCGCGCGCTTTTGACTAACTCAATGTTGTTGTGGCCCGGCGCCTCGTGGCTTACGGTGACAATATCCGCTTTGAGGCGGGGCGTGTCGTAGCCAATGCTGTTGTCGTACGGGTCGGTGACGATAGTGGCCAGACTGCGCTCCGTCAGCCGGAAACAGGAATGGCCATACCAGGTGATTTCCATGCGAAAGCCTCCGCTGGCGATTATACTATAGCCTCATGCGCACACTTGAACTTGGCGGCGGCAAGGTTGAACAACGAGGCAGGACCACGCGCTTTGTCATCCCACCTACCACCAACCGCGCTTACGCCGACGCCCAGTGGGACGATTATCATGGTTTGCGCCGGGCGCGTTTTCCGCATCGCCCGCCAGTAAGACTCTCACTCCGCGCCCGCTTCTCGCACGAAGCCGATCAACTCGGCGGCACGGCCGGCTTTGGCTTTTGGAACGATCCCTTTACGCTGTCGGGCGGGGGGGTGCTGGCCGCGCCGAACACGCTCTGGTTCTTTGCCGCCTCGCCGCCGAACGATCAATATTTGCGCGATGGCGTTCCGGGGCGGGGCTGGAAGGCGGCCACTTTAAACACCGGCCGCTGGCCCGGACTTGTCGTCGCCCCGGCGGCGGCGGTTGCCATCCTCCTCACCCGCATCCCCGGCCTCGGTCGGCCCATCATGAAACTGGCTCGCCGGATGATCAAAGCAAATGAAAAATTAATTGACCTGAAAATGACCGAGTGGCACGAGTATGCGTTAGACTGGCGGGCCGGGGAAGCCGTCTTTGGAGTGGATGGCGTCGAACTGCTCCGGGCCTCAACCCCGCCCGCCGGGCCGCTTGGCTTTGTGATGTGGATTGACAATCAATATGCCGTTGCTTCGGAGGCCGGGCAGTTTGGCTTTGGCTTGATTGCTCACGCCGAGGAGCGGTGGATGGAGATTGAAAACTTGAGAAAAGAAAACGTAGAGGGTGGGCTTCTTTGGCAGTCAGGCCTCACCGCCTGCGCTTCAAAAGTCGCGGCAGTTTGAGAATCCCCAGTCCGTACTCATAAGTATGCAGAAACGGCCCCAAGTCATCCCAGGCAAACGTCGCAAAGGACTTTGCGCCCAGACACGAACGCGCCCAATCCCAAAGCGAGAGTTTTCCATGTTTGTGATAGACTCGAAATGCCCGAAAATCGGCGCGCGCGCTCCACCATTTCACGCCGATCTTGAACTTCGTCTGCGGGGGCGGCGGCTGGCCAATGAGGTCGAGGTATTCGATCAGCGGGAAATTTATGCCGCAGTCGGCGGCCTGCGAGTTTTGCAGCCATAAGCGCGGGTTCAGCTCGATCAGCTTCAGTTGGCCATCCCGATCATCCCGCTTGAATTCGATCGAGCCAATGCCCCGATAGCCAATGTCGCGAAAGAAGCGCAGGCCCAATTCGGCCAACTCGGGGTATTCGACGCTCTCCACGAGCGTGCCAACGCCAAACTCGGTAGGATACTGCCGAATTTTGCGAAGGGTGAACAGGGCCAGTACCTCTCCGCTCTGGCTCAAGTAGGCGCATACTTTGTAGTGGTTGGTGTTCGGCCCAAGGATAATAGACTGCACCATCGCTTGCAGGCCGGTCGGGAAAATCTCGTCAAAACGGCGGAGCAGTTCGTCGGCGTTGTGGACTTTGAAACCTTTGTCCGCAGCGCCCTGAAAACGTTCGCGCCAGAGATGGCCGAAATACGGTTTGATGAAAGCCGGGTAGTCTAGGCGGTCTTTGATACGCCATACGTCTTCAGCGGTTTCGGGGTAAAAGGTTGGGGCATAAGGCATACCGACGCGCCCGGCCAATTCGTATTGTTTGCGCTTGTTGATCATCGCCTCCAACACTTCGTCAGCCGGGAGGATAAAATGAAAGTGTGGACGTAGTTGCTCACGATGGCGTGCGAGAAACAAGACGAAAGCATCGCCAGCCGGGATGAGCACACCCGGCTGATCCAGTTGTTGACGTTCGGACAAAAGAAAACGCGCCAGTTCGGCAGGCTGGCGACCTGGGTCGGGGCAGAGTTTGGCAGCGCAGTACCGTGATTTAAAGCCGGGCATGGCGGGATTGAAATCCAAGCCGATCACCGGAATGCCCACCCGCCCCAAACTTCGCGCCGCTGCCAGGCCAGTGGCGTATAGATTGAGAACGAAAGCGACCGCTGCCGTGTTGTTCATGGGCGATGCTGCCGCCTCTTCCAAAGATCGTATACAGGAATGAGGCGCAAATGAAATTGGGCTAACGACATCGCTCCCCTGACAACGAGGCGTGGCAAGCGCAAGAGATCGTCGCGGCGGAGGCAGGTACGGCCCTCAACCATCGTCCAGGCCAGTTTGAAGCCCTCGCTCCCAAGCAGTGAAACGACCTCCGGCGTGAACGCTTGCGCCGTTCCGTCCGGGAAGGCAAAAATCGGCAGAGCCTGACCAATTTCTTGCGTGATGAAGCGTTGAGAGGCGCGAATTTCATCGCCGACCTGGTCGAGTGGAATGTGGCTGAGGATCGGATGAGTATGAGTATGGGCGGCAATAGTGACGCCCGCTTGCGCCAAAGCACGCAGTTCATCCCAATCAAGCGTCGCGCGCTCGGGCGGCGAGGCCGATGGCGCAATCTCCTCGCACAGGGCCTCGATCTCGCGTTGCGCTGACCGAAAGGGAGATTGTTTGACGTAGGCGCGTAATCGCTCTAGCGCCTGTTTCTTTTCTTCCGGCGAACGTAGAGAGAGCGGGCCAAGCGGTGTTGGAATTTCGGGGAAAGGCGTCCGTTGTATCGCATCGTAGAGTTGATCCCACCAGAAAACGCCGCGCCCCACAAACCCCGTCGGCACAAATAGGATCGGTCGGATACCATAGCGATTCGCTATCGGAAAAACCGCTTCTTGAAAATCACGGTAGCCATCGTCTACGGTGACGAGCACGGCGTTGCGCGGGAGCGGCGCGCCGTCCTCAGCCGCTTTTAGCGCTTCCTCCGCCGAAACGGGGTGATAGCGCTGCGCGAGCAACCGCATCTGATCGTCGAACTGCGCCGGGGACGCGCTCAGCAGGGTAGGGTCGAGGCGCGAGCCGTGATTATGCTGCGCGACACGATGATAAGCCAGAACGTAGAGCGGCTGATCGGCGTCCCGATCGAGGCGTTGGCTGAACTCAAGTGCGCCGCCCCGATGGGCAAGTTCCAAAAGGCGTTTTTGAAGTTCATTCATTGGCAGCCAACATTTTATTTCTCGGGCGGATGGCGGCGGCCCGGACGGTGCTGCCGCCACCACATTATGGCGGCGACTGCGACAATTGCCGCCATCAATAAAACCGATCCGCCCAGCGCCGGCAGAATCCACTCAGGCCGTTCGCTGGCCGTTGGGGTGATGGCTGCCGGCGATTCGATCCCGCCGGCGGGGATAGCAGTTGCCGCCGCTACCACAGCGGCATCCCCCAGCCGGGCTTCGCCTACAGTGATCTGGGTGTCGTTAATCACCGCAAAATTCCCGATCAGGCCGCCGCGCAGAGCCGGATCTTTCAGGGCCATGCTGGCCCATTGCAAGCCTTCAACGGAATTGCCCAGCACTGCCATCAGCCTCCGCTGATCGTTCCAGAGGCTGGGCAGCAGTTCCAAATAGCCTATGCTTACGTCGGCTGAGAGGCGATAACCAACCCGCACATTCCGCTCCAGAGCAAGGTCGCTGCCCGCCTCGAATGGGGCGGGCAGGGCATCACCCAGTTCGGCAACGATGGCCAAAGTGCTGGGCCGTCCAACGACGAGCAGATCAAATTCCTGTCGCACATTGTCTGGAATAGCGCCATCATACACGACGCGCAGATTTGCCAACGCTCCGTCGGTTCTTCCGCCCAGATCAAATGCCAGAAACGCCGCGACGTCCCAACCGGCCGGATCGGCTGGCGAGACGACAAAGGCTGTATGGCTTAAACTCGGATCAAGTGAGAAAGGCCTGGGATATTCGCGCAATTCGGATACCTGAACGGTCTGCACCGGCGCCGCGGTGAGCGGCAAGTGCAGCAAGCTTTCAGAGCGGACGGTAAACCACAAGTCAGTCAGCCGCGCATCTTGGCAAGTCACTCGCGGAACAAGTTCAACTTTAATCGTCAGCCGGTTCGGGCCGCTCCGGACGGCTGACGCCGGGAGGGCGAAGCGCATTTTATTGTTCTGCGCCGCGGACGTCTCGGTGAAACGCACTCCACCAATAGGCTCGTCGTTCAAAGTCACCGCCAGCCCGGAACGATCAAAGTTCAGGAGCGCAGCGTGCGAGAAGATCAGGTCAAGCGCAGCATCCAGGCCCGCGACGTAGCCGGGCGGAACTTCAAAGAGGTAAGTAAGTGTATTCACCCCGCTCCGCCGCGCCGTTCTTGTCCCATAGCCCAAATCGGCAAACACCTGATCCGGTTGAGTAATCGTAGTGACCCCGGTAGCGGAGGCAAAATTGGTGTTTACGCTGGCAATCAGGGCGAGGTTCGGCTCGCGGGCCGGCCTGAGCATTCCGGTGCTAACCGCTTGCCCGGCCTTGATCACGGCCGCCTCGGTATTTCCTCCTACCACCAGTACCACTTTCGAAGAATTCCATGGTGAAACAACCATCTGCACAATTCCATCATCGGCCAATGCGCTATCAGCTTGATAGGCCGAATTCTTGATCGGCGCCGGGAGCGCCGCCTCCAGGAGGATGGAAAAATCTGCCGGGCGGCCGACGAAGATCAGATGGGTATTGTCACGAATCTCTGCCGTCAATTGCTCGAGCGGAATGAGAGACAGGGTTAATGCCTGCTCGGTCATTCTCCCGAAACCGGCGGCAACTATCAACGCCGCTTGCAATTCGCTGGCCGTCGGCTGGTCAGGCACAACCAGGGCAGCTGCATCCGGCAAAAAAGAGCCTTGATAAATCGGGCGTGGCAGGTTGGCGAGATCGGTGGACGGCAAAATAACGCGGTGCGATAGTATGAGGCGCGAGGTGGCGTGGATCGCTACCACGGTTTGTCGATCAAATTCACAACCCAGGCCGCTATCCAAAGACAAAGACAAATCGTAATGGCTGTCTTTAGGCGGCGCGGCCAGCACGGCCTCGGAGAATGGAATGGTGACGGTGCGCTCGCCCGCGCGATCCAGCAAAATTGCGCCAATGATGACGCCGTTTACCGCGACTTCCAATGAGCCACCCGGTTGGCGGGCATCGTCGGCCGATGGTTCTATGCCCACGCCCCCGAAAAAGGTCGCTATATCCAGGCGTACCGCAACCCCCTCGGTCAGCTCCCAATCGGGCGGTAAGGTGAATGAAATGTTCTTGACGCCGTATGGCCCGCGCAGAGTGTCTTCGGCTACTCCCAGTTCACTGAAACTGATGTTGTCGCTTTGACCGGGCAGCGCCACGGTCGCAGTCGGCGTAGGGGTGAGCGCGGCCGTCGGCGTAGCGGGGATCGGGGTTGCCGGCGTGGAAGTTGGGCCCGGCGTTTGGGCATAACTCTGCGGCGCCCAAATGCTGTATAGGCCGACACAAAACGCGATTAACATCAATAGACACAGACGTTTTTTCATTTTATAGTCCATTCAACACAAGTATATCACTGCATTAGGCGCGCTCTAGCACGCGCTGAACGCCGGCCCGAGACGATCATTCGTTTTTCCGGCGATGGCGCGCATACACTTCTTGATAGAGTTGCGAGATGCGCGCGATCATCCGCTCCCGCGTAAATTGCTGCTCGACGCGCTGCCGACCGCATACGCCAAAGCGTCGGGCGCGCTCCGGATCGTTGATCAAGTCAAGGATTGCCTGTGCCAGCGCCGGTGGGTGGCCCGGCGACACCAGCAAGCCAGTGATTCCCTCTTGAATGGCCTCGGAGGCGCCCATTACCCGGGTCGCGACGATCGGCAGTCCGGCCGCCATCGCCTCTAAAACAGCCAGCGAGAATCCTTCCCAGTGCGATGACAGAACGAAACAGTCCAGGGTTGACAAAAGAGCAGGAACGTCACGGCGTTGTCCGGCAAAATGAAAGACTTCAGTCAGGTTGTGGCTGGCAGCCAGCGCCCGGGTCTGCGCCTCCAGCGGCCCGTTGCCGATCCAGACGAAGTGAGCATCGGGCCGCCGGGCATGAACCTGAACTGCCGCTTGCACGAAATCGAGCGGCGCTTTCTGTGGGGTGAGGCGGCCCACCGTGCCAATGAGCGGCGCGGCGTCCGGCACGCCCAACGCGGCCCGTTGCGCCAACCGGTCTACTGGCGCGTCGAAGGGCCGGGAGTCTATGCCGGTGTGGATGGTGACGATTTGCCCGTCCCGGCCAACGTGGTAACGCCGCGCCAAATCGCGCTCGTCCTCGCACACTGTCATAATACGCGCCGTTAGGAAGCGGGCCGCAAAACGCTCCAGCGCCGCCGTGCTTACCCGTTGCAACCAACCAGCAGCGTCGTGGAAAGCAAAACAGGCCGGGCGGTAGATCACGGGGATACCGGTGCCGGCAGCGGCCAGCCGCGCTAGATAACCGGGTTTGGATGTGTGAGCGTGAATCAGATCAAACTTTTCACGCCGGATGATCCATGCTAGTTGAACAAGTACGCCAGCATCCGAAAAAGGATTGATCTTGTAGCGGCTCATCGCCAAACTGAAGGCGCGCACGCCGGGGATGCGCGACAATTCGGCGGCCAACCCCGGGCCGCCCTCCGAGAGGCAGCCCACCGTGAGGCGGAAGCAGTCGCGATCCAATCCGGCGGCCAGCCAGCGGAGGTATTCGCCGACGCCGCCCGTAGATTTAGAAACTTCAAAAACGTGAATCGGGTTGCTCATGCTAAATTGCCTGCAACTGTGCTCAAACCGCGTTGACGCAAAAGGGATTCGTACACCTGCCTGGTTTGCTGAATCATCGCTTCGATGCTGTAATGCGCCTCGACCCGCGCCCGGCCCGCCTGGCCCATCTGCGTTCCCAGTGCCGGGTCTCCCAATATCCGCAAGCAAGCGCGGGCCAATGCCGAGGGATCACCCGGCGGCGCCAGCAATCCGGTCACGCCATCCAGCACCACACCCCGCGTTCCGTCCACCGCCGTCGCCACAATTGGGCGCGCCGCCGCCATGCTTTCCAGCACCGTGTTCGGCAAACCTTCCCAGAGTGAGGACAGGACGATCAAGTTCGAGGCTGTCATCACTGCCGGAACATCGCGCCGAATCCCACAGAAGATCACCGTCGGCGTCAATGCTAGTTCTGCCGTCTGCGCTTTGAGCTTCTCCAGCAACGGGCCCTCGCCCACGATCAGGAAACGCGCCCGGGGTATCGCCTGCGCAATTTGCGCCGCCGCCAACAGAAATGTCCGGTGATCCTTCTGGGGATTAAGCCGCCCGACGATGGTGATCACCGGGGCCGCGGCCTCAATCTCCAGTTCCTCTCGCACCGCCCGCCCGGCGGCCTCCTGGCCCTCGAACCGCCGAGTATCCACCCCGTTATCAATGGTGACGACCTTTTCCGGCGGGACCCCTGTGTATTGGATCGCATACTGGCGAACATCTTCGGACACGGCGATCAGCCGATCCACAAACCGCGCCGTTGCGCCGTAACTGCGGCCCAGCAATGGGTTTTTCGCCCACCCATAACAATTACGCAACGAAGAGATAACCAGCGGCACACCGCACAACCGGGCCGCGAATCGACCATGAAAATCGCTTTTGAAAAGATGAGTATGCACAATATGCGGTGGGTCGCGCCGGATGACCCGACACATGCCCCACAGCAATAACGGATCAATTCGCGCCAGCCGGGGCAGGCGGAACATCGGCACACCCAATGCCGCCATCTCTGCCTCCAGCGGCCCCGGTGTGCTATAGCATACCGTTACCCGATAGCGCTCGCTCCGCAGGCGGCGCACCAACTGGCACAGTTGCATTTCGGCTCCGCCAATCTTGAGGCCGTCAATAATGTGGAGAACGTGTATCTGTTGCATCTTATAGGCTGTTGCCGGAGTGCAACAATGTCTCGTACATGGTAATATACCGTTTGGCAATAACGTCGAGCGAGTGGTGTTCGATTATGTGTTGCCGGGCTTGCGCGCCCCACTGCTGCGCTTCCGGAGTGGTGAGCGCCTCGATCAAAGCTGACGCTAGGGCCGATGGATCGGCGATGGAAACGAGACGGCCGGTTGCGCCGTCCTCCAGTGCCTGCTTCGCGCCGGGGGTTGCCGTTGCCACGCTGGGCAGGCCGCTCGCCATCGCTTCGAGCAACGCCACTGGCGACGCTTCCGAATGAGAGGGCAGCGCGAAAACGTCGGCGGCGCGCAAGTAGGGCGCAACGTCGTGGCAGCCGCCGACAAACGTGACCCGATCGGCTATATCAAGCCGTTGCGCTTGCGTCTCCAAGTTCGCCCGCTCCTCGCCCTCGCCCAAAATCAGCAAATGGCTCTGCGGCACGGAGCGCGACACTTGCGGCCACGTTGCCAGCAAGACATCCAACCCTTTAATCGGCGCGAGCCGGCCGGCGAAAACCACGAGCGGGCCGAATGGCAAATTCAACGAGCGCCGCAAAGTTGCGCGTGTGGCCTTCGATGCCGGGCTAAAGTGATCGGTGTCCACGCCATTGACGATGTCCCACAATCGGCCTTCGTCAATGCCGACGCCGATCAGTTCTTCGCGAACCTCTTGGCTGATGCACACGAAGGCGCTGCCCCACCGCCGGGCGGCGGCCAACGGCAATTGGCCGGTGAGCGCCGGGCGGTTGGTCAGCACGCCGATGTCGCCCAGGGGGCCGCGGCCGTGAGGATTGATCACCATCGGCTTGCGCGTGAGCGGCCGCGCCAGCAAGCCCACGACCATGGCCGAGAACATCATATGCGAATGCAGAACGTCAAAAGCCGCGCGCCTGGCGCAGATCAGGCGCAATGCCTCCACCACAAAAAAGGGCATCCCGATTGCCTTGCTCCGCCCGCCTCGTCCAGCCCGGAACGTGGGAACGCCGCCGACTTCTTCGTAGCGAGCCAGCCCCGGATAATAACGGGTAATCACTCGCGCGTCCACGCCCAGCGCCCGGAGCTTCTGACTCAGGCGCAGGGTGTGGGTCTGCGCCCCGCCGACAAACGGATAGAAAGTCTGCGAAATCATCGCCACGCCAAAACGCATCAAATAAACTCCACGAACATGGCTTATGCCGGTTGCAACGACGCCCCGGCGTGTCCGGCGGCCTCTTGATAAAGCCGCAAGTGGCGGTCGAGCCACACTGCCGGACTGTGGTTGTGGGTGACGTGCGCTTTGGCCGCCGCCCCAAGTGATTGCCGTTGCGCGGGATCGTTCAACAACGCGCGCGCCGCTTCGGCCAACGCCGCCGGCTCTTTCGGGGGAACGACGACGCCGGCGCCGCTCACGACGACCCGCGGCACGTCGCCCACGCTAGTCGCGATCACCGGCAACCCGGCCGCCATTGCCTCCAGTACCGCCACCGACAGCCCCTCCCAATGGGAGGCGCTCACGTAGAGATCGCTGGCTGCCAGCAAGCGCGGCACATCAGAGCGCGCGCCCAGCAAAATGGCGTGGCCTTCCAGCTTGAGGGCCGCAATTTGCGCGGCCAGCTCATCGCGCAGGTGTCCCTCGCCCACAATCACGAGCGCCGCCGAGGGATGGGTTTGGCGGAGAGCGGCGAAAGCTGTCAGCAAATCGGGGTAGCCTTTCGGCAGCGCCAGGCGGCCCACCGAAATCAACAGGGGCCGGGCCGGGTCGCCGATCATCTCGCGGCGCAGCGCCAGCCGTTCTGCGGCAGAGATACCCGGCGGCAGGGAGACGGCATTGGGAACAACTTCGATGGGCTTGCCGCGCAGCCGCGAGCGGTGGGCTTCCGCAACTTGATGGCCGACGGCGACAATGCATTGAACGCCGTAACGCAGCGCCAGCGTTTCCAGCCAGCGCAGCGCCGGGTGGTCGTGGCGCGGCTCGATACTCGTGGAGTGGAGGGTCGCCACCACCGGAATACCAATCAGCCGCCCGAGGACCGCGCCCAAAATGTTGGCGTGGGTCAGATGAGTATGAAGCGCGTCTCCGCGCTCGCGGCGCAAAAAGGAAGCGAGTCGCCAGAAGCGTTTGGGGTCATAGACCTTGCGGGCCGGAAACATTACCACCTGCGCGCCGAATGCCTGCACCTTTTCGGCGATGGCGCTGCCGCCGACGTCGCGCAGCGCGATCACGGTCAAGCGGATGTCACCCGCCCGGGCCGCCTCCGCAAACGTGACCTGGAGAGTTTCCGCGCCGCCCACATCCAGCGAATCAATCAACTGAGTGATATAGAGCGTCATCTGCGCTTCTCCGATTCTTGTAGCCGCGTTTGAGATAAGGGTGAATGTCGCCGGACAGAATCCGTCCCAGCAACTTAACTTTGCCTGCCGCATTGTCAAACGGATAGGCGCATAGGGCGCGCCCGGCGTGCCACAGTTGCCGCCGCCACGCAAATTGGTGCTGCCGGGCGTAGAGGGCACGGGCCAATTCGGTGCTGCTCCAGGCCTGCGCCCAAAGCAGGGGGCGCCGCCAAGCTGGTTGAAACGAGGTGATGGCGCGTCGTGAGATTTCCAATAATAGAGAGAGACGTTCCCATTGCTTATAATGGGAGAGGCTGGCTTCATGCCACCGGTAAATAATCAGCGGAGCTGAAATAAAGCCAATAGGCGCCTGCCGGATAATCCTGATCCACAATTCCCAGTCTTGCCCCCACCGCAATGTTGGGTCGAAAGGGCCGGTAACTTCCAGCACCGCCCGCCGCACCATCACCTTGGACGGGTTGCCGACAAAATTGCGAACCACGATTTCGCGGGTCATGGCAGTGTGGCGGTCAATATCCACTGGTTTGAGCCAACGTTCATTTTGGGCTGCATCCCACCACCACGCCGCGCCACTCACAAGCGCCATCTCTGAATGAGCGTTCAGATATTCAACTTGCTGCCCAATTTTGTCTGGCAGCCAAATGTCATCGCTATCCAGAAAAGTGATTAGTTCCCCGGTGGTTTCAGCAATACCCCGATTGCGAGCAGCCCCGGCGCCCTGATTTTTCTGAAAGATATAACGCACTCCGGCAGAAGCATAAGCGGCCGCGCGCAGGTGTGTATCATCGGTCGAGCCATCGTCTACTATTACAATTTCATCAACCGGATGGGTCTGCGCCAGCACGCTTTCAATCGCCTCGTCAATGAAGGCGGCGCTATTATACGCTGTGATCACGGCGCTGACTCGAGGTCGATCCTCATCCACTGGTTTGTTTCCTTACGAACGGGAGAACGTCGCCCGTAGCACGGTGATAGCTTGTGTCACGGTATCGCGGCTAGTGACAGTCAGCGCCGCCACGTACACAGCCGCGCCGCTCGCAACCCAAAAGGCCAACACAAGCACATTGCTTGGATTGAGGAGCAGCATGCCCCCAGCTATCATCCCACCCATTATCAACGAACTACCAAGGGCCGGCAACGCCGTCTTGAGCACCTCATAGGGGTGGATCTTGATCACCCAATAAGCCAACAGCAGAGTCAGCGTCAAATTCAAGGCAGCCACCAGAATTTGCCCAACGGCTACGCCGTTAATTCCCCAGCGAGTGCAATACCACAAAATGCCAATGGTGACCGGCAGTTTGATCAGCGAGAATCGGTTAAGAACGTCCGGCCGATTGATGGCCTTGTAGATGACCCCGGGTAGAAATCCCATGGAGCCGATCCCGATAGCCACAGCGATTGATTGCATAACCGCGATAGCTGGCTCCCATTTGACAGTATAAAAGATACGGATGAACGGCGGGGCTGTGAGCGCCAGTCCCACGCTGACAGGAAATGCAAAGAGGGCGATGTATCTTAGATAGGCAAAGAAAACCCGATGCAAACTGCGGAGATCGGTTTGCGAACGAGCCACTAGCGGCAAAGCCACCCCCCCGATGACCCGAAGCGTATTACTGATGATCAATTCAGGAATGCGATAAGCCAACACGTAAAAGCCGAGGGCAGCAGCGCCGAGCACTTTGCCTACTATCAGATAATCCACGTTGGCCAGCAACGCGCCCATAATGCCGACCAGGATGAGGTGGAAACCGATGCCCATCATCTCACGCGTGACCTGCGAATCAAACTTGAATGTCGGGCGCCACCGCACCAGCAACCACGTGATCAACGCCGACACAGTCTCACCGGCAACCGGCCCCCACACCAAACTCCACACCCCAAACCCCTGCCAGGCCAGAACGATGGAGAACAGCCCTTTGGCAAGGCTGCGGCTAACGTCAGGGATAAATTTGAGCTTGAAGCGCATCTCGCGGCGTAGCAGCGCGCCCGGCACAATCGCCAATGCGCTGATCGGCAGAGTCAACACCAGCGCGCGCAGCAGATCGGTCACGGCGCTTTCTTGGAAGAACCCTGCAATATAAGGCGCAGCCACCCAGGCCGCGCCAAACATCAGAAGACTGCTAGCAAGGTTAATCACAAAAGCGGCGTTAGCCGCCTCCTCTAGCTTGTCACGCCGGGCAACCAGCGCGCCATCCATGGCAAAATCGCTCAAAATCTCCAAATATTGCAGCGCAATCAGACAGTACCCCACGACCCCGAATTGTTCCGGCGCAAGCAAACGGGCCAGAATCACGGTGCTGGCAAACGTCAGCACCTTGCCGAAAATGAAAGAGAGATAGGCCCACAGCGTGCCCCGGATGGCCAGGACGGGCAAATTTTTCGGAGGTGGATTGAGGGAAGAATTCATCATTCGCAAAAGGTTCAGTTCACCATGGCTTTGCCGCGCCGGGCAGCCAGTTCCCGCTTGGCGACGATGGCGATGCTGAACGCGATGCCGACCAGCAGCCACCAGAAACGCGGATAGGCGCTGTGCAAAAAAATGGCAGTCGTCAGATAACCAGTCAGCCCAACACTAAAGGCGGTCGCCATACTCGCATAATCTGGCAAACCAACAGCAATAAATTTCTTTCGCGCTTGCTCCAAGCCGCCAAATACCGTCCACAAGACCAAACCAAATGCCGCCAACCCCAGTAGCCCGGTCTGTGATGCAATTTCCAAATAGAAGCTGTGTGGCGCCCGCATCGTGCTCCTGGGGTCCATGCCAATCAACCGGGAATAGTTTTGATAAAGAACCGGATAGTTATTCAGCCCCACACCCGTGAGCGGATGATCCATGAACATCATCCAAGCCGCTCTATTCTCACTAGTCCGGCCGCGAATCGAGTCATCCGTTGTGTAGGTGTCACCACTAAACACCATCAACGATTCCGGGATGGTTTTTATGCGTTCCACATAATTATCCGGCGCAAACTGCATCAACACAACAGCTGCCGCCACGGTGATCAACAAAGTCAACAGGTTTGGGCGGCGGCGCGCCCACATGAGAGTCAGCGCAATGATCAAAGCCAGAAAACCGCCTCGTGAGTACGTAAAGAGTATTGTCAGCGACGCCACCGACAAAGCCCACGCCGCGCACAAACGCAACCAGCGATTCGGTTCGCTCCACAGGCGGTCAAGCGCAAGCGGCACCAAAACAATTAAGATTTGAGCGTAGAAATTCGGGTCGCCAATCGGCCCACTGACGCGCCGTTCAGCATCCGCGCCAATTTCGCTTGCAGAGCTTCGCGCTAATCCCCAATAGATTTCATCAAACGTGCCTGTGAACTGCTGGTATATGCTGAGCGTGGCCATCAAAATACCAGCCGCTAACAATACCCAAATCACGCGGCGCAAGGTCTTGGCGCGTTGAAGCAACATGATAACGCTCATGGCGACTATCATGTCTTTGGCATAGTCAGAAAGAGCCGTTTGGGTATATGCCGGGCTAGGCGCATACAACAAAGAAAACGCCCCCACCAACCCATAGGCCGCCAACACAAGAAAGGGGCGCATCCAGCCGGAGGGCCGTTCCCCGTACAAAAATCGTCGGACAAAAATGACGGCCACCATCAGCCCGATAAATGGCTTCGCAATAGACGGGGCGTGGTGATACTTGAAGAGGACATCGGAGAAGTTGGCATACAGCGTAAAAACCAGCGCTAGCAGGCCCCACTCGGGTCGGGCAAAAGCGCAAATGACAACCACCATCGCCGCTATACCCAAGAGCAAAAATGTCGCCGAGCCAGATAGTTGGTCAATCAGAATGGCAATTGCGCCGCCAGCCAGAATCGCCGCCGCGCCAAATATCAATGCCAGCCAGTCCGGAGAGACAGCCAGAACCGGGCGGAGACGCGCCGCCGCGGAAGACAACCAGCCGACGGCGTCGCTTTCGACAGGCAAATGTTTGGGTGATAGTTCCAGTTGAGCAGCCATAAGTTAAACAGTGCAGTGGGCGAACCAGACAAGGGAAAAGTTGCGCATCAGCCCGAAGCGGTTGACAAATTCTCGTTGTGCCGGACCGGGATGCTGTCGTTTTGCCGGGCTTGTTCCAGCGCAGAGTCGGCCTGCTCGATCAGCATTTTGGCCGACCAATTGTGCTGATAGACAGCGACGCCGATGTGAGGCTCGAGATCGAAATCTATCTGCTCGACCTCTAATGTTTTTGATAGCGCCTGCCGGATGCGCTCTAGCGTGCGCGTCGCTGCTATCCCCGGTGTAGCCGGCAACAGCACGGCGAAGCTAACGTCGTCCCACCGCCCGATACTATCGTTGCCGCGCAACTCGTTCTGCAGCACTTTGGTAATTTGGTGCAATAATTTCTGGGCGACGACCGGCGGCAAAGTTTCAATCAAATCTTGTAATCCATACAACCGAATCAGCCCCAACGCCAAGTGGCCGGCTTTGTTGCGGGCAAGCTCGTCGTCCAACGCGCGCTCGAAGTAGCGGCGAGTGTAAGCCGACGACGCTCCGTCAATCATGGTGCGCCGCAGAAGCGTATCCAGCGGTATCCGCAATTGTTCACGGAGGATTGCCAGAACACACCCCGCTAGCGTCCCCAGCCCCAGCGCCAGGCTTATATCCCGCGTCGGTTGCGGGCTAAACGGTTTGCCAGGCGCGCCGGCGCGATCCAGAAAATTGATGTCAAAAATCTGATTCAACCCTTTAGAAAAATCAATCGCCCGTTGGCCGATGCTGTTCGCCAACAATGCGGCCAGTTGCGGATCCGGTCCGCTAACCGATAATTCCACAACACTGGCATCAGGCAAAACAACTGCCGTGCGCGAATAGTGCTTCAATATATCCCCTGGGATCTGCAGGGTTTCCGCCGTTTCAGAGAAAACGCGGTCGCTGTCCAACACCTCTGAGTAGGTCGAAATGACTGAACGCTTATCAAGGGCGGTCAAGCTGCTGACCACTTGGCTGCTGGTCAGCGACGGACTAGGGGAAACGATGAAACGGGCGCTGGCGCGATAGAGAGGCGTCGCCGAATACAACGAAATCAGAGAGACGTTCAGCCCCGCCAACATGGCGAGCGCCACAATCCACCATCCCTGCCAGAGCATACGGAGGTACAGTCGCAATTCCATGTTTAGTGTGCTCCTCTTTGTTTCAAAACTGCTATCGCCGTTCGCGCCAAAATTTGAATGTCCAGCCACAGGCAACGGCGCTCGATGTAGGCGATGTCCAGGCGCAGGCGGTAATTGAACTCGGTTGTGCCGCGCCCGACAATTTGCCATAGGCCGGTGAGGCCCGGTTGCACGTCAAGCCGCTCGGTGTGCCACAGGTCGTAAGTTTTAGCCGAGAAGGAGGTTGGCCTCGGCCCAACAAGGCTCATATCGCCTTGCAAGACGTTGAGCAACTGAGGCAATTCATCCAGGCTGGTTCTTCGCAGAAAGCGGCCGGCACGGGTAATGCGCGGGTCATTGGTGATTTTGAAGTCGGGCCACTGCAATTCGTTAAGGTGGGCGAGTTCCTTCTTCATCTCTTCGGCGTTGACGACCATGGTGCGGAATTTGTACATGCCAAAGGTGCGACCACCTTTGCCAGTGCGTTGCTGTTTGAAGAAAATGGGATCGCGAGGCGACTCTAGCTTGATCAGTAAAGCGCAGACTGCTATGATCGGCAAGATTATCGGCATTGACATCAGCACGATAGCCAGGTCCAAGGCCCGTTTGGCGATTAGATAGCTCCGTTCGCCAGGCAGGGACTGTCCTGGCTTGATCTGGTCCAGCCATTCATATTGGCTGGGCGCGAGTTGCGGTTGGGTTGTAGTTATTGAGATCATCGCTGGTTAACCTTGTTGGAAGCATAAACCGCCAGTTTCGATAAAGACTCAGGTGGAGATTGAAGACCTGTTTCTGCTTGATGAACAAGCTCTTCAAACGTCAGGGCCTCATCAGGAAATGAAGCGACGCCGCACAAGACAGACACACCAAGTTGCTCCGCGGCGGCGGACTTAATGCGTTGCGCCAGCGTGTCCGAACTTGAAGCGCTAGTATCCGGGCTGATAATGATAAAGCGGCCTCGTTCGTGCTGATCCAGCACCATATCTGTCCGCCGAAGCTGCTTACTGATGACGCGGGCCAGGCTGGTGATTATGTAGCGAGTCATCATCACCTGTTGCAGTTCCTGCACGGTGCGGTGTAAGACCGCTTTGATTGATTTCGCGTCAGGCTCAATAATCATGACCGTCAGCGGGTAATGATGGCGGCGACTGCGAATAAGCTCTGTTTGGATTTCCTCGCTGGCATCTTCCAGTTTTCGCACCCGGCGGCTGACATCGGCAAAGGTGATGTTCTTGACTGCTTCCTCGAAATCGTGCAAGTCTCGCGCAACGTTGTGGGCGAGAACAATTAAGATGTAGAGGGCCGCCAGTTCGGTAATAGAGAGGTAAGTGTCAATGCCGCCTAACAGTGGCCGCTGATTGAAAATGAACAGCCGGCACATCACGTAGACGCCGAGCCACAAAACGAGCGAGACGGCAACGTGCAGCCGCCGCAACGCTGGAACAAAAATAACTGACATGAGGGCGATGAGGCCAAGAGCGTAAACAAACGTCTGAATATCAATAATATTCTCCTGCCCAAAATCCAACCGTTCAATGTTGTAGAAGATGGCTAAGTGAATAAGTAAAGCAGAGAAAGATTGTCTGAGGTGTTTCATAAGCCTGTTATCGCTAGAAAACCTGATCGGGTAAAGTCTATGCCTGATGATTAAACGCACAAATTGTCAAAAAAATGTAAAGAATTAATCGGTACTTGACGTTAAGTTATAAACCGCATGGCTTCCCTCGGGCAGTTTATAGCTTAGAGCTTATCCTAATAACCAGCCAAGACCCTTCGGGTTTCCGAAACCCGAAGGGTCTTTTGGATAGGCTCTTAGCTCTGGCTGGATTGCCAGATCCAGCCGCCTGCGCCGGATTTGGCGACGCAAAGCGGAGCCCGGGCGAGAAATCGGGAAGTTTTTTTCTGGACGAGTCCTTATTGTCTGCCTGCCCGACAATGTTGCGCGAAAGAGGTTTATGCGGACTCAGTTGCCGGGTGTGCGATGCTTGTAATGTCGCTCTTGAGGCAGAAAAGTTACTATTGTACTACCAAGCTCTAGCTTTCCCACTCTCGCAACAGGGCCGCAACTAGCCGTACCCCGAACCCGGTCGCGCCAGCCGGGCCGTAGGGCTTGACCATTTGGCCCTTTACCGCAAAGGCCATTGGCGCAATGTCAATGTGCGCCCAGGGGTAGCCCTCGGCAAATTCCTTGAGAAATGCCGCCGATACCCCGGCGCCGGCATAACGGTCGCCGGCGCTGTTTTTGAGGTCGGCTACATCCGAATTCATCCAGTCGCGGTAATCCGGGTAAAGAGGCAAGGGCCACACGCGCTCGCCGCTGACTTCGCCGGCGGCCAGGATGCGTTGAACCAGCCGCTCGTTGTCGCTGAACACCGCCGCCGCCCCGCCGCGCCCCAGGGCGATCATTGCCGCCCCGGTGAGAGTAGCCATGTCTATAACAGCTTCCGGGTTGTAGCGTTTGGCGTAGGCCAGGGCGTCGGCCAACAGCAGACGGCCTTCGGCGTCGGTGTTGGCGATCTCGATGGTTTTGCCGTTGAGCGCGGTTAGCACGTCGCTGGGACGGTAGGAGCCGCCGCTCACCATGTTTTCGGCGGTTGGGGCCAAACCGATGACGGGCCTGGGAATGTTGAGCATGGCCGCCGCCCGCACTGCGCCCATGACCGCCGCCGCTCCGCTCATGTCGGACTTCATCTCCGGCATGTCAGCGGCGGTTTTGAGCGAGTAGCCGCCGGTGTCAAAAGTTACACCTTTGCCTACCAACACGATCGGGGCCTGGTCGCTCATGGCGGTTGCGCCGGGCCAATATTCCAGGATGATGAATTTAGGGGATTCGCTGGAGCCTTGAGCTACTCCTAAAAATGCGCCCATGCCCAATTCGCGCATGGCAGGCATGTCGAGCGCTTTGCATGTCAGGCCGAAGGCCGCGGCGATTTGTTCGGCCTTAGCCGCCATGTACGACGGAGTGCAGATGTTTGGCGGCTGGTTTACCAGATCGCGGGCGAAGTTGGCGCATTCGCCAATGGCTTCGCCTTCGCGCGCGCCGGTTTGCATGGCTTCGATTTTGCTTTCATCTAATTCAACCAGGGAGACGTTGGCCAGGATTTTGCTGTCGCCTTTGGACTTGTATTCGTTGAACTGATAAGCGCCAAGCTCAGTGCCTTCGGCGACAACGCGGGCGGCGGCTTGCGCGTCCAGGCCGCCCCGGCCTGCGCCGTGGACAACGGTAGCCATTGACCGGCAACCCAGGGCTACGGCGCGAGAGGCGGCGGCCCCGGCGGCCTGCCGTGCTTTGTCCAACGAGAATTCATCAGAGCGGCCTAATCCTACCAGGATGGCGCGGGTGGACAACGTCTCGCCGTGGGGATATAGCACGGCAGTTTCACCCAGTTTGCCCTTGAAGTCGCCGCTGGCGATCAGGGCGCGAACCGCGCCATTGAGTTTGGCGTCCAGCGCCCGGGTTGCGCCGCCGGGGCTTTGCAGGCCTTCGAAGTGATTGACGATGAGCGCCGCCGCTGATTGTTCGGTGAGATCGCCTTGAGTGACTGTGATGTTCATAGTGTTTCTCCTGTAGGGTGGGGTAGGAAATCACCATAAGAATAGCTCGATTGTTGGTTGCCCGATAGGGATGATTGACCCGGATTAATTGGCTCAATTTCCTGATGTCAGGAGTTCATATACTACTTCTGCTCCTCCTCATATCGCTTCGCCAGCTCGCGCCTCAGCACCTTGCCGATGAAAGAGCGCGGAAAGTCGTCTACAAAGATGACCAGGCGCGGCACGAGTTCGGGCGGCAGGCGGCGCTTGCAGTAGGCGATCAGCGCGTCGGCAGTCGGACGTTCCTTTTGGGCGATGACGAAGGCGATGGGCTGATTGGCAATCGCTACCACCGCCGCCTCTTTCACCTGCGGCACTTCAAACAACACCTCCTCCACGTCGCGCGGAAAGGCTGGATGCTCCGGCTTGCTTCCCGCTTTAGCGGGATACCACATGTCGGCTTTGCGGGCGATGAGTTGGAAGTAGCCCTCCTCATCCATCCGCGCCACGTCGCCGGTCAACAGCCAGCCCTCCGAGGTAAGAATGCGGTGCGTATCGTCGCCCTTGCCCCAGTAGCCCATCATCACCTGCGGCCCGCGAATCGCCAGCTCGCCGATCTGGCCGGGCGGCACATCTTTGCCGGTTGCCAGGTCAACAATCTTGGCGTCGGTGGATGGCAACGGGATGCCGATGCATCCTACTTTCCTCAACCCGTTCAACGGGTTCGCGTGGGTCACCGGCGAGGCCTCGGTGAGGCCGTAACCTTCCACCAACCGCCCGCGTGTCAACCGCTCAAACGCCTCCTGCACTTCCACCGGCAGTGGCGCTGAGCCGCTGAGGCAGGCCTTGATCGAGCTGATGCCATACTTGCGCGCGCCGGGGAAGTTGTTGATGGCGACGTACATGCTGGGGATGCCGGGGAAGATGGTGGGCCGCTCGCGCTGGATCGTCTTCAAGACATCAGTCACTTCAAACGTCGGTTTGAGAATCAACGTTGCGCCGAGCGAGACGCCGCAGTTGAGGGCCGTCGTCATGCCATAAGCGTGGACGAACGGCAGGCAACACAAGAATCGCTCGCGGCCCTCTTTGGAATCAGGCAGCCAGTGGCGGGTCTGCAAAGTGTTCGCCACCAGATTGCGGTGCGAGAGCATCGCGCCTTTGGGGGCGCCAATCGTGCCGCTAGTGTACTGGATGACGGCTAAATCGTCCGACGAGACTTGCACTTCGGGCGAGCGTCCGCTGTGCGTGTAAAGAATCCGGTTGAGGAGATGCATGCCGGGTTCGAGGGCGAAGTTGAGTTGATGGCCGCCCTCTTTCTCGCGCTGGAGCCGCCAGCCCACGTACTTGAGTGGCGGCAAATAATCGCCCGCGTTGGCAAAGATGACGTGCGACAGGCCCGTTCGGCGTTTCACTTCACGGGCCGCATCGCCGAATTTGGTGAGCGTCACCAGCACCTTCGCGCCGCTGTCGCGCACCTGCCGCACCAGTTCCTCGGTTTCGGTGATGGGCAGGGTAAACACGGCGGCGGCCCCGGCCTTGAGCGTTCCGTAGAAACAAATCACCATCTGCGGCACGTTGGGCAAAAGCAACATCACCCGGTCGCCCTTGTCCACGCCCAGCGAGCGTAAAGCGTTGGCGAATCGATTCGACTCCTGATTCAAGCGGCGATAGGTGATCCACGCGCCTTCAAAGTTGAGGGCGATGTTGAGCGGGAAACGGCGGGCGGCGGAGCGCAAAAAGTGATGCAGGGGAACGCGGGGAATGCCGACGGTGAAGGGGACGCCGTCGTCGTAATGGGCAAGCCAGGGCCGCTCTCGAACCAGCGCCGCCCGGGCCGTGGTCGCGGTGGTAATGTTGGGATCGCGCCACGACTTTTTGGGCTCTTCAAGCGCGCGCTCGATGGCCCGGTTGACCGCTTCGCGCCGCTCCAGCATCACCATATGGCCCGACGAGCCAATGTCTTCATCGTTCGAGCCGGGGATGGCGCGGGCGACTTCCTCAAAGTGCGTGCGCTCGAACACGTCGTCGTGGTGGCCGCGAATGATCGTCGCCGGCGCGGTAAGACTGCGGAACATGCTCCAGCCGTTCCATTTGGTCAGGGTATTTTCGTGCATGTGCTTGAGCACGTGCGGCGGCGCAGAGAGCTTGCCTCCGGCCAGCGGCGTGAGCATGCGGATGACCGGGACTGGCAAACTGAGAGCGAAGCGAAGCAACGGACGGATTTTAAACTCGCCCGACGAGGCGACCAGGATTAGCCGGGCGATCCTTTCCGGGTGGTGCGAAGCGAACTCGGTGACGATGGCTCCCCCGAACGAGTGGCCGATGAGGACCAATTGGCCTTTTACCCCCAACACCTCAAGCGCCGTTTCCAGGTCGCGTTGAATCTCGGCCATGGTGTAGCCGCCAACCGGCTTATCCGACTGGCCGTGGCCGCGCAGGTCGAGGGCGATGACGCGGTTGGCGTTGGCGAACTTGCGAAGCTGGTGCTTCCACTGACTGGCCTGCCCGCCGAAGCCGTGCACGAACACCATCGTCCACTGGGGCCGGTCCGGCGAAATATCTATTGCCGAGAGGCGGATGAGCGGTTGTGACGAGACGCGGATTTCGTGGCGGTAGAGTTCGAGGTCAATGTCCATCAAAGCTCCTAATGTGCGCTAATAACACTTGACACCTTTTCCCACAACGGCGGGCCGAGAACCAGCAACCCAATCAAAACGGCGGCGAGGGCGGCGATGAGGACGGCGGCAGCCCCCACATCCTTGCCTACCTTGGCTAACGGGTGAATGTCCGGGCTGGCTAAGTCCACAACAGCTTCAAGGGCAGTGTTGATGAACTCGCCCATCCACACCGCCACCATCGTCAGCAGGAGGATGGCCCAGTCGCGCCGATCCAGTTCAAGCCAAACGCCGACGATGAAAACAGCAGTGGAGATGATAGCGTGAATCCGGGCGTTGCGCTGGGTGCGAAGGACGTACCACCAGCCAGAGAAGGCATGGCGGAAGGAGGCTATTCGAGAAGAAGCGCGCATGGAAAAATCCCAAATCCCCAAATCCTAAAACCCCAAATTCCAAAACCCATCATGATTTCAGGATCGGGATTTTGGAAATTGGAAGTTGGGATTTTACTCATTCTTTGGCCCGGTAATCTCGCATTTCAACTCGGTTAGTATCTCCGCCTGCGCTTGCCACATGGCGGCCTTTTGATGTTCGTCGGCGTGGTCGTGGCCGAGCAAATGTAAAACACCGTGAACGGTGAGCAGTTGCAGTTCGGCCTCAACCGAGTGGCCGCCTGCCGTTGCCTGGGCGCGAGCGCGGGGATACGAAATGATCAGGTCGCCGAAGTAGCGGCCCTCGGCATCCGGGTCGTCGGAGTCAGAGGGAAACGAGAGCACGTCGGTCGGGGTGTCGTGGCCGAGGAATTGGCTGTTGAGGTTGCGTAGAGTCTCGTCGTCGGCGAGAGCGATGCTGAGAGAGCCGGAGGCGGCCTGCTCGTGTTTCAAGGCCGCGCGGGCGGCGTGGCGCAGAAGTTTGGCGGCCACATCGCCGGAGAAGGCTTCGTCAATTTGAACATGGATGGTGTGTTTGGCGTTGGGCATGGGTCGTGAAAAATTTCGGGCGGGTAGGGCCGGATCGGTTTCACCGGTGGCGCTCGACCTCTTCCTCTAATCTATCAACCTTTTCTTCCGGATATTTTAGCCGCGAATGGAAAAAGCCCTGGAGGGTTTCGATGAACGACAGACGCGCCTGCTCAAGTTCTTGCATCGTGAGGCCGCACTCGTTCAGTTGCCCGGCGGCGAAGCGGCTGTCGAGGATCGTTTTGACAATCTTCTCGATTTCTTCGGCGTTGCGCGGCAGATCGGAGCGCGACTTGGCCTCGCACCCGTCGGCCAGCATGAGCAGGGCAGTTTCTTTGGTTTGCGGCTTGGGTCCGGGATAGGTGAATTTCGATTTATCCACTTTGGACTCATCCCCCTCGGCCATTTGCACGGCCCGTTGATATTGATAGCGAGCGATATTAGTGCCATGATGCTCGGCGATGCAGTCGCGGATGGCGCGCGGCAGGCGGTGTTTGGCCGCCATTTTTAGCCCGTCGGGGACGTGTTGGATGATGCACTGGGCGCTGACTTCCGGCAGGAAGCCGTCGTGCGGGTTTTCGCCCTCGATTTGATTTTCGACAAAGTATTCCGGGTGGAGCGATTTGCCGATGTCGTGAAAGAGCGCGCCCACCCGCACCAGCACGGTGTTGGCCCCAATGCGCTCGGCGGCCTGCTCGGCCAGGTTGGCCACTTGCAAACTATGCTGATATGTCCCCGGCGCTTGACGCAACATGAATTGCAACAGCGAGTGATTGGGGCGGCCCAACTCAATCAACTGCAAGGGAGTGGTGAGGTCGAAGAGCGGGCCGAGGAGGAAGAGGCCGATCAGCGTCACCGAAGCCGACAGCGCGCCATTGATCAGGCTGGCGGTCAACAATTCCGCCAGCCCCAGCGCGTCTGTGTCAGGATCAGCCAGCCAGAATACGAGCACGATACCGGCATTGGCCGCCGAGGCGGCCAACCCGCCCCAGAAGAATGCGTTCACTCGCTCGGCCTTCCCCAACGCTAAGGCCGACACGATCCCGCCGACGGCGACGTACACGGCCACCTCCAGCCGGCTATTCGCCAGGACACCCACCAGCGCGGCCAGGATAATAGTCATGGTGATGGCGACATTGGGGCCGAGGGTGATGGCGATGAGCATGGACAACCCCGCCCAGGGCAACAGAAAAGGCAGAACCGTCCGATCCGGAACCGTGAAGCGGGCGGCGAGCAGGAAGGCGAGAAAGAGGATGCTGGCGTAGAGCATTGTCCGGGGCGAGTGAAAGAAGATCGGGTTGAAGCGGGCCATGTACAGCCCGATGACGGCGATCGCAATGACTACGGAGAGTGCGTGGCTGACGATGTTCTCCCAGCCGCGCTCCGGCGCGATCAGGCCCAGGGCGTTTAGCGCTTCAAGGTCGGCTTCGGTGACGATTCGGCCCCGGCCGATGACGATCTGGCCTTCCACGAAGGTTTGCTCGATGGGGGTAACCGCCTCGCTGGCGGCTTGCCGGTTGGCGGTGGTCAGGGCTTCGTTGTAGAACGAGTTGGGGACAATGTAGGGTATCGCAAGTTGGGTGACAAGATCGGCCTGCGCTTCGGTGAGGCTGACGCTGACCAGGGCCGGGACCCGGTTCTTCGTTTCTTCCAGCCGGTCTTCGCGCACCTGCCCGCTGAGCACGCGCTCGATGACAGAGATGGTTTCGGCCTGAACGGCAGACCAGCCAGTGTCGTTCAGGTCGAGCAGAGCTTTAGCCATCGCGGCGTCAATGGTGAAGTCGGCGGCGGCCAGATCGGCGTATTTTTGCTCCGGGGTGGCAAAGGCATCGGCCCGCACCGAAGAGATGTAGTCGAACAGCTTCCGGGCGCTGGCAACTTGCTGGCGAGCCACGCGGCTGTCGGGCGGGTCGTACACATCGGGGATGGCGTTGGCGGCGGCCTCACGCGCGGCCTCGGTTTCGATTTGTGATTCGTAGCTGACAAAGCGCGGGGCGATGACGTCGGCGGTGGTGACATCGCCCACCTCCAGAGAGACGGTGTCGCGGGGCGGGCTGATGGGCGCGGCCATGATGATGATGGCCGCAGTGAAGACGGTGCTGACGATAATCACCAACCAGATCGTCCGCCGCACCCGGCCCATCCGCCGGACGCCCGGTCGTGATTGCAGAAGGTTCATCTACTTTTGGGCCAGCAGTTCTTTCACCACGTCGCCCACCAGTCTGCTGTCGGCCAACCCTTTGAGTTTGGGCTGGAGGACTTTCATCACTTTGCCAATGTCTGCCGGACTGCTGGCGCCCACTTCGGCCATGACGGCTTTGGCCTGGGCGCTGATTTCATCGCGCGAAAACTGCCGGGGCAGGAAGGTTTCGAGGACGGCGATGAGAGCCTCGGAGTGCGCAACCAGATCGTTGCGCGAGGCCCTCTGGGCGTCGGCGATGGACTCGCGCTGGGCTTTGATTTCCTTGCGGACGAGGTTCTGTACGTCGTCGTCGGTCAGTTCAGTGCCGCGTTGCTCGACGGCGGCGAGTTTGATTGCGGCGATGACGCCGCGCAGGGCCGTCTTGCGCGTTTCGTCGCCAGCGCGCATGGCGTTTTTGAGTTCGGTTTCGATGGTTTCTTTGAGTGACATGAAGGGAATTATAAAGGATGAAGGATGAATTATGAAAACCAAATGGCCGTTCAGCCTCGTAGCCCCCAAGAAGGATTTTCATCCTTCATAATTCATCCTTCTGCCTTTAACCGGGCGGCCAGGTCATACGCCGGCCGCCGAGGAGGTGCAGGTGCAGGTGAAAGACGGTTTGGCCGCCGTGGCGGCCCTGGTTGAGGACGAGGCGATAGCCGTCCCCGGCCAGGCCTTCGGCGGCGGCGATCTGGTTGGCAGTGGTGAAGAGGGCGGCCAGGGTGGGCGCGTGTTCGGCAGTAAGAGCGGCCACGCCGCTGAGATGCTGGTTGGGGACGATCAAGATGTGGGTGGGGGCTTGCGGGTTGATATCGCGGAAGGCGGTGACCAGATCATCTTTGTAGACGATTTTGGCTGGCAGTGCGCCGGCGATGATTTTGCAAAAAGTGCATTCACTCATCTAAAGCTCCTTATTCGTCAAACAAGTACGTCGCCTCGGCATAATACCGCACTTCCTTCGTCGCCATCTTCGTCTTCAGCCATTCGGCCAGCCGGGCGTTCTTGGCTTCCAGCGAATCGCCAGATTTGAGTTCCGACAGCGGGTAGTTGACGCGCAAAGCGCGCCCTTGAATCAGGTGGCGGGTGAGGCCGGTGGGCATCAACTCGCCGTCGCGCGCCAGCGCCATGACTTCCGCCGGCTCATAGTTGGGGAAAATTACCAGCCCGGTCAGGTTTGGATACAGCCGGCGGGCCTCTTCAAGGTTGTCGGTGGTGGCGCGGAACAGGCCGCCTTTTTCTTTGTACGTGTCCACCATTGCATTCAACAGCGCGTTCTTGGCGTGGATGGTGTTCTCGCCGCAGTGTGCGGCAAACACTTTGCCGTCGGCGCGAATGGTGTAGGAAATAAAATCGCGGCGGGCCAGCCCGGCGCGGGCGTGAAGCAAGTCCGTTTCATGGAAGTCAAGGCCGTCAATCGCATCCAGTTCTGCCGAAAACTCGTCCGGGTTAATGCCGGTGACCAGATGATGCCACGTCGAAAGTGTGACGTGCGGCGGTTCGTAGCGTACAAGCTGAATCAGGCAATGCTTGTAGCCCAGGCTCATCAGGGCCGTGGTGCGGTTTGCGCCGTCCAGCACGGCATAGCGGGGATCGCCGTCGCCGGTTGGTGGCCGATTGCTATTCCTCGCAATCGTGTGACCGCCCAGCGGGGCGGCGATAGGCGGGTTCTTCAGCAAACCCTCGGCTTCGAGCCGCTTGGCGAGCGGCGCCGTGCGCTGGGCGTCGTTGTACTCATGCTCGACCAGTAATTCGAGCGGCACGATCTGCAAATCGGGCGCCTCAGGATCAATGGAGGGGTGAAATTGATGGTGGGTCATCATTATCGATTCTGGGTGGAGAGATAATCGAGCAGGTCAATCTTCGTCAGGATGCCGACCGGTTTCTTCTCGGCGACCACCACCGCCACTTGCCCGGTGACAAAAATAGACATCAGGGCCTCCAGCGGGGTGTCGGGCGAAATCGTGGCAACTTCGGACCGGGTGACGGTTTCAATCGTTTCGTTGGGTCCGTGTTTGTGATCGGCGGTGATCAGGTGATTGAGCAGATCGATCTCGGTGACCATTCCGGCCAGGGCGCCCGCGTCGTCCACGACCGGCAGTTGGGAAATGTCGTACTTCTTCATCAGGCCGATCACGTCGGTCATGCGGTCATTGCGCTGGGCAACGTAGATGGCCGGTGAAGTTTTGGCCGCCAGCACGTCGTTGGCGCGCGTTTCGACCCAGGCCGATTCCAGGAATCCCATCTCGCGCATCCACTCGTCGTCGAACACTTTGGACAGATAGCGCGACCCGGAGTCGGGCAGGATGACGACGACGAATCGGTCTGGGCCAAGAGTCCGGGCGTAGCGCAAGGCGGCGGCCAGGGCCGTGCCCGAGGATCCGCCGCAGAAGATTCCTTCTTCTCGCACCAACCGCCGCGTCGCCAAAAACGACTCCTTGTCGCCCACCTGAATCACTTCGTCCACCACCGACAAGTCGAGCGATGTTGGCAGAAAGTCTTCGCCGATGCCTTCCACTTTGTACGTCTTCAAGAAAGGCTCGTCGGGCACGTGGCCCAGCCGCCAGGTGTCGTAAAGCAGAGAGCCAACCGGGTCCACGCCCACCATTTTGATGGCCGGGTTCCTGGACTTGAGAAAGCGCCCCACGCCGGTAATCGTGCCGCCCGTCCCCATTCCGATCACCACGTCCGTCACCGCGCCCTGAGTCTGCTCCCAAATTTCCGGCCCGGTGGTTTGCACATGCGCCTGCGGGTTCACCGGGTTGTGATACTGGTTCGCCAGAATCGCGTTCGACGTCTCGGCCACAATCCGGTTGGCAACGTTATAATACGAGCGCGGGTCATCCGGCTCGACGGCGGTGGGGGTGATGACCACTTTGGCCCCGAATGCCCGCAGGAGGCGAATTTTCTCTAGGCTCATCTTGTCGGGCATCACGAACACGGCCTTGTAGCCTTTGATGGCGCAGGCAATCGCCAGGCCCACCCCGGTGTTGCCCGACGTGGACTCGACAATGGTGCCGCCCGGCTTCAACCGCCCGCTTTGTTCGGCGTCTTCGATCATCGCCAGACCAATCCGGTCTTTGACCGATCCGCCGGGATTGAAGAACTCCACTTTGGCGTACATCTTGCATTGCAGGCCCAGCGTCACCCGGTTGAGCCGGACCAGCGGGGTGTTGCCGATGGTGTCCAGAATGCTGTCGTAAACGCGCAAGGCGCTGGGCGAGGTCATGTGGGCAAACTCCAATACTATGGATTTTGCGGGCGAGGATAGCATAGAAATGAACAATGAACAATGAAGGGCTGGATAATTGAACAATAGAGTCCGTTTGACTCGAATCTCCAAACCGAATATATTCGCCCCTGACGGGCAGAACAATTTTGGCCGGAGAAACGTGTGTGGATTACCTGTTGACTCTCGGCCCTCAACTCAGGAGAGCTTATGATCCAAAAAATTCTGCTTCCAACGGATGGCTCGGAGTACGCCGCGAGGACGGTACAATTTGCAATTGACCTGGCCAGGATGAGTGGGGCGATGGTGGTGGCAATGTACGCCTACAACCCACCTATTACCTTGCGCAAGGGCGGCATGGCATTTATGGAAGAATTCAAAACATCGCTCGAAGAAGAGGCCAAAGAAATCATCGCCGAAGTTGCCGGGCGGCTCCAGGCCGAAGGCTTGCCAGTGACGGCCCTGGCCGTCGAAGGTCCGGCGGCAGAGGCCATCCTTCGCGCCGCCGAAGACGAAAAGCCCGACTTGATTGTGATGGGGTCACGCGGCAGTGGCGGCTTCCCCGGCTTGCTTCTGGGCGGGGTGGCCGAGCGGGTGGTGCGCATGTCGCCCGTGCCGGTGTTGGTTGTCAAATAGACGATGCTCAGCTTTACTTCTTCAGCCTCGTCATTTTCTGGCTCACGCCCATTATGACGGTGAACATTCTGGCCTTCAATGTTGCCTCAACACTTTATTTTTGGATTGGCTCAATCTTTGAGGAGCGCAAACTGATCGCCGAGTTTGGTCCAGCTTACCGTTTGCATCAACAACAAGTGCCGCGCCTGTTTCCGTGGCCGAAACACAAGAGACCTGCCGGGTCTGGTCGAAAAGTTGGCGAAATTTAGAGTTAGCGAGACCCGGCAGGTCTTATTTGAAAGGTATTGTGACATGAGCAAAGCAAAGCAAGTATTTTCTATATTGATGATTGTGGCGCTGTTGCTTGCCGCCTGTGAGCCGGGAGACCTTCCCGACGACCCGGCGGCGGCGGCGACAGCCCTCGTTGCAACCGCCACTCGGGTGGCGAACTTGATCTCGACGAATACACCGGCGCCGCCGACCAGCACCCCTCAACCGCCGACGGCGGCGCCGGACTCGCCCACCAACACTTCGGTTCCAGCGGCCACCGACACGCCCTTGCCAGAATCTACCCGGCCTTCATCGCCGCCCACCAACACGCCGGTTCCCCCGACGGCTACATCCATTCCGCCTACCGCTACCTCGCCGGCTGTGGCCGGGGAGCTTTGCCCCTCATGGGTACACGCTCGCCATGTCACCGCCGCGCCTGACGGCAAGAACTACCCGACGTGGCACCCGCAGGTTGATCCCGACTATGGCTGTTACTTCGACCACGAGCACGGCGACGACCCGCGCAACAGTTTAGCAAACCCGGCCCTGCCGCCATTCGGCTACATCGGCGCCCAAATGAACCCGCCGATGGATGAGCCGCACCCCGGCTTCAAGGTGTTTGTGGTCAACAAAGGGATGACGAACGACGAAGGGCGCACCGCTCTCAATAGCACACGGGTTGTGGCCCACATGGGCACTGGCGGCGTCAAGCGCTTTGACGAGCAGTTCCACTCGCTCATCTTCGATCTGGTGGCCGCAGACGGCCATTACGTGCACGTGCAAGGCATGGCCGACACCGGCCAGGTTGGATCGATCTGCGATCGCAGTCGCAACGACCAACAGGGCCGCACGGTTGTGGTGATGCCCGGCGCCGGCTGTGACCTCAAAGATTCGCTGTATGAAATCTGGCTCTTCAAACTGCGCATCGGCGACAAGCTGATGGTGCTGGTGTCAACCGCCGTGTTCGATCCGATTACGGCCATGAACCCCGCCGATCACACGCAGTTGATTTATAGCGCCGACGCGTTTGCGAATCGCGCCAATGAGGCGCCTTTCATGCCGCCATTCAACGGTTGCAACCGCGAGTCTTATCACGGCCCGGTCTACTGGTACAACGGCGGCGGCGCGGCCACTTACTACACCGACGGGATGGGAATGATTATGGAAGGAGCGCCACTGCTCCAGGAAATCTCGGCCCACAGCGACATCGGGATCATGATGAATCAAGATCAGAAACAAATGAAGCTCCGCGCGGACTACTGCGCCGCTGGCTTGGGGTTGAAGAACTGAGGTTGTTGGCGAAGGTTTGCGAACCTTCAAGAAGTTGTGCGCCGCTTGCGCCTGCGATGTTTTGCATCGCAGGCGCTTTTTATTGTTTTGGCCTGAGTGAAGGAGCAGTTAAAGATGTGTCTCGCGCGCGTCCGTATTGTGTCAAAGCCGTGTGCCACTCCTGATCGAATCATTTTCACCGATTCGCAATCCGGTCGCTTGAGAGTGTAGCCTGTGTCAAAACGGAGTCCAATGATATCCAAAACAGGCCTGATAGGTACTCAAGGCGTGTTCACTCGCGGCGATACAGGGTTTAGGATGTGTCGCATATGCAAGACATCAAGCAGAACACATCTAAGACTTCAGGAGTTGAGAAAATGAAAATTTCAAAGCGTTACTTTCGGTCATACACCTGGGCGTCAATTATCGCCGTCTTTGCGATGCTGGTGAGCGCGTGCGCGCCGCAAGCCGCCGACGAACCGTCTTCTCTAGCCGCCCTGGTTGCCGTCGGCCAGACAGCAACCGCCGAGCAGGCCGCGAGCTCGTCGGCGAATGTTTCGTCGAATTCAATCACCGCCGAGTCGAATGCCGTCATCGCAGGCACATCATTTGTTTCGGATGCTCAAGGGGGGCCAGTGGCGGCGCTGGATGTTCAAGCCTCAACGGTGAACACATTTGCAATGGCGCCGCAAACGTCGGACGTGCAGACCTCCAAGTTGAGCAATACCTCGTCAGATGTAGCCGCCTTCGCCGCCGCGCCAACCCAGATTTCGCAGTTGGCCTGGTTCTCCAAGCCGCCGGCCGATAAAAATTTGGACACCCTGGCCGCCAACTTCGAGGTCTTTATCCTGACTCACAAAGACGAGCCGACTCGTGATACGCTCCGAACCAAAGGCGTTACCGCGCCGATTTTCCAGTATTTGCGCTTCGAGGCCATTCATGATCCGGGGTCGTGCACTGCCACACCACGTGGCAATCAGGCCGCTTATCTGCCCGGAGACTTCTGTGATATTTCCACCAACCACAGCGACTGGTTCTTGCTGGACTCGGGTGGCAAACGGATCAAGTTTGTGACAGATACCGCCACTTACTACCGGATGAATCCCGGTTCGCAAGGTTGGCGTGAATTCTACGCCCGCCGCGCCGGCGAGATGAAGAAACAATTCGGCTGGGATGGCTTGTTTATGGATCACTCCCTGAAGGGCTTGTCCACAAAAGCAGATATCGAAGGGTTCTTCAGCTACGTTCGCAATAACTACAGCGGCCAGTTGTATGCCAACATCTCCGGTTTGCCGAAACACAGCGATGGCGTCTATGACCGTTATTTGGACGGCATGATGATTAAAGCCTGGGCTTTGGGCTGGAAATCCGAATATCTGTCTACTAGTTCCTGGAACTCGCAACTGACCCGCGCCGAGAAAATTCAGGCCGCCGGCAAGAAGGCCATTCTTGTCGCGCAAGGCGTGCAAACGGACACTGCAAAGCAAAGCTTTGCTTACGCGTCGTACATGCTCATTGCCAACGGCGGTGCGTCCTTCCGCTATGCCAACTCGTCTTTCTACAATCAGGCCTGGCTGTACCCGAACTACAATGTGGATATGGGCGCGCCGCTGGGCGCGCGCTATCGAGTCGGCCGGGTCTGGCAACGCGATTTTGCTCTGGGAACTTTGATTGTCGATCCGGTGTCGCACAAGATTACTTTCAAGCCAAAGAAGCAGATTCCGGCCCCCACCCAGACAGCGACCAATCTCCCCACCCAGACAGCGACCAATCTCCCCACTCAGACGGCGATTTATACGGCGACACCGCTTCCCACCTCCACGCCGGCCTTCACCGCTACATCAATGCCCACCTCCACGCCTGCGCCGCCCATCCCGACGACGATGCCTCCGACAGAGACCGCGGTTCCGCCGACGGCGACATCAGTATCACCCACGGCTACGCAGCCTTCCCAACCGGTCGCCGGACAACTCTGCCCGGCCTGGGTGCACGACCGCAACACGACGGTTGCCCCGGATGGTCTGACCTACCCGACCTGGCACCCGCAGGTTGACCCAGAGTTTGGCTGTTACTTTGACCACGAGCATGGCGACGACCCGCGCACCTCACTGGCCGACCCGTCGCTCCCGGCCTTTGGCTACGTCAACGCCTTCACCGACGCCAGCCACATCGCCCACGAGCCACATAACGGCTTTAAAGTGTTCGTGGTCAATAAAGGCACGACCAACAATGAAGGCCGAACGGCGGCCACCAGCACCCGGATTGTGGCCCACATGGGCACGGGCGGGCCGGCCCGGTTCGACAACCAGTTCCATTCACTAGAGTTCGACCTGGTGGCGGACGATGGGCACTACGTGCATGTGCAGGGCATGGCCGACACTGGCTTGGTCGGCTCAATTTGTGAGCGGGATAAATCGCTGGCCGACGGCGACCTGAGTAACGACATCGGGCGGACGGTGATGATTCTGCCTGGGCTGGGGTGCGACCGCGACTCGCCATATGAAATCTGGCAGTTCAAGCTGAACATTGGAGACAAAGTGACAGTGTTAGTGATGACGGCGGTGTTCGACCCGATTACGGTCATGAACCCGGCAGACCACACCCAGTTGTTATACGCGGCGGACGCGTTTGCCAGCCGGGCGAACGAAGCGCCCTTCATGCTGCCGTTCCATGGCTGTGACCGCGAAGCCTATCACGGGCCGGTGTATTGGTACAACCGGGGCGGCTCGACGGTGGACTACACCGACGCGCTGGGGATGATTGTGGGCGGCGGGCCGTTGAAGCAAGAAGTCTCGGCGCATAGCGACATCGGCATCCCCATGAACCAGGACCAGACCCAGGTGAAGCTCCGCGTCAACTTCTGCGCGCCAGGACTTGGGCTGAAGAACTAAAGCAAAGTAGAGTTGTGAGTAGAAAAAAGCCGCCCCGCGTGGGGCGGCTTTTTTTGTCGGGGTAGCCTAATCTACAAAATAGCTCCGGCAAGCCTCGTCAATCAGGCCGGGAGTCAAGCGCGGCGGGGCGCCTTCGTAATTGCAAATCGAAACGGCGGTCTTGATAATGTCGCGCGGGTGAACGGACTGCGGGGTGCGCTTTGGCTCGCGATACCACTTTTGCAGGAGATATACGAAGCTGTCTTTGTCGAAGGGGACGTTGAAGGCCTCGCACACCCTGGCGAATATCTGGTAAAACATTTTCTCGTCCGGGCTTCCCACTTCTACTTTCATTTGAATACGGCGCAGGAAGGCGGCGTCCACGAGCTGGGCCGGGTCGAGGTTGGTGGAGAAGACGATCAACTGCCGGAATGGGACGGGCAGGGTCTGGCCGGTTTGCAGGCGCAGGAAGTCAATGCGGCTCTCCAGCGGCACGATCCAGCGGTTGAGCAAATCCTGCGGGCGAACTTGCTGGCGGCCAAAGTCGTCAATCAGGAACATGCCGCCGTTGGCTTTCATCTGCAAGGGGGCTTCGTAAAATTTGGCGGTGAGATCAAAGCGCAAGTCCAGCGCTTCCATCTTTAATTCGCCGCCCACCATCACCGCCGGCCGCACGAACAGGCCCCAGCGTTTGTCTACCCGGCCATATAACTGCTCGGTCTTGCCTTTTTCAACTTGCGCCGGAACGTGAATGAGCGGGTCGTAGACCTGGATGATCTGGCCGCCGGTGGTGACGGCATATGGAAGCCAGATCGGGTCAGTTCCGGCCAGTAGTTGAGCAATGGCCTGGGCGACGGTGGTCTTGCCGTTTCCTGCCGGGCCGTACAAAAATAGCGACGAGCCAGAGTTGATGGCCGGGCCAATCCGGCGGTGAAAGTTGTCGGGCAGAATCAAGTGGCTGAGGGCCTGCTTGACTTCGTCGGGCATGATCCGGCGGGTGTTTTCGGTTTGCTGGAGGACGGCCTGGTGGTAGGCCTCGATGTTCACCGGGGCCGCGCCGACGTACTGGGTGCGCTCGAAAGCGTCGCGGGCGCGTTTGCCGCCCTCGTCCGTCAGCCGGTAGACGTAGCTCAACCGGCCCAGCGTGCCGGCCTTGGCCACTTCCACGAGATGTTCTTGTTGCATCCACGACAGGGTTTCGTCAATCACCTGGGTGTGCACGCGGACGACTTCGGCAAAGCGCCCGATGCTGACATCGCCTTCGTTGAACATCAGGCGCAGGATCAGGTCGCTAAGGATAGAAGACGGTATCCCCAAGTCGTTGACGGTCATGGCCTGGGCCAGGGTTTTGTTGAGATCGGTTGTTTCGGCCAAAGTGTCGCCTCCTGTGGTCTGCCTTGAGCGTTTACCAGTATATGCTGAAGGGGCGCGTTTTGCCAATAACCCCGCCGCCGTGGCCAAGATTGCGTTTGAACTGAAAAAGAGTTTGTGCTATCCTGATAGCCGTAACCTAAAACCCTACCCTTCACAAAAAAGAGGAGAACTGCCTTATGGAAATCACCACTCGCGACTACAAACGCGTCAACGTCATTCGCGTCACCGGACGGGTGGATGCGATTACCACGCCTGAGTTTGAAGCCAAGCTCAAAGGGTACATCACGGGAGGCCACACTCACTTGGTGCTGGAAATGGACGGCGCCGACTACATCAGCAGTGCCGGGTTGCGGGTGCTCATATCGGCGCAAAAGGCGCTGAAAGCCAAAGGAGGCCGGTTGGTGATCGCCCAGCCTTCGGAACGCGTCAAGGAAGTGATGCAGCTTGCCGGGCTTGACCCTTTGTTTCCCACCTTCCCCGACACCGAGGCGGCAGTCGCTTCGATGTAGCGCCCGCAGTCTATATGCGTGCTTGCGGCTTCACGTCCGCGCGTTTGCCGCCATTCGCTAAAACACCCTCGCTGTCGGCCCTCAGGCGAGGGTGTTATTTTTGGTCAACAATTCCAAGTTGGATACCGTCTGGCTTTACGCCCTCATCCTTTTTGCCGCGCTGGCCCTCACCGGCGCGATCATCTGGCGGCGCTGGCGCTCCCGCCGGGCCCTGGAAGCACGCCTCTCGGAATTGTCGGCGCTGGCCGAGGTGGGCCGGGCCATTCTAGGATCACAACTCGACCTGGGCCGCCTGGCCGACTTGGTGTACCGGCAAGCCGGGCAGATTGTAGACACCGGCATGTTCCAACTTGGCCTGTTTGACGGCGACCGCTACCGGTTGTTGATCTGGGTGGTGGATGGCCAGCGCCGCCCGCCAATCGCCTTCCGACTTACCCCGGACGCGCTTGGCATTGTGGGTTGGATGCGCGAGAGTAAACAACACCTGCTGGTGCAGGATTTTGAGACTCAGCGCGAATCGCTCCCGGCCAGGCCGCGCTACATCTCCTCCAACCCGCCGCGCTCGGCGGTGTTTGTGCCGCTCATTGTCGGCGAAACGGTGCTGGGGGCCATGGCGATTCAAAGCCGCCAACCCAACGCCTTCTCCGAGCGTGACTTGCGTTTCCTATCCATCATCGCCAACCACGCCGCCGCCGCCCTCGAAAACGGGCGACTGCTGGAGCAGGCCCAGCGCCGGGCGGCCCACCTCGAACTGCTCTCCGAAGTCTCGCGGCAGATTAACGCCATCCAGCCTTTGCCCGCGTTGTATCGTCAGGTGGTGGAACTGGCTGCCGAAAAATTCAGCGGCTGTGAAGTCAGCTTCTTTGAGCAGGTGGCCGACTCGCTGATTCTGCTGGCCACCACGCGCGAGGAATGGCAGGGCCAGACGGTGACTGTAAAAATCGGCGATGGCCCCGTCGGGCAAGCCGCCTCTCTGCGAGTCCCGGTCGTCATCCAGAACCTGCCCGAATATCCCCGCGACATGTCGGATCAACTGGCGGTGAGCGCCCAGGCCGAGATTGCTCTACCGATTGAAATTGACGAGCGCGTGTTGGGCGTGTTGGACGTGCGGAGCCGGGGCGGGGCGGTCTTTGACGAAGCCATGCTCCCGGTCTTCAAGTCGCTGGCCGAGCAGTTGGCGTTCGCTATTCTCGAAGCACAAATTTACACCGCCGAGCGCCGCCGGGCGGAGCAACTCGCGGCTATTGCCCGGGTGTCGCACACGGTGACTTCGACGCTTGAGCTGGACGACTTGCTCGACGAAGTGCTTGACCTGGTTTCGGAGCGCGAGTACTTTGGCTATAAGCGGGCGCATATTTTTTTGGCCCGAGACGATCGGCTCATCTTCCGCGCCGGGATTGGCAAGGGCGCGGCCCGCTGGAGCGTGGAAGGGCTGGCCCACTCGCTCAACGGCCCCGGCCTGATCGCGAAGGCGGGCCGCACCGGGCAAGCCGTTTCTGTTGGCGACACAGCGCTGCACCCCGATTACCTTCCCGGCCCCGGCCTGGAAGATACGCGATCTGAAATGGCCGCGCCGATGATGATGGCCGGGCGGCTGTTGGGCGTCTTTGACGTGCAATCCGAGCACGCGGACGCTTTTACCGAGGATGATGCGCAAACCCTGCAAACTCTGGCCGACACGCTGGCGGTGGCCGTGCGTAATGCGCGGCTGTTCGAAGTCGAGCGCCGCCGTAGACGGTTGGCCGAAATTTTACGCGAAGTGTCGGCCGCGCTGACGGCGACTTTGCATCTGGATAACGTGTTCGACCTCATCCTCAGCGGGCTGGCCCGCGTGCTCGGCTACAACGCCGCTTCCATTCTGCTGGTCAACGAAGCGGGCGAGTTGGTTCTACGGGCCAGCCGGGGTGCGCCGGAAGTGATCAAAGCTCTGGGCGCGACTCTCGATGTCAGGCTGTTTCCACGCGGTGAGACCTTCCCGGCCACCGTTGACTTCAGCCACGTCGATCAGTTGGGCGACTATCATGCGCTGTTGGCCTTGCCGGAGCCGCATGTATGCCTGGGTGCGATTCTGGCCCTGCGCGGCGAGCATCTGGGCTACCTGGCAGTGGATCGGGTGGGGGCCAGCCACTTCTCGGCAGAAGAAGTTGAACTCATTACGGCCTTCGCTTCTCAGGCGGCGGTCGCCATTGAGAATGCGCGGTTGTATAACGCCCAACTCGAACAGGCCTGGATGAGCACGACGTTACTGCAAGTGGCCGAAGCCACTGCCCGCGCTCCTGAGTTGAATGAAGTGCTCAACACCATTGCCCGTTTGACCCCGCGGCTGGTGGGCGTGGAGCGGTGCGCGGTTCTGCTGCCCGAGGGCGAAGACTTCGTGCTGGCGGCTTATCACAGCGCCAACCCTGATCTGACTGAGGCTGAGGACGAGATCTTTTGCCGGTTTACGCTGGAAGAGTGGCCGCAGTTTGCCGAGATGGTTGGCAGTGGCGAGCCGGCGGTGATTGCCCCGGACGACTCGGACAACCCGATGCCCGAGGTATTGCGCGACTTGTTCGAAGGGGTGACGATCCTTCTGCCGATGCAGGCCAAGGGGCCGGTGCTGGGCGCGCTGGCGGTGGGGCAAACACCCGGCGAGAACCTCTTCACCCCTCATCGCATTCGCCTGCTCAGCGGCATTGCCAATCAAGCTTCGCTGGCCATCGAAAGCGCCGCCCTGCATCAATCACAGCAAGAAGAAGGCTGGGTGAGCACCGCCCTTCTGCAAGTGGCCGAAGCCGTGGTGCGCCAGCCGACTCTGGAAGAGGGGCTGGAGACGGTTGCCCGTTTGATCCCGATGCTGATCGGCATTGAAAAGGTCGCCATCTTTCGCCGCAATAACGAGACGGGACTGTTTCGCGCCAGCCAGGTGATGGGCCTGAGCCGCGCGGTGGCGGTGGCCTTTACCGAGTCAGAAGTCACGCCGGGCGATCTGGGAATTGACATTGCCAATGAGTCGGCCTCACCCATTTTTGAACTGACACTGCCGGCGCATCTCGCGCAAGCATTTGAGGCCCGGGTTTGTATGGCCTGGCCGCTGTGGGCGCGCGGCGAACTGTTGGGCGTGCTGGTGGTGGAGCAAGTGGTGGCGTTGGGCCGCCGCCTGAGCATTTTGAATGGTATCGCTCAGCAGTTGACGATGGCGTTGGAGAATGCGCGGCTGGCCCGCGAAGTCGCCATCCGACAACGAACGGAGCGCGAGTTGGAAGTGGCCCGCGACATCCAGGCCAGCTTCCTGCCGGAAACCAGCCCTCAGCCGCCGGGCTGGGAGGTGTGCGCCCTGTGGCAGGCCGCCCGCCAGGTGGGCGGCGATTTCTACGACTTTATCCCTCTGCCGCCAGCCGAAGGCCGCGAGCGTTGGGGCATCGCCATTGCCGACGTGGCCGATAAAGGGGTCCCCGCCGCATTGTACATGGCCCTCTCGCGAACGTTACTGCGAACGGTGGCGATTAGCCGAATCTTCCCTGCCGCCACTCTCACTCGCCTGAATCAGTTGATTATGGCCGATGCGCGCTCGGAGCAGTTTGTCACCGTTTTCTACGGGATGTGGGAGCCAGACAGCGGACGGTTTGTGTATGCCACCGGCGGCCACAACCCGCCGATCTGGGTGAAGGGCGGCGACGGCGCCCGGACACTGCCGGGGCGGGGGGCGGCGGTGGGCGTCTTCCCCGACATTGAATATCAGGAGCAGGAGATTACACTACAACCGGGCGATTCGCTTTTCTTGTACACCGACGGCCTGATTGATGCCATCAACGCCGAGAAAAATGAGTTTGGCCTGCGCCGGGTGCTCGAAGTAGTCAATCAAACCCGGCGCGAGTCGGCGCAGACGATGTTGCAAGTGATGGATTTGACGGTGCAGGATCACGTGGGCGCGATGGAAGCGTTCGACGATTTGACGATGGTGGTGATCAGGCGGGTAGGGTGAGGGGGGATAGTACATGGCGAATGATGACCTGCCGCCCGCCCGTCCCGCCCACACCGTAAAATTTTCGGCGCCCGCGCGCCTGGCGGATGATCTCCGGCGGCCCCGTCTGCTCGACTTTCTTCACGAGAACATCCATTGTAAAGTGATCTTGATTGCCGCCGCCGCCGGTTATGGCAAAAGCTCGTTGTTGGCCGATTTCGCTCACGACGTGGATTTTCCGGTAGCCTGGATCCGTCTCGACGAGTTTGATCGCGACCTGGCCACGTTGAGCGCCAATCTGGTCACTGCTTTGCGTCAGGTGTTTCCGGCGTTTCGCTCGGCGCTCCCCGCCCTGGCCGCCGAGGCCAGGGCAAACCCGGACGTGCTCGCCTCTGCCCTGGCCAATGAAATTGAAGGCGCTATAGATGAATACTTCGTGCTGGCGCTGGACGACTTTCACCTGCTTGAAGAGTCGGCAGTGGCGGTGCGCTTCTTCGATATGCTTCTGGCAAACTTGCCGGAGCAAGCTCACCTGCTGATCGCCGGGCGCACCATCCCGCCATTGCAGATTGCGCCTTTAGCCGCCCGTCAGCAAATTGCCGGGTTGAGCGAGGAGCATTTGCGCTTCACCCCGGCTGAAGCCCGGGCGCTGATTGAATTGCGCAACCGGGTTGCCTTGCCGGAGGCCGATGCTGAAAAACTGGTAGCGGACACCGAAGGCTGGATCACCGGCATTCTGTTGACGACCCACCTCATGTGGCGGGGACTGATGGCGAGCTTAATTCAAGCCCGCCATTCTCAGCGACCGCTTTACGAGTATCTGGCCGCCGAAGTGCTCGACCACCAGCCGGAGCGGCTCCGGCAGTTTTTGTTGGAGTCATCCATTCTGCCCGAAATGGAGCCGGCGGTGTGCGACGCGGTGCTTGGCCGGTCGGATAGCGCTGAACTTCTCCAGCAGGCCGAAGCCCGCCGGCTGTTTATCAACGCCGTTGGCGAAGAATTTCGCGCCTATCAATATCACCCTCTGTTTCGTGAATTTCTCGCGGAGAGACTCGGCGCTCAGAATTCGGTTCGCATGAAAGCCTTGCAGGCCCGGGCCGCAGAATGGTACGCGGCCAACGACATGGCCGAGGCGGCGGTGACGTTTTACGTGCTGGCGGGGCAACTGGCCCAGGCCGCCGAATTAGCCGAAGCCAATGCCGATGCCATGTTTACCTCTGGGCGGCACGCCACATTGCGGCGCTGGGCCGATCAATTGGCGCCCGTGGCCCGAACCGCGCCAAAGCTTCACTTGTTCCTCTCAATTGCCGAGGGGGATGCCGGGCAATTAACCGCCGCCGAGAAGGCGCTCGAACTTGCCGCGGCCGGTTTCACGCGTCGTGATGATGAATTTGGCAGTGTCAGAGTGCAAACTCAGCGTAGCCTGCTCTTATATCGGCGCGGCGAATTCGCGCAGTCGCTTGCCATCGCTCAAACTGCGGCAACTCAGGCTCATGCGCTGGGGCGGGTGGCTTTAGAAGCGTTGGCGTTCCGGTATGCCGGGCTATGCCAGTTTGCGCTGGGGCAACTCGCGCTGGCTGAGGACTCTTTGCAACAGGTGACAAGAATGCTACAGCCGTCACAGAACCGATATGATATCGCTATGTCACTTAGCGATCTGGCTCTGGTGTTGCGTGCCCGAGGTGAAACTGCGCGCGCGGCGCGCGCTCAACAGCAGGCGCTGACCATCTGGCGCGAACTCTCTGCGCCCGGGCCGCTCGGCTTGGCGCTGAACAACGTCGGCTGGGACTTGCATATGCTCGGCCAGTATGAAGCCGCGTTGGCTACTTACCGAGAAGCGCTCAATTGGGCCAAGCGTGCTGGAAGCATTCGCTTAGAAGCTCTGATTCTCGCCGGACAAGCGGACGTATTTGTGGATTTGGGGAGTCCCTCAATGGCCGCAGACCTCTACCGCCAGGCAATGCCCAAGGCTGAACAAGCCGAGGATTGGGCCATCATGGCTTACCTCTGTCGTGGGATGTCCCGCCTGGATCGTCTATCAGGTAATTATGTCAGCGCGCTCGAATGGTTGCGGCGCGCCTCGTTAGCTTCCGGGCGAGGCAAGGCCGAGGCGGCGCTGGCGAATCCGGATAGTCTGCGCGGCATCATCCTTGTCGAAATGGGCCACTTGCAGGATGGGCGAAAGGTTTTGGAGCAACTATGCCTCGAATTAGAACACTCGGGCCAGCCAGTGGATTTAGCGCAAACGCTCCTCTTTCGAGCCTGTGCGGAATATCGCACTGGCGATGTGGAAGCTTCTGCCATCTCACTAGCTCAGGCGTTTGTCGTTGCCGAACGGGTTGGATATGATCAAATGTTGGTGAGCGAAGTGCTCTCTGCCCGTGATGTATTGGATGCGTTGTCCGATCGACCAGGCATTGGCCCCCGAATTGCCAGCCTGTTATCACGCGCTCAAACCATCAGTTTCTTGCGGACACAGTTGGGCCTCTCCGACGGAAGCATCTCGTCTGCGCCGCCGCGAATAGCAACTCTCCAGGTTCGCGCCCTGGGCCAGAGCCGGGTGTTGAAAGATCGTGTAGAGATCACGCGGACTGACTGGACCTCGCAACGAATCCGCGAGTTATTTTTCTTCCTGATCGATCGTGCTCCAATCTCCCGTGACCGGGTCCTGGAGACTTTCTGGCCTGATAAACTGTTGACCCGGGCGGCAAACAACCTTTACCAAATCCTGTTTCGTTTGCGGCGTATCTTCGGTTACTCTGTTCTTGTCTTGGAAGACCAGGAATGCCGCCTGGCGGCTGATTTGAGCATGGATTACGACGTGGCGCGCTTTGAGGCCGAAGCTCGTCAGGCGCTGGCGCTGGCGCCAAGTAATTTGCGCCGGGTAGGCGCGCTGGCTTCTGCTGCCAAACTATATACTGGCGATTATCTAGCAGACTTGCCAGTGGATTGGGCCCTGGAACGCCGCCGGGAGCTTGCAGACCTATACGTTAGCGTGCTAATGGCTTATTCGGATGAATTGATGGGCCTGACCCGTTATGTTGAGGCGCGGGATATACTAACAAAGGCGTTGGCCGTAGATCCGTTGCGAGACGAACTCCACGAACGGATGCTGGTCTGCTTGGGCGGGCTTGGCCGCCGCCACGCGGTTGTGGACTACTACCGCCACTACCGGGAAACCCTGCGAACGGAATTGGGGCTTGATCCTCCCCCAGAAATGCGGGCGCTTTATGCCAGGCTGATTGGCTAAATGGGCAGGCTATCGAGTTGAGCCTGCCCGTTATGTTTAGTAAGGGATTCACTAAGGTGAAAAGGGTAAAGTGGGGCAACTTCTAAACCTGAGGAGACGTTCCATGTCATATTCACTACAACTCGATGAGCCGCCTGGCAGTGGCGGCGGCGGTACCGGCAAGTAATTGCTTCTCTGCCGACTGTAACATTACAACTGAAAACAAAAAGGAGTTCTTGCCTTTGCCGTTTGCCAATCGGCTGAGGCAAGGAAAGGTATTGCTATGTCTGTTCGCGGTCTACAAAAAATCGTTGGGAAGGCTGTCATTAGCGACCATTTTCGAGATGGGCTTCTGGGTGAGCGCCGCGCCGAACTGATCGGCGGCTTTGACCTTGAGCCGGATGAACTTGACAAGGTGATGGCGATCCGGGTTGAAACGTTAGCGGAATTTGCCGGCGCAATCGAGGAAATTGTCGGGCCCCGTCACGATTCTTCCATCTTCGGCCACGTAACGGAAGGCCGCTACCGGCGATTCGGCCTATCAGTTGCCGAGCTTTCTGCGCACGAATAGCCGGCCTGAGATGGCCCTGCCCTCGTTAGAGTTTCTGTGCGACTCCCTCGTCGCTATCTTGCTCGACTACTACGGCATTGACCAGCCCCCGGTTCCAATCCGGGATATTTTGCGTTCTCCGCCGCCCGACCTGACTGGCGACCTGAGCCTGGTAGAAGGCTTGCCCTTCAACGACGCGCTCTGGATACGCCTGCCTAACGGCCAGGGCAAGGTGTTTGCCAACCTCGATATCTCGGAACCCGAGCGGCGCTATGCGATGGCGCGCTCGCTTTTTACCGGCTTGTGTTACACCAAAGGCGGGCGGGCGGCGGGCCTGCCTTACGCCCCGAACGATAACTTAAACGCCCAGGCCGCCTTCTTCGCCCGCCGCTTGCTGATGCCGGACAATTTACTCCCCCCAGATTGGCAGGCCATGCCGCCTGACGAACTCGCCGCCCTCTTCGCCGTGCCGGAGTGGCTTGTGGAAGATCGCCTGCAGGAACTTGTCGCCGGGTAATCCAGTTTTATTTCAGTTCAATACTCTCGCGGCCTGAACACTTGCCGCGCTCGCGCCGTCCTCCTCGTCGAAGGTCTTTGGGTTGCAGGCATGCAACTGCCTCCCTCTTGCATAACTCAATTAAGGCACCCTTCTTGCAAGCTGTATCTATGCCTTGCCCGCCTCGCCCGCCTGTGATAGTATTTCGTTCAAGATGCGGGTGTAGTTCAGTGGTAGAACGCTTGCCTTCCAAGCAAGATATCGTGGGTTCGAATCCCATCACCCGCTCTCTTTCCGGGCCCGTAGCTCAATGGCAGAGCACCGCTCTCATAAAGCGTCCGTTGTGGGTTCGACTCCCGCCGGGCCCACCACAGCCTCCAACGTCCAACTGCCGATCCCACTCATCAGCGAGAAAACATCATGAAACGAACACTTTTGTTGTTAGCTATCCTGACTCTCGTGTTGTCGATCTTTCCGGTTCAGCCGACGGCGGCTCAGGGAACCACCTACACCGTCCAGCCGGGGGACAACCTGTACCGCATCGCCATCAAGTTCAACACCACCGTGGCGGCCATCCAGGCCGCCAACGGCCTGACCACGACGACGATTCGTGTTGGACAGGTGCTCATTATTCCGGGCGGAGCAAGCGGTTCCTCTCCCGCGCCGACGGCCAAACCGGGGGCGACCACCGCGCCGGGCACGAACCCCGGCACATACACTGTCCGGCCGGGCGATAACCTGTTTCGCATCGCCCTCAAGTTCGGCACCACCGTGGCGGCCATTCAGGCGGCGAACGGCTTGACCTCGGTCACCATTAGAGTCGGGCAGGTGTTGAAGATACCGGGCGGGACCAGCGGCTCCGCGCCGGCGCCCACCACAGCCGCCGGGGCCACACCCGTTCCCGCCACTGCCAGCAACCCCGGCACTTACACTGTCCGGCCCGGCGATAATCTGTTTCGCATCGCACTCCGATTCGGGACGACGGTAGCCGCTATTCAAGCGGCGAACGGCTTGACCTCGGCCATCATTAGAGTCGGGCAGGTGTTGAAGATACCGGGCGGAGCGAGCGGCTCCGGCCCCGCGCCGACGGCGACGAAATCGGCGGCCACCACCGCCCCGGGGGCCACCTCCACCCCTAAACCGGCGGCTACATCTGCGGGCACGCCCGGCGGCTTTGAGCTTGGCGGGCAAGTGGCCGGGTTCTCCGACAATGCCGCCAACAAGATGAAATTTTCCGGGCTGAAGTGGGTGAAGCGGCAAGTGCGCTGGAAGCCTGGCGATTCGGCCAGCGCCCACTTTGGCTTGATCAGCGATGCTCACAACAGAGGTTTCAAGATTCTTTTGAGTGTATTGGGCGAGCCAGGCGATACCACATCCGACAAGTTCCCGGCTTATGCCGCGTTTGTCGGCGAACTGGCGGGGGCGGGGGCAGATGCCATCGAAGCCTGGAATGAGATGAACATTGATCGCGAGTGGAAGAGCGGATCAATTAGCCCCTCGAACTATGTGCCCATGCTCCAGCAAGCGTACAACGCGATCAAATCCAAGAATGCTGGCACACTGGTCATCTCCGGCGCTCCGGCGCCCACCGGTTTCTTCGGCGGCTGTGGCGGCGGCGGTTGTGACGACAAGCCTTACATCGAAGGGCTGGTGGCGGCGGGCGGCCTCAATTACATGGACTGCCTCGGCATCCACTACAATGAGGGCCTGATGCCGCCCACCCAGTCGAGCGGCGACCCACGTGGCAGTTCCGACCACTACACGCGCTACTACCAGACGATGGTGGACACGTACTACAACGCCGCCGGAGGCCGCAAGAAGCTGTGCTTCACCGAGTTGGGCTACCTCTCCGGCCAGGAATGGGGGACGTTGCCTGCCGGCTTCATGTGGAAGCCGCCCTACAACCTGACTGTTGCCGAGCACGCCCAGTATCTTGGCGAAGCCGCCCGCCTCTCGCGCGATCAGGGCAAGGTGCGGTTGATGATCGTCTTCAACGTGGACTTGAACACCTTTGGCTCTGACCCGCAGGCCGGCTACGCCATGATCCGGCCCGATGGCAGTTGCCCGGCCTGCGACACATTGCGCGCCGTGACTGGCGGCGGATAGTTTAGAACCGCAAGACCATCAGCGGGGTTGAGGTTTCTCGACCCCGCTTTTATTTAGCGGTGTGGTATGCTTGGAGGCGCCTCCTTGAGTTGTTCTATGCGCGCCCTCCAGCTCTCAACTCCTCACTCACCGCTCAATCTCGCCGAGATACCTCTCCCAACTCTAGCGCCTCACTCCAACTCCGCCCTCCTCCGCGTCCGCGCTTGCGGCGTGTGCCACACCGACTTGCATATTGTCGAAGGCGACCTGCCGCCAAGGAAGTTGCCGATCACGCCCGGACACCAGGTGGTCGCCACCGTTGAACAGGTTGGTTCCAGGGTCATCGCCCCTTCGACTTCGCTCAGGGCAGGCTTTGCAATGGGCGACCGGGTCGGCGTCCCCTGGCTTCATACGACGTGCGGCGCGTGTGAGTTCTGCAAACGCGGCCAGGAGAACTTGTGCGACAATGCCCGCTTCACTGGCTGGGATGTGGACGGCGGTTACGCCGACTACATGCTGGCCGACGAGAACGCCCTTGTGCCAATCCCCCTCACTTTTTCAGACGTTGAAGCCGCGCCGTTGCTGTGCGCGGGCATCGTCGGCTACCGTTCCCTGGTCAAATCAGATCTACAGCCGGGAGAGCGGTTGGGGATATTTGGGTTCGGCGCGAGCGGACACATTACACTGCAAGTAGCGCGTCACTGGGGCTGCCCGGTTTCGGTGTTCACTCGCAGTGAAGCGCACCGGGCGCTGGCGCGGTCGTTGGGGGCCGAGTGGGCCGGTCCGGCTGAGGAGAGTCCTCCGCATTTGCTGGATCGGGCGATCATCTTTGCGCCTGCCGGTTGGCTCGTTCCATTGGCCCTCGGCCATCTCCGCAAAGGCGGCACCCTGGCGATCAATGCTATTCACACCAGCCCCATTCCGGAGATGAAATACAGCCTTGTGTATTGGGAGAAGACCATTCGCAGCGTGGCTAACGCCACCCACCGGGATGCGGTAGAATTCATGCAATTGGCGGCGCAAATTCCAATCAAAACTGAAGCGATCACATTTCCATTGGAAGCGGCGAATGAGGTGCTGGCGAAGTTGAAGCGGGGGGAGATCAACGGGGCGGCGGTTCTTACAATTGGCAATAACCAATAACCGATAACCAATTGCCGGCGACCACTCTTTGAGGTGACCAATGACTAATTCTCTTTCAGCAATCAAAATACTTTTCAATTACAATGGTTGGGCCAATGCCGGAATGTTGACGGCTTGCGAGTCGTTGACTATCGAGCAGTGGGATCGAGACCTCGGCTACTCGTGGGGCAATGTGCATAGCTTGCTCACTCACATGTTCGCCGCCGAAACGGTGTGGCTGGCCCGCTGGCAGGGCACGTCGCCCAAAGCTTTGCGGCAGGCGGCAGACTTCCCCACCTATCGCGACTTGCGGCGGGCCTGGGAGCGGCTGGCGGCGGAGATGAACTTATTCATCGAGTCATGTGATGAGAAGGAACTTAAGCAGGATATCACTTACACTAACACCAAAGGCGAATCGCGCACCTTCCCGCTCGGCCACCTCATGCTGCACCTGGCGAATCACAGCACCCACCATCGCGGCGAGTTGGCGGCGATGCTGGCGACGCTGGGTGTTCCGCATCCCGAAGACGACTTGCTGTGGTATTTGCGGGAGTTGAAAGAGGGCAAATGACAACCGATTTTCTTTCTCTCGCCAAAACGCTTGAGCCGGAGATGATCGCCCGGCGGCGGGATTTTCACCGCCACCCGGAGTTAGGCTTTCAGGAAGTACGCACGGCCGGCATCGTCGCCAGTGAATTGAATCAGCTTGGGTTGGAAGTAAGAACCGGCGTCGGGCGCACGGGCGTGGTGGGCCTGCTGGAAGGCGACAAGCCCGGCCCGACCATTCTCTTGCGTTTCGACATGGACGCTTTGCCGATCACCGAGGCCAACAAGACCGATTACGTTTCGCACATGCCGGGCGTGATGCACGCTTGCGGCCACGACGGCCACACGGCCATCGGCCTGGCGGTGGCCAAGATGCTCATGCCGCTTCGCTCACAAATGGCGGGCACGCTCAAGTTTGTCTTTCAGCCTGCCGAAGAAGGGTTGGGCGGGGCGGCAGCCATGGTTCAGGATGGCGTGATGGAAAGCCCCGCGCCCGAACGTTCGCTGGCCTTGCACATTTGGAACGACAAGCCGTTCGGTTGGGCCGCCGCTACCGACGGCCCGTGCATGGCGGCCTCGGAGCGATTCACCATTACCTTGCAAGGCAAGGGCGGCCACGGCGCCTCTCCCTATCAAACCAAAGACCCGGTGACGGCCTCGGCCCAAATCATCACCGCCCTGCAAACCATCGTCTCGCGCAACGTCAACGCGCTGGAGAGCGCCGTCATCTCGGTGACGATGGTGGAGGCGGGCGAAGCCTTTAACATCATCCCCGACTCAGCAGTTCTGCGCGGCACGATTCGTACTTTCAAGCCACAAGTACGCGAACTGGTTCTGCGGCGCGTCCGCGAAATTGCGGAAGGAGTCGGGCGCGCATTTGAATGTGGACCGGCGGTGGAGTTCTTCACCATCGCGCCCGCCGTCGTCAACGACTCGAAGATGAGCGCGGAGGTGCGTGAGCTGGCAGAGGTTTTGCCCGGTGTGACTCAGGTGTCTGCCGATGAGCGGACGATGGGATCGGAAGACATGGCCTTCATGATGAACACCGTGCCGGGTTGCTACTTCTTCGTCGGTTCAGCCGACTCGGCTAAAGGGTTGGACTTTCCTCACCACCATCCACGTTTCGACTTCGACGAGCGCGTGCTAGTTCAAAGCGCGGCTCTCATGGCCCAGGCGGCGGCAAAGTATGTGCTGAAATAGAGCTGATTCACCGCAAAGGCGCAAAGAGCGCAAAGGAAATGAACACTCGAAAGCGGCAAGCACTCTGAGCGGAGGGGCACGGCGTTGTTTCGTGCCCCGCAGTCGAAGCATGTCCTGAGCTTGCCGAAGGGAGTGCGGCGGTCGCGCGGGGGGCCGCGCGCTTCGCGTCGACTGCGGCGAGAACAACACTCGCCTCCGCTCAGGACGCTTTCTACTCCCCTTTTACTTATTAGAGGATAGCGAGCGTTGGCAGGGACGGCTCGCCGTTGAAGGGCAGGAGCCAGAGTTCCGGGTCGCCCTGGGTGTTGATGGCGAAGTAGATTTCGCGAAGTTTGTCGCGGCGGTCGGCTTCGATGGTGATGACGACGAACTCGGCGGCGGAGATGGCGTCCTCGGGGGGCAGGGTGCAGTCGGCCAGAGCGCCGGCGGCGAGGCCGGTGGTGAGAGCCGGTTGGGCTTTGGTCAGGTCAGCGCCCAGCTTTTCCATTTCCTCCAGAGAAGCAGTGAAGGCCGGGATGTAGAAGCGGCGCGGCTCCCTCCACAACTTGTCAGGTTGATCGTTGCCGCCATAGGTTTGCCGGGAGCTGACGTTGACGACGGCGGTGAACACCCAGAACGGAAGCCACTTGAGTTGAGCCTGGCCGGGGCGGCTCACACACCAGTGAACGGGCAGGGGGGCGAGTCCGGTGGGGGCCAGAAGATTTCCCTGTCCACATTGCGGGCACGTCCAGGCCACCTCCTCTTCGTTCGCCTGAATCATCGTCTCGCACTTCACGCACTTGAGCGGCGCGAGTTCAACCGTCATTTGCCTCTCTCCTTGTGCTCGATCTCTTCGCCATAACGGAAGAGCCTGAAGCCGCCAGCGATGAGGCCGCCGCCGACGACGAACGGAATCGCCAGCAGGGCGATCACGCCCTCGTCGGGGTCGTCCATGTTGGCGATGAGAGTGAGGGCCAGCGCCAGCCCGTCCACCAAAACGAACGAGCCGAGGGCCGTGCCGCCCATGAGCATGAGGGCGCGGAAGAAGATGTTGCCCGGCGCTTTGCCAAACAGCACGCGCCCCGAACTGCCATCCACCACCACCTGATAATTGCGGTTGCGGTAAGCGTAGCGCGCCACCCACAACGGGTAGTAGACGATGCTGAAGGCCTCGCGCAGGTTGCGAAGCCAGGCTTGCGAGATTTCGGTGAGGCTGGCTTTGGCTTTGCCGCGTTCGAACCAGGTGTGCCTTGCTCTGGTTTGAGCGTCACTGACTGAACCGCTGGGTTCAAAGACCATGCCTTCACGGTGCAGGGCGTCAGAGTCGTAGGCGGCAAATTTTTTGCCAACAGTGGACACACTCTCCACTCCGAATTCACCCACGTCGCCCGCCGCGCCCGTCCACTCCATCGGTTCCATGATTTGCACTTCGCGCGGCTCTTTGTGTCTGTGTTTGCCCGACCCGACCTCTTTGCGGCCAAAGATCCAGCCGGCCACTTTAGCCTGCGCCCGCCAGTACGGAATGTAAGCCAGGAACAGTTCGGTGATTTTGGCTTTTTGACTCAAATCCATAGCGCGGTTGAAGCCGCTCCAGAATCCGCGTACGGCTTTGGCCGCCGCGTCCCGGTCAACGATTCGCGCGACTTGATAGCGGGCCACGCCGCGCTCACCTTTGACGTAGGAGCAATTATGGCAGTAGGGGCAGTTGACGATGCGCTGGCCTTCGCGCACCGCGAGCGTGCCGGAGCAGATAGGGCAGGAGAGGCCGGTGATAACGTCAGTCATATTGGTCGGGGCTCAAGGCGCTTTATTTGCCAGCGCTTCAATCCAAGTCAGATGCTCTGTGAAATGATTTGCCGTATTGCCGTCAATCAAGTCAATGGCGGGTGGGCCATCTCCATCGCCAGGTTCATCCGGTAAATAGTGGCGATATGGCTTTTGCAGGTCATGGTCGGTCAGCGGTTGCAACAACTTCAACAACTGTCCGTGCGTATCATGAAACTGCGCTAACGCCTCGGCCAGCGAGAGATTTTTGTGCTGGTCATAGATAGCGGCATTGATTTCGTCATCTGTGCCTTTCAAATAAAGCGCTTCATCCACGCCGAGGCCGTCGTGGCGCGGTTTCCCTTGCAGGAAGAACACCATGGAACGCTCCCAATGCGTCAGGTGAATAATGTGATCCTTGGCTGTCCATCCTTGCGCGTCTCTGGGAATGGTCAATTGTGCTTCCGTCAGACGATCTAGCGCCGCGTTGAGGGCAGTCCAGGTGCGCTCTATATCTGCAAGTAATTCTGCCTTTGTTGTAGCTCGTCGTTCAGACATTGTTGCCTCCGAATTTGGTCAGTGCGGCCTTCGAGTGCCGGTTGGTCAAACTTTCGCCGAGACCCAGGCCGCTAAAGCAAAAACAGGGATGGCGAACAGGCCAGCCGCACACAGGTAAGCCAGCAAGCCCCCAAGCACGCCTGCTTCTTCGCCCGCAAAGTAGCCAATGATAGGAAAGGTGCTGATGCACAAGAAGCCGCCCAGGGCAACGGCGGCGACGATGTAGTAGGGCGCTTCGGCTTTGGCCGGGAAGAGGTTGGCGAACACTTTGCCCGATGCGCCTTCGACCATGGCCGTGTAAGTCTTGCCGCCGAACTGATACTTGAAGACGTAGACCGGCAAATGCACCAGCGCCGCTTCGGAAATTTCGTTTTGCTCGATGCCGCGCGCCGCCAGCCAGTTCAACATGGCCGGGAAGGGCACATTGGGTTCGACGGCGTCTTTGTCCAGCGCGTTGTCGTACTTTTTGAGATCGCCCGCCGGGATGTTCAACGACTTGATCTCGCTGATGGAAATAGCCGCCGCCGGTTCGATGAAGACCTGCTCCCTGCTCCCGGTCTGCACGTCGCTCCCTTTGACGTACCACAGCGGAAAATACTGAAAGATAGACGACGTGACTTGCGCCTTGCGATCCAAATCTTTCACCGTCTGGTTGCCCGCCATCCAGCGGCGCAGGTTGGCCGCCGCCGCTTCGGGGGTCACCGTGCAGGCCACCGACCAGTGAAAGACGACTTTGGATTTATCGAGATAGACCGCCGAGCCGCAATAGGGGCAGGTGAGGAAGAGCTGGCCTTCGTCGGCGTGGAGCGTACCGCCGCATTGGGCGCATTGGAGTTCGGGAGGAGCGGGCTGGGTCATAACCGTGATTATAGTTGAAGTATGGAGACTCGACCGGTGTTGCCATCCACCCGCACCCGCTGGCCGGTCTTGAGTCGAGTGGTGGCCTCGTGGACGCCGACGACGGCGGGGATGCCGTATTCGCGGGCGACCACCGAGCCGTGGGTCATCATTCCGCCGACTTCCATCACCAAACCGCCCGCCGCGAGGAAGAGCGGCGTCCAGGCCGGATCGGTGCCGGGGCAAACCAGAATTTCGCCAGGCGCTAACTGCGCGCTGTGTGGATCGAACACCACCTGCACCACGCCCTCGACCACGCCGGGCGAAACGGCGCTGCCGACAAGAACATCCTCGCCAGCCGGGGCAGTGGAGTCGGTCAGCCCTTCGTAAATCGCCCGGCCATCGCTCAGCAGTAAACGCGGAACCTGTTTGCGTAACTTCTCGCGTTGATAAACGGCCCGCCGCTCGGCAATCAAAACTTTCCAGTCACGTGAGACGCCCTGCGCGAATTCTTCAAGCTCTGGGAGGCGCAAGAAGACTAGATCATCCGGTTGAGTCAGCAGGCCAGCTTCGACAAATTCGCGGCCACTGTCCAGCAAACCCGCGCGCAGAAAACCCATCATGCGGATGATGAAGAACTTGGGGCTTTCACGCAAGCCCATCAGCGATCGCATCCGATGGCCGAAGAAATGGACCAGCTTGGCCTTCAACCAACCATTGCGAGTTGCGGCGCTTTCCGCCCGGGCCAGGGCTTCCAACCCCACGCCCTCGCCACGCTTGAACACGGCATCCGGGGCCTGGCTCTCGTCTTCGATACGCAAATAACTTTGGAGAACCTGCATGAGCGGCGTCGGGTCTTCGCGCCAGCGCGGGCGGCCAAGGTCAATTTCGGCGATGCCACGCATCCCGTAACGCTCAAGGAATTTGGCGACGGCGTTCTGGGTTGGGGCAGGCAGGTGGCCGCTCGAGTAGTCGGCGGCCAATTGGGCGGCGGTTGCCGCTTGAAAGTGAGGTCTTCCGGCCGGATCGGATCGAATCGCCCGGGCCGTCTCCCACAGGGACAAGTCCATCTCGGTGGTGACGTTGTGAGGCAGACCGCGAGTGGCTTCCAACACCAAACGCGCCGGGTCGCCGCCGATGCCTTCGGGCGGCAGGTGCTTGAGCAGCTGCGTGAAAATGTTGAACGAGGCCATCCCGGCCACCAGGCCGGTGATCAAGGTGGGGATGGCTTTCGGGAAGGCGTGAGACAGTTCGCGTAGCAGAGCGACTCGCCGGGCAAGCTTGGTCTGCCGATCGCCCTCAACCGCACACCGGGCCTGTACCTGAGCCAGGTATTGTTCAGTTTCACGGATGGCTCCCACCCGGCGGCTATCGGGATCGATCAGATAACGCACGATACGAATCCAAATTGGGAAGAGGCGGGGAGCCAGATGGACAATTGTGGACGGTCGGAATCCATCGCCGGTGGGGGCGAGTCTCGGATCAGCTACCAAAGTTTCCAACGCCTGGCCGACGCTGGGTTCGACAAGGCGCAGTGCCCCACGCGCTGCTCTGCGCCCTAGACCGTTGCGGATGACGGGCGTGACATCTATCCATAGCCGCTCCCCGGCCAGCCGAAAGACACCCTGGGTGTCATAGTTCAGTTGGTAGCCTAGCAAGCCGCCGACACCGGAGACGGCGAAGCGGATGGCATCCTGGCCGAGCGGCGTCATCGGGTCGAGCATGCCCTGCACCGCGCCGAAGGAGAACATGACGTGCAGTGGGTCGGCGGCCAGTCCTTTGGGCAGGGGGTAAAGTGAAGTGATGGGCCGCGATTGCAGAAGATGGAATCGGCCATCGGCCTGCGCCCATTCGATGTCTTGCGGCGAGCCGTAGTGATCGGCGACGCGGGCGGCGAGTTTGGCGAGTTCGACGATTTGCGGGTCGGACAGGGTTTGCTGTCCCGCGCCGTCACGAGCCACTTGCTCAACGCCGCCGCCGGAACGGGGCAGGATGGTCAGCGCTTTTGCGCCCAACGCGCGTTCGGTGATCTGCCAGGTGTTTCGATTGACGACGTAGCGATCCGGTTCAACCTGGCCGGAGACGATGGCTTCGCCGAGGCCGAAACTGGCATCCATCACGATCTCGTCGCGGCGGCCGGTGAGCGGGTTGGCGGTGAAGATCACGCCGGATGAGTCGGAAGGGATGAGTTTCTGCACGACGACAGCCAGGGCTACATCGTCCGGCGGAATGTGGTTGCGGGCGCGGTAGCCCAGGGCGCGCGCCGTCCACAGACTGCCCCAACATTTTTTCACGGCCTCGCGCACCGCTTCCTCGCCGATGATGTTGAGATAGGTGTCCTGCTGACCGGCGAAGGAGAGACCGGGCAAGTCTTCGGCGGTGGCCGAGGAGCGGACGGCGACGGGGGCGAGATCGGGCGGGGGTGTGGGAGTGTGGGAGAGAGCGCGATAAGCGGTGACGATGTCGGCGGCGATTTCTTGCGGCAGTTGGCCTTGCTCAAACAGCGCCCGAATCTCAGTCGAGGCCGCTTCGAGTGCGCGCGGGTCGTCGGGCGTGACTGTGTTTGCCAGGGCGAGGATGCGCGATTGAATTTGATTGGCGGCCACGAAGGTGCGATAGGCCTCGGTGGTCACCAAGAAACCCGGCGGCACCCACTCCCCGAAACCGGCGCGGCTCAATTCGGCCAGGTTTGCGCCTTTGCCGCCCGCGCGAGCCAGGGTTGCGTCTGGTGAGGAGAAGGGGAGGGTGAAGGTGGGCATGGGGAAATTATAGGTGGAAAGCGGGAGGGTGGGAAATGGAAGTGGGAGTAGAATTAGGCAACGTTTCCTCCGAGTTTAAATCAACTCTGGAGTCTGCGTTTGCAGGACAGAATAACCTTTTTAATATGACTAAGTTTGCTGATTGGATAGCAGAGCAAACCGGGTATCAGGCGAACATTTTCTCCTGTTCATTCAACCAAAACAACAAAAATGCAATAGTTAGAGGATACTATGACAGTCACTAAATGGGATTCTCCCGATGTTTATCCGGCGTACTATTTGCAAACTATGTTTCGCGGAACGCCATCAGAATTTAAAGCAGCAATAGAGTACATTGCGAGGGATTGGGTAGAACATGATCCGCCTCTTGCCCTTGATCGTGTCGAGAGTCCCAATGGTTCAGCAGTGACCGCTATCGTCAAAAACTACCACCCTCCTCATGAAGATTTTGGGATTACCATGTATGCTTCTCTTGCGCCACTCGGTCAATCATTTTTGGATGTGACAGTGAAGGTTGATTCGCGTGCTCAAAGCGTTTGGAGAGAAATACGAGAAAAAATGAGGGAGCAAGGCTGGACCGATGCACAACCGGATGATATAAAGCGGATAATTTTTGAATGGGTCATGCCCTTGCCGATTGATGTTTTGGATGGGGCTGTACAAAAATACCTACCCTCGTGGTTTAAAGTCACTTCTGAGTCAGTATCCTTGGGGAGTAAGGTCTACAGATTGTTCAGCCGGGATCTGGGCAGCTTTGGGGAGATTTTAGTGCGGAAACGCGGAGAGAACGAAAGCGAGTGGGTAGTTTATCTTTGGTATGCTCCGCCTCTAAGGCCAAATCGGGAAGAGCTAAACCAAAAACGAGAGTCCAATCTTATGCAAATTATAGAATTGCTCAAGAACCGACTGGCAGATGATGAAAGCACTTCAGAATCCCTACACAAATTTATGGCAAGAAGTGAAAACAACAGTTCAATTACTGTTGACAACGGTGACGTTACATTGCGTGACAAAATCACGGCAGGTGGCCACTACATTCGTGCCGAAGCAGGAGCAACAGTAATCATTAATGACAACTCTTCCCAATCAAAAGATCCATCTTCATGAGTCCTCCTCACCTCATTTCCGCCCTCAAATCCAAGTTGCAGATAATTGATGTAAACTCGCTGTGATATGAGTCTGCCTTCTCTTCCGCTGAATCAAATTTTACAAGGCGATTGCGTCTCCCTCCTCAACACTTTGCCCGAAAACTCGGTTGACCTGATCTTCGCCGACCCGCCCTACAACCTGCAACTGCAACAGGAGTTGTGGCGGCCCAACATGACCAAGGTGGATGCGGTAGACGACGAGTGGGATCGGTTTAGCAGTTTTGAAGAGTACGACAAGTTCACGCGAGAGTGGTTGGCGGCGTGCAAACGGGTCTTGAAGGATAGCGGCACAATTTGGGTGATCGGCACTTATCACAACATTTTTCGTGTTGGAGTAATCCTGCAAGACCTTAACTATTGGATACTCAATTCGATCGTGTGGGCCAAAACAAATCCAATGCCGAATTTCAGAGGCGTTCGATTTACAAACGCTCACGAAGAGTTAATCTGGGCGCAGAAGAAACAGGGCGCAAAATATACCTTCAACTACCAGGCGATGAAGTCGCTGAACGACGGCTTGCAGATGCGAAGCGATTGGGAGATTCCAATTTGCTCCGGCAAAGAACGGTTGAAGTCCGCAGGCGGCGAGAAGGCGCACTCCACCCAGAAGCCGGAAGCCCTGTTGTATCGCGTCATCTTGTCAAGTTCCAATCCGGGCGATGTGGTGCTGGATCCATTCTTCGGCAGTGGCACGACCGGGGCGGTGGCCAAAAAGCTGGGCCGCCACTGGATCGGCATCGAGCGCGACGAAACGTACATCAAGCTAGCCAAAGAGCGCATTGACTCCATCCAGCAACCGTTGTTCACTGATGAAGCGTTCGCGGTGCAGGGCAAGCGCGCCCAGCCGCGAATCCCATTTGGGACACTGCTGGAGCGCGGCCTACTCAAACCGGGCCAGCAACTTTATTTCGGCAAAAAGGGTAGTGTCAAAGCCACGGTGCTGGCAAACGGCCAACTCAAATGGGGCCGCATCACCGGCTCCATCCACGAAGTGGGGCGGGCGATTCAAAATACACCGTGCAACGGCTGGGAACACTGGTATTATTTAGACGAGGAGACGGGCGAGCGGGAAGTGATAGATAAATTGCGGCAGAAGGTGAGAGAAGATGATGGGTCTAAGGGAGAAGCAGAATGGAACAGAAGCTGACTTTGCCTATCATTGCCGATTTGCGGCAAGCCGAGCCTGCCTAAGCCGCGCATAGCCAGGTTATTGAAAGGTCACAGAATGTTCAACTCAACATCGGACGTTGTTAACGGTTTAGGCAAGCAACAGTACATCGCCTCCAACGAGATTGGCACGGTGCTGTATCTGGCCGAGCGGTTGTGCAAACCGGTGCTGGCCGAGGGGCCGGCGGGCGTGGGCAAGACCGAGCTGGCCAAAGCCTGGGCCGCCGCCAGCGGGCGCGAACTGATCCGCTTGCAATGCTACGAAGGGTTGGATGAAACGAAGGCGCTGTACGAGTGGGAGTACGCCAAGCAAATGCTCTACACCCAACTCCTGCGCGACAAACTGCAAAACTTGCTGGTGGGCACGGAAACGTTAGGCGAGGCGGCCGATAAAATTGCCAACGAGGAAGAAGTGTTCTTCTCGCAACGCTTCCTTCTGCCGCGCCCACTGCTCAAAGCCGTGCTTTCCGAGAAGCCCGTCACCCTCCTCATTGACGAAATTGACCGCACCGACGCCGAGTTCGAAGCCTTCCTGCTCGAAGTGCTCTCCGACTTTCAGGTGACCGTTCCCGAAATCGGAACCCTTGTCGCCCGCAGTCAGCCGCTGGTCCTGCTCACCTCCAACAACACCCGCGAACTCTCCGAGGCCCTCAAGCGCCGTTGCGTCTACCTCTTCATTGATTACCCGACCGCCGAGGCCGAACTGCGCGTGGTTCGACTCAAAGTGCCCGATCTGGCGCCCGCCCTCGCCAAGCAGGCGGTGGACTTTGTTCAACGGTTGCGCCGCCTCGATCTCAAGAAAAGCCCCAGTGTGAGTGAAACCCTGGACTGGGCCAAAGCCCTCGTCCTGCTCAACGCCAAGAATCTCGACAAAGAGACGCTCGACAACACCCTGACCCTTTTGCTCAAGCACGAAGCCGACGTGCAACGCGCCCGGGCCACTATACACCGTGACGATCAACCCAAACGTGGCCGCCCGCACGACCCGGACAGCGACACGTTCTTTGATGGTAACATTCGACCGTTGAAGCGGATATAGTGAACAGTGGAAAGTGAACAGTGAACAGTAGTTGTTCGCCACTGCTCACTGTTTACTGATCACTGCCTACTGGATTATGGAAGATCGCATCATCCAATTCATTGCCGGCCTTCGCGCTTCGAGTGTGCGCATCTCGCTGGCCGAGTCGCAGGACGCCATCCGGGCCACGTCGCACATCAGCATCGCCGACCGCGACCTGTTTCGCTCGGCCCTCAAGGCGACGCTGATCAAAGAGCGGGCCGACGGCGCGATCTTCGACAAGCTCTTTCCGCTTTATTTTTCTGCGGGCGGGCCGCCCCTGACTCCCTCCTCCGACGTTCTGTCGCCCGACGAGCAGGACCTGTTGCGCGACGCTCTGCGGGCGCTGGCCGGCGACCTCAAAGACTTGATTCGCCGCCTGCTCAAAGGGCAGAACCTCTCGCAAGAAGAACTGGAGAAGTGGGCCAGGCGCCTCGGCGCTGACCGCAACCAGCGCCCCGAAAATGTCCGCTACCTGACCCGCGAGATGTTGCGCCAAACGGGGATGGGCGATCTTCTGGATCAGATCGAAAAACTGCTGGGCCAACTCGCCCAGCTTGGCATGAGTCCCGAAGCTCTCAACCAACTACGCCAACTCATGGAGGCCAACGCCCAGGCGCTCTCCGAGCAGGCCGAGCAATACTTCGGCCAATCGCTGGCCCGCCGCCTGGCCGAGCAACCGCCCGACAAGCCAACCGTTGACGAGCTAATGGATCGCCCCTTCAACTCGCTCTCCGAGTCCGAAGCGCGCGAACTGCGGCGCGAGGTGACGCGCCTCGCGGCCCGGCTCCGCTCGCGGGCTTCACTTCGCCAGCGCAAGGGCGCCGGCCCGACGTTCGACGCCAAAACGACGATCCGGGCCAATGTCCGCCACGGCGGCGTCCCCTTTGAAATGCACTGGAAGAAGCGCCGTCTCAAACCCAAGTTCGCCCTGATCTGCGACGTGTCCACTTCGATGCGGCCCGTCGTGGATTTCTTGTTGCGTTTGATCTACGAGATGCAGGATCAGGTGGGCAAGGCGCGGTCGTTTGCGTTTATTGATCACATTGAAGAAGTGACCGACGAGTTCACCGCCGCCCGCCCGGAAGTGGCGATCCCCATTGTGCTCCGCCGCCTGCCGCCCGGCTACTACAGCACCGACCTGGGCCTCAGCCTCGACCAGTTTGTGAAGGAGTTTGGCGACGCAGTGGATCGGCGGACGACGCTGATTATTTGTGGCGATGGACGCAACAACTACAACGACCCGCGCCTGGATTTGATTGACCAGTTGAAACGCCGGGCCAAGCGGGTGGTCTGGTTCAACCCCGAATCGAAGTACGAGTGGGGAACCGGCGACAGCGACATGTTGCAGTACGCGCAGTTGGTGGACGTGGTGCATCAGGTGTCCAACTTGCGGCAGTTGACGGAAGCGGTGGATAAGCTGTTTGGGTATCGTTAGCTATTCTCGCCTTTCTGCGTAAGTTCTGCCGTGCTGCTCAAGCCACTCGAGAATGGCGCGAACACTGCCGCTGGCCAGGGCAATGCTCGTATCCGCCGCGCCATAATACAGGTGGAGAGTGTCGCCATCAGGAGCCAGGGTGTAGCCGCAAGGAAAAACGACGTTGTCTACATCCCCGCGCAACTCGTAAGGTTCTTCCGGGCCAAAGACCCATTCCTCGCCGCGTTTCAAACAACGCTCCGGAGTATGCAAATCAAACAGCGCGAGTCCTACCCGGTAAAGACTGCCGGCCGCTGTCTGCCGCACACCGTGGTAAATCACCAGCCAACCCTGCGGGGTTTCGATGGGCGGGGGCGAGAGGCCGATTTTATTCGCATCCCACCACGCACCACGCCGGGCTTCAAGCATCAGCTTGTGGCTGCCCCAGTGCCGCAGGTCGGGCGAATAGGACATCCACATGTGCGCGCCGCTATAACCGACCGGGCGATGGATCATCGCCCAATGACCGCCAATCCGATGAGGAAACAAGGCCGCATCTTTATCTTCCGGCGGCATGATCACCCCATAGCGCTCGAAGTGGTGGAAGTCTTCCGTGAGCGCCAGGGCCACGCCCGGACCGCCGCGGGTGTAGGTGGTATAGACGATAGCATACTTGTTTAATTCGGAGACGTAAGTGATGCGTGGATCTTCAATGCCCCACACTTCTTCAGGGAAGTGATCGGGATCGGCCAACAGGGTGGGCTGGGGGTCAATCTGCCAGTCAGTCACACCATTAGCGGAGCGGGCCACACACAGGTGAGAATGCCCACGCCGATCCTCCACACGGCACAAGAGCAGGGTCGTTCCATCAGAGAGCAACGTGGCAGCCGGGTTAAACACGCTGTGAACCGGATAGGGCCAATCGGCGGCGGTCAAGATGGGATTGAGCTTGTGCCGGCGGAAGAGTTCGGGGTGTTGATTATTCATGGGATAGCGCCTCCACAAGAAGGGTATTCTCGGCCAGACGCAGCTCCAGCAAGGATTGGAGAAAGGCCAGGGTTGACTCCGCGCCCTGATTCTCGTTCGGGCGGTCGGGGTGCAGACCGTCCCGGCAACCGCCCGTCGTCGGATCGTAGATGGGTAACTTCAGGTCATTGCGCCCCAGAAACCACTCGAAGGCGCGCCGGGCTTCCTTGCGCCAGCGCTTGTCGCCTGTGGTTCGGTAGGCTTCGAGGCAAGCCGAGACCATGGCTTGCGCCTCCACCGGCTGTTGATCGAAGCGGGATCGCTCACCACCCCGCTGATAAAATCCATTAGATCCGATGGGGACAAAATGCCTGCCTTCGGCATCCCGCTGCAAGTCGGCCAGCCAACTGAGCGACTCCAGTCCGGCCTCGGTCATGGCGTTATTCGGAATCCATTGGCCGCACATGAGCAAGGCATGCGGCAGGGCGGCGTTGCAATAGGCCAGCCCGTCTTCGTACCAGCGCCATTCGTCCGAGCGGTGGCTTTGATACAGTGTCAGTAACCGCCCGGCTAATTCCTCTCGGACCTGGCTGGCCTGGCGGTCACCGGAAAATCGCCGGAGATACTCGTGGATGCCGATGAGGGCGAAGGCCCAGGCCCGGGGGCTGGTCGTGTCGCGAATGGCGGGCAGGGCCTGCTCGAACACCCGGCCAGCCATACTCTGGAGGGCCGGCGTATTCGAGCGGCCCAACACGGTGCCTAATGCCCACAATGCGCGGCCGTGGCTGTCGTCTGAACCGCTATCCTCCAACCAGTGGCGCTGGTAATCCATAAAGTTGCGAAAGCGTCCGGTCTCAGCATTGAAGGCATACCAGACGAAGGCAAGATAACGGGAGGCCAGTTCGAAAGCCTCTCCGCGGCCCAATTCCTCCAGAAGAGCGCTCACCATCAGCGCGCGGGCGTTGTCGTCGGTAGTATAGCCCTCGCGATAGTTGGCCACTGTGAACAGGGCATGTTGCAACATGCCGGTCGCGTCGGTCATGTGGCGTAAGTGATCGAGTTTGAGGGGAGGCAGTTCGCCCGGACGTTCATCGAGCGGTTTGACCGTGAAGCCAGGCGGGGTGAAATGCCGGCGTTCGGCCCGGGCGCGTTCAAAACTCTCCATGTAGCGGCGCGCCACCTGCGGCCAGCTCATCGCCCGCCCAAATACATAGGCTCGCTTGCGCATGGCGTGGCGCTTGGCCTCGTTGTCCAATAGGTCAATTACCTGCTCGGCCAACGCCGCCGGATTCCGGAACGGCACCAGCGCGCCTCGTTCGTCGGCCAGCATCTCTTCCGCATACCAATACGGCGTCGAAATCACGGCCTTGCCCGCCCCCAGGGTATAGGCCAGCGTGCCTGAGACGATCTGCGCCTCGTCGAGATAAGGCGTCACGTAGATATCCGCCGCACTGATGAACTCGACGAGTTCCTCCAAACTGACGAAGCGGTTGTAGAAGATCACCTGACCTTCCACGCCTTTCTCCTGGGCCAGCCATTGCAGGGACAGCCGATACGTTTCGCCGTCGCGCCGCTTGACGTGCGGATGAGTTGCGCCGAGGATGATGTACACCACGTTCGGATGGCGGGCCAAGATGGCGGGCAAGGCGGCGATGACATTTTCGATCCCCTTGTTCGCCGAGAGCAAGCCAAAGCTGAGTAAGACGATTTTGCCCTCGACGCCAAATAGGTCTTTGTGGAAGCTCGAGTCCACAAAGGGCACATCCGGGATGCCGTGCGGGATCAGATCAATCTTCTCCGGTTGCACCCGATAGACCTCGTGCAGGAATTCCGCGCCGCGTTCACTCATGACGACCAACCGATCAGACAGGGCCGCGACCTCTTCCAACACCCGCCGCTGATCGGGGTCGGGATCGCGCAGAATGGTGTGCAGGGTCGTGACGATGGGCATGCGCAATTCGCGCAAGAGGGCCAGGATGTGACTGCCCGCCCGCCCGCCGAAGATGCCATATTCGTGTTGCAGGCACACCAGGTCTACGTTGTTGATATTCAGGAAGTCGGCGGCGCGGCGATACGAGTCAATATCCTTCTCCGTTAGTTCGAATCGAACGCGGGCCGGATAGGCGTAGCCGGCTTCGACGTCGTTGACGGGCAGGGCAATGCACGTTGTGTCACCGTATTCAGCGGCGATGGCCTCACACAAGTCGGTGGTGAACGTCGCGATGCCGCACTGGCGCGGCAAATAGTTGCCGATAAAGGCAATGCGGTTGATAGTTGAAGCGCTTGAGCTGTGATCCATGACGAACATCTCTTTTCTGGTAACCCTCCTCCTTTGTAGTTGCCTCTTGGCCATTTAACGCAAAGAGGCGGTTGTCCTGGTGACCGCCTCTGCCATACTCAGAAAAGATTGGGGACGGGTGTTTTCTGTGTGGGAGGTGAGCCGACAATAACTACATCGTCAATCACTATACCAGACAGTTTGGGTTAATCCTAACTCTTGATGGGCCGGGCCAGGCGGGTGGTTTGGTTCAACCCCGAATCGAAGTACGGCTGGGGAACCGGCGACAGCGACATGTTGCAGTACGCGCAGTTGGTGGACACAGTGCATCAAGTGTCCAACTTGCGCCAGTTGACGGAAGCGGTGGATAAGTTGTTTGCCTAACGCCTTACTCCGGGTAGAGCTCGCCTTTGAGTATTATCTGCCCGGCATAAGACACCTGCAAGACTTGGTTCAATTCAACCTGCGGCACGACCTCGCCCCGTTCACTTTGCCGTTTGTAACGGGCCTTTCCCTCCGAAACAACAAGCTGATCAATCGGCCGGCCGCTTACGGCGAGTTGAAGCACGGCGCCGTCCGGCAGGTCCAAGCCAGATATCGAAACTTTACAGCCACGCGTTCCATCCCCATAAACTTTCCACTCGGCTTTGCCGCGCGCCGAAGCGGACGCGCCGGGTTGAGCGGGCGCAAGCTTTGCTTCGAATTCCTGAAGAACACTTCTGATTCGCATAATGCCGCCTCCTTCTCGTTGAACGATATTGCCTCAACAACTACAGAACTGAGTTCCAAGTTTAAGCCCACTTGGGCATTCAGGAAAGCCCGATGCGATCTTTCTGGCTGAATTCTGTGGTTGCAAACTCTCGCCTACGCAGCGACCTGCATGGCTATGCTATAATCTCCTCGAAAGCAAAATTCGAAGGAGCTCCTCCCATGTCAGGTCATTCCAAGTGGGCAACCATTAAACGCAAGAAGGGCGCGGCGGACGCCAAGCGCGGCCAACTCTTCACCCGGCTCGCCCGCGAGATCGCGATGGCGGCCCGCGAAGGCGGCGGCGACGCCGACAGCAATTTCAAACTCCGGCTGGCGATTGACAAAGCCCGCTCCAACAACATGCCGAAAGACAACATCGAACGGGCTATTTTACGCGGCACGGGCGGCGGCGAAGGCGGCGCGCTGGAGCAGATCATGTACGAAGGATATGCCGGGCACGGCGTGGCTATCCTGATCGAGTGCGTCACCGACAACCGCAATCGCACCGTCTCGGATTTACGGCGGGCGCTCACCCGAGCGGGGGGCCATTTGGGTGAAAGCAACTCGGTGGCCTGGCAATTCCAACGCAAGGCCTACTTTGCCTTCCCGGCGGAAGGCCACGACCAGGACGCTGTTTTTGAAATGGCGGTGGACGGGGGGGCCGACGACGTGCAGTTTGGCGAAGAGGTGATCGAAATTTATGCCCCGGTCGAAGCGTTCAAGTCGGTGATTGACAAATTGCGGGCGGCCAACATCCAGCCGGAAGAAGCGGAACTGCGGATGGATCCGACCAACACGGTCGAGCTTTCGCACGACGACACGGTGAAAGTGCTAAAGAACATTGAAGAAGTGGAAGAATTGGACGACGTGCAAAAGGTGTATTCCAACTTGCACATCAGCGACGAAGCCGCGGAAGCGATGGCGGCCTAATTACTGTTCACTGTTTACTGATTACTTCAGTGAACAGTGATTAGTGCACAGTAATGCTCGTCATCGGCATTGACCCCGGCACGGCCACTACCGGTTGGGGGCTGGTGCGCGAAACCGACTCTGAATTGGTGTGTGTGGCTTACGGGGCGGTGACGACGCCGGCGGGCCAGCCACTGCCGAAACGACTGCAAACTATTCACCGCGAACTGAAAGAGATCATCACTCTCCACCACCCGGACTCCGGCGCGGTGGAGAAGTTGTTTTTTCAGAGGAACGTAAGCACGGCCATGTCAGTCGGGCAGGGGCGTGGCGTGGCCATGCTGGCCCTGGCCGACTGCGGACTTGAGGTGGGCGAGTACACACCGTTGCAAGTGAAGCAGGCCGTAGCCGGTTACGGCCGCGCAGACAAACGCCAGATGCAGGAGATGGTGCGCACCCTGCTCAACCTGGAATCTATTCCCAGGCCTGACGATGCGGCCGACGCGCTGGCGGTGGCAATTTGCCATTTGTATTCGGCGAAGATGAATAAGTTGTTGGAATAAGTTTCAGTAAACAGTGAAAAGTGAACAGTGAACAGCAATTACTGTTCACTGCCCACTGCCAACTGTTTACTAATCACTTCGTGATTTCCTCCCTTCGCGGCCTCATCCAACACATTGACACCGACTTCCTCATCCTCGAAGTCGGCGGCGTGGGCCTGAAGGTGTTTGTGCCGTCCAGCGTCTTCGAGCAGGTTGACGGCGTGGGCAAGGTGGCGTTTCTGCACACCCACCTCATCGTCCGCGAAGATGCGCTGACGCTCTACGGCTTTTCGTCCGAGGAGCAACGGGCGCTGTTTGAGACTCTGCTCGGCGTGAACGGCGTTGGCCCCAAGCTGGCGCTGGCCGTGCTGTCCTACGTTTCGCCCGACAACCTGCGCCGCGCTGTCGGCCAGGAGCAACCCGAAGTGCTGGATCGCGTGCCGGGCGTGGGCAAGAAGACGGCAGAGAAGATTGTCTTCCATCTCAAAGACAAGTTTGGTCCCGGCGTGCCGCTTGGCGCGGGCATCCCTGTCTCGGATGTGGATACTGAAGTTTTGGGCGCGCTCACCGCGCTGGGCTACAGTGTTGTGGAGGCGCAAGCGGCGTTGCAGTCTATTCCGAAGGATGCTCCTAAGGATGTAGAGGAGCGAGTAAGATTGGCATTGCAATACTTTGCCAAACCGTAAAAGAAAGCCCCAAATCCCAAAAGCCCAAAATCCCAAATTATGGTGGAGAACGTGATCAGAAATGACAGGAAAGAGAATGGCTCCGGGAAAGATCGATACACCTTACGATATTCGAGAGCGTAGTTTTCTGTTTGGGGTTCGAGTCATAAAATGGGTTCGGACGTTGCCTCGGGATTGGGCTACAGAGACGTGCGCCAAACAACTCATCAGAGCGGCTACTTCTGTTGGAGCGAACATCGAAGAGGCGGATGGAACTGAGACAATCAAAGACAAGGTTTACAAGTGGACAACGTCGCGTAAAGAAGCCCGCGAGTCTCGGTTCTGGGTGCGCACAATCTGTGCCGCCAACAGTGACTCGCCCGAGGGGCTGGCTCTGGTTCAAGAAAGCAGTGAGCTTATCAATATTCTGAGTACGCTGATCAAGAAAAACAAAGATACCCTCAATTCTGATTGACCTCGCCCACGATGTTTTGGGATTTTGGAAATTGGGCTTTTGGGATTTTCAGGAGCAAGCATGTTCTCAAACACAACCATCGCCTTTATAGGCTCCGGCTCGATGGCCGAAGCTATGATTTCGGGATTGATTGCCCAGAGGTTAATTGAGCCGCAAGCCATTGTGGCCTCCGGTCCGCGCGCGGAGCATGGCGAGGCCTTGCACCAGAAGCACGGCGTTCGCGTCACGACGAATAACCGGGAAGCGATAGAGGGAGCCGATGTGGTCGTGCTGTCGGTCAAACCGCAGATTCTGGCCACCGTCATGCCCGAACTCAAGGGCCACATTCAGCTTGGCTCGCTGGTGCTGTCCATCATCGCCGGAGCCAAAATTGACACGATTGCTCAAGGATTGTTGCACACCGGCATTGTCCGGGCCATGCCCAACACCCCGGCCCAAATCGGCGAAGGCATTTCGGTGTGGACAGCGTCCCACGATGTGACGGATGCCCAGCGCAAACAGGCCGAGGCCATCCTCGGCGCGTGCGGCCAGCAAATCTTCGTCGCCGACGAAGATTATCTCGACATGGCGACGGCGCTTTCCGGCACCGGCCCGGCCTACGTCTTCCTTTTCATGGAAGCCATGGTGGATGCCGGGGTGCATCTTGGCTTCTCGCGCCACGTGTCCGAGCAACTCGTTTTGCAAACCGTCAAAGGCTCGGTCGAATATGTTCTGCACTCGCCCAATCACCTGGCCCGCCTGCGCAACCAGGTGACGTCGCCCGGCGGAACCAGCGCCGAAGCCCTGTACTACCTCGAAAAGGCCGGATTTCGCACCGCCCTCTCGCGGGCCGTGTGGGCCGCTTACCAGCGCTCCCTGCAATTGGGGCGGGGGAAGAAGCGGAGCCAGTTGGCGGATGGGGAGAAATAGGAGGAAGACCCTCCTCCCATTTTGCCCTACCGCCGTCTTGCACTAAAATAGCGGTCAATGTCCATTGACCCCTTCACCTCACAAGGCACCACCGACTTGGAGAAAGATGCCGACCTCGCCCTCTTTCTCTTGAATCACCTCGAAAGCCGCCGTGACCCGGCCACCGGGTCGTGGCCCGGCGACAGTGAAACCCGCCGCCTGCAAAACACTTGCCACATTGCCGAAGCCCTCGGCAAGCTGGAGTTAGGGCCAACGTCGGATTATCTTGTCGAGCCGGCGGCCAAATGGCTCGCCGACGTGCCGCTCTTGCGCGAAGTTCTGCCGCAAGACCGATACGCCATTCGCATTTACCCGGCCCGTTTCAAAACCCTCGCCGCTCTGCATCGCTTCGACATCGTCCGCCTTCGCGCCGACTTCGACGACCTGTGCAAGCACGCCGACCCGCAAGCCGGTTGGCTGTTGAACGTGCCCGGCGTTAAGTCTTCGCGGGCAACCTTGATCTGGCTGGACGCGCTTCTTCAACTGGGCGGCGACATTCAACTGGACTGGCGGCCACTGCGCGACAACGGCCTCAACGCCATTGCCGCCGCCCTGAATGTTTGGCTAGCCCCCGATAGCGTCAATCGAGGGCCGGCCCCCGATAGCACTAATCGGGGGCGGGCCGCCCCCTCTGCCGACAAGACCGCCGAGATTGACAATATCGGCGACGCCGCTTACGCTCTCGACCTCCTCCTGCGCGCCGAACGCCTCACCACCCTCTCGCCCGCCACCGATCAAATGCTGTCGGTTTTGATTCAGGCCGCGCGATGGCGCGACGGCGAAGATGTGCTCAACAAGCAAGCCCTCTACGGTTGCCTGCAACTCGCCCGCCATTTCTCCGAGGATCCTCCTGCCCGCGCCGCCGTCAGCGCCTTCGTCGGCGAAGTCCGCGCCCGCTACGAGACCGGCGATCATGAGAATCAACCCGATCATTTTCACGCGCTCGTCCTGCGCCTGCTGGCCGCCGGCCATCAAACGAAACTGCGCGACCTGCTGCTCGAAAAGCTCGCGCTTCGCGAGCGACAACCTGTAACCCGCCCGCCAGTCAACGCCGAACCACAACCACAAGCCGCCCCCGCGCCAGACGGCACGCTTCGCGCCGTCGTCGTCGAGCAAGAGAACGTCGATCAACAGCAGTACGCCGCATTTGCCCAACTTGTCCAGGGGCACATCAAAGTCAAGCTGGGCCGGGTGGATCGCATCTCCGGCACGCGCGCCCGCGCCACCGTCTCTCGCGTCCACTTCAGCCTGCACTCCGACGCCACCGACAGCGATGGCCGCCCGCTTTCCGTCCTGCCAGACTCTTTTCGTCTCGTCATCAAACAAGGAAGCATCGAGTCCCTGGCCCGCACCATCAAACGCTACGGCGAACTGCCCGCCGAGCTTCTGGCTTATTTTGCCAAGCACGCCGACCGGCCCGAAAGCGCCGGCAGTTCGAACGAGTGGTATTTGGTGATGGAAGACCTGGTGGGGATGTCGCCGCTGGGCGAGATTCTGGATCGATTAGATGATCACACGGCGCACGAAGAACAGATCGGGCGTTTGGCCGCCACGGTTGGGGAAGCCCTGTCGGCCCTTCACCGGCATCGCCGCCACGCGCCACTCGCCAGCAACGAGTTGGGCTGGCTCTACCTCACGCCGATCACCGAAGCTCTCAATCGAGTTTGCGAGGCCGGCGCTTTTCCCGAACTCAAGCCCTACCTTGAAAACGGTTTCGAGGGCAACGGCTGGCGCTATCACGACCTCAACACCTATCTTGCCAAATTGCAATGGCACGCCGCCGCGCTCGCCCCGCCCGCCATCGGCACGGTGCATGGCGATTGCCACAGCCGCAATCTGATGATTGATGTTGCGTTATCGCGCCTCAAATTCGTTGACCTGGAGACGCTCTCGTACATTGACGATTATCTTGCTGACTACGGCCTGCTCCTCGAAGACGTGGCCCTCTACCGCTACCTGCCGCGCGGCCAACGCCCCAACTGCCTCAGCCGCGACGAAATCGTCACTGCCCCCGGCCGGATTGACTATCCCTACCTTCCGCGCCAGGCCGACTCAATCCTGCGCTTCCAAAGTGACCTCATCAAGCAAATTGAAACGTTTGCCGGGTCGCTCGGCGACATCCGCTTCAAACTGCGCCTGTGGCTGGCCATTGCTCGCAACCTCATCCTGCTCGCCAGCCGCCAGATTCCCACCCAGCCGTTGGATGGGCAAGGCCGCGAAGACGCGCTCAAGTTGGTCATGGTGGCTTACGCCGAAGCGATACGCCTGCTCGATGAACTCATCGCCCACCTCAACTCGCCCGAGCGCGTGCCACTGCTCGACTTGCCGTTCACCGGCCAGCCCAACCCTCGCGCCTCTCTGCCCTTCCCGCTCGACACCCTGCAAGAAGCTATTTTACAGTTGGACGTTTCTATCATTCAGCGCCAGCCGCCCGATGATCCAGGTATTACCCAATATCTCATCGAAGATAAGCCCTTTGCCGAAATCAACACCAGCCTTGAACCGCCCAGACTCTCTCTTGCCGGGCGGCCGGAGCAGTACGTCAACGCAATTCACCTTGCCCGCCCCGGCGACTCGGCGGACATCATCATCCCGCTCCTGCCCGCCACCTCGCTTGACGATGCGATTGGGCTGGTGAGGCAGGCTTACTTTCTGGCATTGGCTGATTAGGATAGTTGGGCGTTTCTAATCCGCGAATTACCCTGGTTCTTTTTCTCCCTTTGGTTCTGCCGGGAAAGCTTCCCAGCAGGATCAGGGTCAACTTAGAACCAAAGGTGACGGGCGGATTAGAGGGCCTCAATAAAGCAAGGCTCTACCGGGGGCCGCGCGCTTCGCGTCGACTGCGTGCGACGAAATTGCGCCGTCGCACTCCGCTCAGAGCTTGCCCTGAGCTTGTCAAAGGGACGCTACCGTCATTACCAATTAGGAAACTTCATGCCCGATCTCCCTCTCCCTCTCACCTTCCGCGCCGAAATCATCGAGCCCCTGGTCGTGTCCATTCGCGCCGGCGAGTCCTGCGCCCTGGTCGGCGTGGGCAGTTCCGGCAAGTCCAACATCGTCCGCTTCTTGCGCGACCGCGCCGACGTCCGCCAGTACTACTTCGGGGCCGACGCCCGCCGCTTGCTGTGGCTGATGGTGGACTGCAACGCTCTCGACTCGTACGAGGAGCACAGCCTGTACTCGGCGATGATCGACTCGCTGGCCCGCGCCGTGGCCGTGGCAGGCCAGAGCGACCTTGGTCCGCTCAACGCCCCGCTGGCCGATCTCTACCGTGAAGCCGCCTCGCCCGAACTGCGCGCCGGCGCGTTCCGCGCCCTGAGCCGGGCGGTGGAAGCGGTGAAGGCCGCCGGCAACTTTCAATTCGTCTTCGTCCTCGACGATTGCGACACGCTGGTTGAGAAAGCGCCCCCGGCGCTCTTCCGCCGCCTCCGCGCTCTGCGCGACGACTCCAAATATCAACTCGTCTACATCACCGTCAGCCGCCGCGAACTGCAATTCCTGCGCCCGCACTCGCCGGAGTTCGAAAGCTTCTACGAGATCGCCCTCCTTCGCTCCTTTGCCGTCGGCCCCTACGCCGAAGCCGACGCCCGTGATATGCTCGACCGCCTCGCCGCCCGCCTGCCTCAACCGCGCCCGCTGGAGCCGCTCGAAGCGGATCGGCTCATTCAAGCCACCGGCGGCCACCCCGGCATGATCAAGGCCGCCTTCTTCGCCTCCCGCGCCGGGGAACTGGCCCTCGCTCCTGACCTGAACGACATCTTGATTGGCGACTCGGCAGTGATGGACGAGTGCCGCAAAATTTGGGACAGCCTCGAACCGGAGGATCACGCCGGGTTGGCCGCCGCTTTGCAGGGGAAGCCGGTTTCTGGCCCGGCCCAGGGAACGTTGATGGCCCAGGGCCTCATCCGTGAGCGCACCGATGGCACCCACGCCGTTCTTTGCCCGCCGCTCGAAGCCTACGTGGCGCGGAAGA